>Ga0154020_10007857_pt1 | contig 12415 bp, 6 predicted proteins | sample Klosneuvirus_201_FD_109709 | JGI IMG/M metagenome (GOLD analysis project Ga0154020, IMG submission 109709) | Active sludge microbial communities from wastewater, Klosterneuburg, Austria - Klosneuvirus_20160825_MG | ecosystem: Engineered > WWTP > Aerobic digester > Activated sludge | place... | reverse complement strand
TTATTTATAGTTAGCCACCTGGTTACCTGTCACGAGTCACTTGTCACAAGTTTTGCTTACAGCCTATATCCATTTTTTTCATTACTCCTCCACCCAATCACTGAGATCTAATGGCAGTTTGGAGTTTGTTGTTTATCGTTTGAAGAAAATGTAACCAACCAATCAATCACTATTTATCAGATAGCTGCCGGCTAACAGCTGATCACTGATCGCTATTTAAAAGATTTCATTTCAAAACTAATTTATTAGAGGGCTCTAATATTTTTAATGAATAGTTGTACATTTATCTTTTCAAATAGGAGAAAGAACAGATATTATGCCGAAACAATCCAATTCATTAGCTGAGGTACATTCGACTGTGAGCATTCCAAAGACAGGAAAGGGTTGGCGTAGGATGTTCGCTTTTTTTGGACCTGCCTATCTGGTGAGTGTAGGATATATGGATCCGGGCAACTGGGCGACCGATATTGCAGCGGGAAGCAAGTTTGGATATCAATTGATCTGGGTACTCCTGATGTCAAACATCATGGCCATATTCCTGCAGTCTCTATGCACTCGTCTCGGTATCGTCTATGGACGAGACCTGGCTCAGGCATCTAAGGATTCATACTCGAAAGCAACCAATTTCGTACTGTATATCCTGGCAGAGATTGCTATTGCTGCCTGTGACCTTGCGGAAGTATTGGGTATGGCGATAGGTCTCCAACTATTATTTGATCTGCCGCTGATGTATGGAGTTCTGATTACCCTACTGGATACTTTTCTATTACTATTTCTCATCAACAAGGGGATGCGACTTATGGAGGCGTTTATTCTTGCGTTAATCGCAGTGATCAGCGTTGCTTTTCTGGTAGAAATGTTTATCGCTAAGCCGGTAGTAGGTGAGATCATGTCCGGGTTTATACCCTCACTAGCCAACGATGATGCTCTCTATATAGCCATCGGTATCATCGGCGCCACTGTGATGCCTCACAATCTATATCTGCACTCTTCGCTGGTGCAAAGTCGAAATTTTGAAAGGACACCTACGGGTAAAAAAGAAGCAATTCGGTTCAATTTTCTGGATTCAGTGATTGCACTTAATATGGCTTTTTTTGTAAATGCAGCCATCATGATATTGGCTGCCGCTACTTTCTTTCATATTGGCATGCACGAAGTGAGTGAGATCCAGGATGCACACCGTTTTCTAGAGCCTCTTTTAGGAACTGCCGTGGCTCCCATTCTATTCGCCGTGGCACTGATCGCCGCCGGACAGAGTTCAACACTGACCGGCACACTGGCGGGCCAGATTGTAATGGAGGGATATCTGAATCTGCGCATACAACCCTGGATCAGAAGATTGATCACTCGCGTGATTGCAATCATTCCCGCCGTCATCACCATATATATCTTCGGTGAGTCTGCGACAGGTGGATTATTGATTCTAAGTCAGGTGATTTTAAGTTTACAACTAGGCTTTGCAATTGTACCGCTCATCCATTTCGTGAGCGATAAAAATATAATGGGTGATTTTGCGATTGGCCCCTTCAGAAAGATTTTTGCCTGGTTGATTGCTTCTATTATTATTATTCTAAATATAAAGTTGGTATATAATTTTCTAGAAGAATGGGTGCATGATCCGGAGTTGAGAGATTGGATGATATTCCTGGTCATTCCTCTTGCGGTAGCTGCGGCAATTCTATTGCTTATTATCACCTTCAGACCTTTCATCAAGCGATTTATTATCTCACATGGTGGACATATTCACAAAGCACCCGAATTGACTCTCGCTCTGAATAAGGCGGATTTCAGAAGAGTAGCATTGGCTTTGGATTTTTCTGATGTGGATCGGGATATGATTCAATACAGCCTGGCGCTTGCTCATCCAGAAACAAAATTTTTACTGATTCATACTGTAGAGACTGCCACAGCCATGCTCATGGGGAAGGATGCAAATGATTATGAGACAAGTGCGGACAGCGAACAATTGGAGAAGTACCGCAGATTCTTTCAGCAACAGGGATTTGACCCGGAGGTTCAGCTGGTGTTTGGCTTGCCCACGAAGGAAATTCCCAAGGCAGTTAATAAATTCGATGCTGATCTGTTGATTCTTGGTTCGCATGGCCATAAACAATTTAAAGATCTCATCTTCGGTACTACTATCGACAAGGTCCGTCACCGCGTAAATATGTCCGTATTTATAGTGAATAAATAAACCTATATTGATATAATGGGTTATGACTATTGAAATAGTGAGTTGCTGATTTAGAATTCTTACAAAACTTGAATTCTAGAGTACTTGTTACCTTTTTAAGTGCTTTAGATGGTTTAAAATTTTGATAACAAATAGTCAGTTTTTTTAAACAATTTCAATTTTGATGTTCTACTGTTTGACCTGTTTTGAGCAGTGTAGATTACCTTCAAGTTTCCTAAATTGTTATATATTAGCCACTTAAATCAAATTTTTTAAATCAAATATTTTTTATTATGACATTAACAAAATATCTAAGTGTAGTATTACTTTTCTTAGGAACAGCATTTACTACCGCACAGGCACAGTCATTAAAAACTCCTGCACCCAGTCCAAATCAAAAAATTACTCAAGCTTTTGGTCTTAGTGAGATCAGCGTTGATTATTCACGCCCAAGTATGAAAGGCAGAACCATATTCGGTTCTCTTGTACCTTATGATAAAATCTGGCGTACAGGCGCCAATGGTGCTACAAAATTCACTTTTGGGCAGGATGTTATGTTGCAGGGCATGAAAGTGCCAGCCGGTACGTATGCTCTATACACCATGCCAGGCAAAAACAAATGGACGATAATGATCTATAAAGATCTGACTATGGGTGGAAATGTAACTGATTATAATACGGGTGATGAGCTAATTCGCTTTGATGTGATGCCAAAGATGCTGAAGGATAAGGTAGAGTCATTTACTATCGAATTTGCAAATCTTACTTCTAACTCTACTGATATCCAACTACTGTGGGACGATGTATGTGTAAGCATCAAAACCACCGTAGAAATAGATAAAATGGTGATGGATAATATCAACAAAGTAATGGCTCAGGATAGCAGACCATATTACCAGGCCGCGAATTATTACTACGATAATGGCAAGGATATGAATAAGGCGCTTGAATGGGTCAACACCGCAATTAGTCAGAATCCGAAAGCATATTATATGTATGCCACAAAAGCGCGCATAGAGCTGAAAATGAATAAAAAAGCAGAGGCAGCAATGTCAGCTAAGAAAGTTATCGAATTGGCAAAAGAAGCTAAAAGCGATGATTACGTAGCAATAGGGAATGATCTTCTAAATCAAGCTAAATAATTTGCTCTATTAAAATTTAACCTGGTGGTAGATCTTTTTTTGTCTTTCCAGGAAAGATTAACTGGATTATAAAGGCAAAAAACAGCACCAATAGGCAACCGATCAGGTTGAGCCAAAGGAAAGCTGTGAGTTCGGTCCACCAAGAGATTACGACAAAAATTTCAGCGAGGATTGCAGCGTAGAAGACTGCATTCCCGCTGATTTTTTTTAAGAAGAAGGCGGTGACGAATATACCCAGGATCACCCCATAGAAGAGCGAACCGAGGATATTGACTGCTTCGATAAGATTGCCCATTCGGCCTGCATAGAGTGCCACAAGAATACAAAATGCGCCCCACGCTACTGTCGTCCACCGTGATGAATTAAGGTCATTGGTGACCGGACCCTTTCCAAAGCGACGAAGAAAATCCATCACCGTAGTAGAAGTCAAGGCACTCAATCCGCCGGCTGTAGCTCCCATAGCTGCCAGCAAGATGACCGCCATCAGTAGGCCAATGATGCCTATCGGCAATGTCTTAGTAATGAAATATAGAAATATATAGTTAGTATCATCCGCGTCTGAGGTCAGACCACTGTCAGCCAATAAGTGAACAGCCTTACTTTTGACTGTCTTTGCTTTAGTTTCAAGGAGTTGCAGTTGACTGCCCGCTTTCTCGATTCCTGCTTTATCTTCTACCTGCATGGCCTGCAACATGGCGCGGATCGGCTCTTTCTTCTCTGACTGTACCGCATTATATTCGGTAGCAACTTGCTGATATTGTGATTTCAACGGGCTGAGCAATATCTTTTCTTCCTGTCGCTCATTGAAGTACATCGGTGGAGTGTGGAATTGATAGAATGCAAATACCATTACACCTAACAAGAGTATAAAAAACTGCATCGGAATCTTGATAAGTCCATTCATCATCAGTCCGAGCCGACTCTCATCTACTGACTTGCCGGTGAGGTATCGCCCCACCTGTGACTGATCAGTACCGAAATAGGATAATTGAAGAAAAAAGCCGCCTATGATGCCCGACCAGATGTTGTACTTATTATTAAGGTCAAAGGTCAGATCAATAGCATTTAGTTTACCCATTTTTCCCGCTAGGTGAAGTGAATCTCCCAGTGTCACACCCTCAGGAAGAAATCGAATCAACTGATAAAATACGATAAAAAGACTTGCGAATATCACGCCCATTTGTAATTTCTGGGTATATGAGACCGCCTTAGTACCACCAAATACGGTGTAGCCGACCACCATCACACCGGTGCATATAATGACATAGTAGATGTCGATGCCTAGTATGGATGAAAGTATGATGGAGGGTGCATAGATGGTGATGCCTGTAGAGATGCCACGCTGAAGTAAAAACAATAGAGCCGTCAATGACCTTGTCTTATTATCAAAGCGGTCTTCGAGATATTCATACGCTGTGAAAACATTCCATTTTTTAAAGCCGGGTAGGAAAAATATACACAGAAATATCATTGCGAGTGGCAAGCCAAAATAAAACTGTACAAAGCGGATACCATCTGAGTAAGCCTGTCCCGGAGCGGACAGATAGGTGATGGCGCTGGCTTGAGTGGCCATGACTGATAGCCCTACGTGATACCAGGGTAATTTCCTATCGGCTAAGAAATAGCCGGAAATGGTATTAGTCCCGCGACTCTTCCAGATACCATAAGCGATGATGCAGAGAATGGTGATACTAAAGACAATCCAGTCTATTAAACTCATGCAAAATGGATTGTAAACCAATAAAGCAGCACGATCAAAAGTATCAAATACACGACCAGGGCTATATATTTATTTCGCCAGGATTGGTTCTGACCTGTTTCATTCATTTACCGGCAGATTGATCAGATTTGACATCAAACGAAAGGCGCCCGGCACACCTGCCGGCAATTCACGGAAGAAAACCAGGCCGATATAGACAAAATTGCCTTTGCCATAAGGAGCTATTATCAAACTCCCATCAGTCGGTTTTTCATTTTGGTCATTCATCAGAAATACAGACCTATAGGCTTTGTCACGGGTGCCTGCGAAGTAGATGCCCCTTTCCTGTACCCATCCATCGAAATCAGCATCAGAGATCTTATTCGGAAAATTCAAAGCAGGTTCAGCTGCATTTATAAAGGATACCTTTGCGCCCTCTTCAGTCACCCTGTCACGGGTGATTGAAAAAGGAAATGGACCTATTTCTCCTTTCAGTGGTCCCACACGTGTATTCGTATTATATTGTACTATGAGGTTGCCTCCTTGTGAGATATATTTCATCAGTTGGTCGTGATAGCCAAATAAATCTTCGTGCACATTATAAGCCCTTATACCCATGATGATCGCATCATAATTTTTTAACTCAGTGGAAGGTATGCGTGCTGCCTCGATGATGTCCACGTCATATCCTATTGACTTCAGGCTAGATGCTACATCATCGCCTGCTCCCGGTATATACGCTATTCTTTTCTTACCGATTGCGATTGTGATGCGTTCTAGATTTATTGCACTTTTTCGTAGAATTAATTGATTGGGGATGTGATCATATTCGATCTTTTGTTGCGATAGTTCATAGAGCTTAGCACCATTTTCTAATTTTGCGTAGATGTTTAATACACCTTTAGCGGATTTACTTTTTATGTCCGGTGTGATAGCAATGGTAATGTCTTTTGTTTCTCCTTCACTGGCGAAATGGAAGGGTATCGAAGCGGGCGCTACTGAGTAGCCTGTACCCATTTCGAATACTAGTGTACCTGAAACATTTGCTGAATTACTGGATAATTGCATCTGTAATTCTTGTCTTTCACTACCGGCAAATAGTAAATGTTCGGGAGCTCCGGACAGGTGCACTGCCGGCAGGATATAGAAAGGCTGCTTGATATCACCTCTAGTAGGATCCACTCTTTTATACAAAAGAGGTGTTCTGACGGAAATGATATCGCCCTGTATATTCAGTTGAATTTCTGCTCCATATAATGCTGGTCCTTGTGGCTGGCCCAGAAGATTAGGATTCGAGATGCGGTATATATTTCCGTCTGCCGGTTCGCGTAGCCAATAGGGAGAGCTCAGCGAAGCTGCTTTGTTGATAGCAAGCGAATGTGCCAATTTGATTAATATATTTTTAGATAAATTTAGTTCCGCAGTCGAATCTTTTTGATCCGGAAAAATGATCCTACCGACTTTGATTTTATCTGTATTTGAAGCCAATATATTCAACTGTGTACTTATTATTTCACCTTCCACGGCAGTAGGTTGGGTGCTGAGTAATTCGACAAATACACCTGCACATTTTAGTATAAGCTGATCAGTTTCACCAATCTTGATATCGAGGTAATATCTAAATAACGGGTCGGTTGTTTTAATCGATTTTAATTTTGCTTTAATGGCTACCAGTGCCGGAATATTTTTTTCTACTTGAAGAAAATCAAACTGGCTTATTGCCGACTGAATGGTTTTACTCAGTTCAGTTCCGGGGCTACCGAAGCGGGACCAACTGAAGTCGAAGGCATCAAGGGGTGATTTCTTTGGCATTTTACCCTTCAAGTACTTGAAATATTCCATTATTTCACCTCGAAGGATTTCAGCGCCGAACCCCTGGCTTTTGTGCATAGTTCTACTCTCTGCTGCTATCTCTCCTACTCGTCGACCCGTCAGCTCATTTAGACCTCCGATCTCCATCTTGAGCTGATCCTCGCTGATGGTATTTGTGCTGCCGAAATTGAAAGTGTTCCACAACAAGGTGGCTGGTTGCCAGGTGCCAAACTCACCGGCAGATGAGGGGAAAATAGCCGGATTTCCTGCGATGACATAGGCAGAATCAGCCAGAATAGCGGAAGCAGTATGATGTCCGTGTCCGCCCTCGCCTGTGGTGGGGAAGCGGCAGATCACCAGGTCGGGTTTAAACTCCCTGAAGGCGTGCACTACATCAGAGAGCACAGTGGTCTCATCCCACTTCTGAAGTGTCTCTTTCGGCGTCTTGGAGTAGCCGAAATCGACTGCACGTGTAAAAAATTGTCTCGCGCCATCCACCTTTCGAGCAGCAAGAAGCTCCTGCGTACGGATCACGCCCAGTCCTTCACCCAGTTCCTTGCCAATGAGGTTCTGACCGCCATCACCCCGTGTCAGAGACAGATATCCAGTACGTAGCCCTTCATTATTGGCCATATAGCTGAGCAGCCGCGTATTCTCATCGTCAGGATGTGCGGCGACGTATAGCACGCTACCTACCTTGCCTAGCTTCAGCATATCGGCATATAGGATGGAAGATGGTGCTGTGAAATTTTGACCTAAAAGGAAATTATAAAATAGAAAGAGTGGCAGAAATAGCAGAATACGCTTTGTCAATATCATTTAAATGAATTTCAATAAAAATTTGTGGAAAGGAATATTTTCTATCAATAGTTACTATCAGTAAACCCGCAATTGTAGCTTCTTATTGCAAATATGCATAATTATCAGCAATCGATTTCCAGGATTTCCTCTGTTAATGGAAGGGAAGAGATATATAGCAGGTAGACTGAAATGGTGTTTTATCCATACTAAGATATTTAATTGATGACTCAGATTATCTTCCGTTCACCTGACCATCGTCCGATATTTTCCCATTTTCATCCAAATAGTTGAGCCCAGTCATATTTTAACTTCAATTTTGACCCAAATTATAAGATCAGATGAAACACATAGTACTTTTTCTAATTTTAATGACCGGTTTTGCAGCACAAGCTCAGTTGCCATTTGGAGGTATGTCTGCTGCAAAAGGCAAGGGTCGCATCTCAGGAGGTGTAATCGATTCCATCAGTCGAAGTGCATTGGAATACGTAACCATATCACTCCGCAAAGCGGGTGAGACACAACCTATCGATGGCGTGGTGACTGATGGTAAAGGAATGTTTGCACTGAAGGAAATAAAGAACGGTGTGTATGATGTGAAGGTGTCATTTATAGGTTATGAGGATAAGCTTTTTAGGAATATCACTATCAATGATTCACTCTCAACTCAAATGCTGGGCAAAGTGATATTGGCTCCTGTTCAAAAATTATTGGACGAGGTCACCATAACCGGCAAGCAGATGCTGGTAGAGAATAAGATAGATAAGATCGTATATAATGCCAGCGCAGATATCACCAATAAAGGTGGAAATGCCGCTGACTTACTTCGAAAAGTTCCCACACTGAGTGTGGATCTGGATGGCAATGTATATATGCGGGGAAGTCAGAATATCAAAGTGCTCATCAATGGTAAGCCATCTGCAGTGATGGCGGCCAATGTATCTGAAGCGATGAAAATGATTCCCTCAGATGAAATAGAGAAAGTTGAAGTCATCACCAGCCCGGGGGCTAAGTATGACGCTGAGGGTAGTGCGGGTATCATCAATATTATCACTAAAAAGAAAGTGGTGAAGGGCGTGAGCGGCAGTATGAATGTTTCTGCAGGTACTCGTAGTTCATTTTTAGGCGCAAATACCAATGTAAAATATGATAAATGGGGCTTCAATGTAGGCCTGGGTGGATTTGGCTGGAAGGCAAAGGGTAGAATGGATGCAACCCGCTCACTGACTGCCTCTGACCTTTTCGAACTGACACAAGGCGGTGAGACCAGTACAAAAGGCATCGGTGGCCGGGGTAATTTTGGTGTTGATTATGACATCACCGATAAGGACAATGTCAATGCAAGTGTATCCTATAGTCGATTTAAAATGAATATCGATAATAGTATTCTCACTTCCCAAAAGTTAATGTCGCAAGAGGTGGACCACTATACCCGAAATATCAAGAGTGAAAATCTAAGTTCTTCGGTGGATGCTACTCTAGACTACAAGCATAAATTTAACCGAGAGAATCAAGAGCTCACTATGTCAGGTCAGTTTAGTAATAATCTTAGACCTACCGGTTATGAACTGGATCAATATAATGCGCTGGAAATAAAGAACTATTATGAGCAGAGTAACAACAGCGGTAAAAACAGGGAAAACACTATTCAACTGGACTACTCTCATCCATTTACTAAAAAATTGAACCTTGATGCCGGAGTGAAAAGTATATTCCGCAGGATTGAGAGTATATATTCTTATGATACTTTAAATTTTGCCACCAATCAGATTGTTTCCGACCAGAATAGAAATTCTGCTTTTGGGTATCTGCAAGATGTGTTGTCAGCATATACAGAAGGCGTATGGTATGTAGATGACCACTGGGGTATTAAGGCTGGTGTCCGGTATGAGATGACTAAAAATAAAGGCGATATCTTTCAGTCTGAGCGGAATCTGAACCAGACTTATGATAATATTTTGCCCAGTGGTACAGTGTCATATAAGTTTGGCAGTAGCAGTGTAAAGGTATCTTACAATCAGCGACTGCAACGGCCTAGTTTATTTTACTTAAATCCCTATTCTAACCAATCAGATGTAAAAAATGTTACGCGTGGAAATCCACGTCTAGAAGCGGAGCTGACAAACAATGTGGAGCTGGGGTATAGCACCTACTTTGGTATCAGCAGTATCAATGTAGCTCTGTATAATCGTTCGACCAATAATGCAATTGAAGCAGTACGTTCTCTAAGTGGTGATACGCTGATAACTTCGTATTATAATCAGGCAAAAAACAATAATACCGGGCTAAATCTAAGCGGTAATCTGATGTTTGGCTACAAGTTTATGTTAGCCGGAAATTTTGATTTGAGTTACGTCAATGTGGAGAATAAATCACTTGGTATTCAAAACTCAGGTTTTAATTATGGTATCAATGGGTTCCTCAACTGGACAGTGATAGATAAATGGGGCTTTCAGGGGTACGCCGGTATTCGCTCGCCTACCATCACTGCACAGGGTAGAAGTACTAGTTTCTATTTCTATGGACTGGGTATCAAGCGCGATCTGTTGAATAAGAAAGCGACACTATCTCTGGGAGTAGATAATTTCCTGACACCTACTCAGAAGCTTAAGACTGACTACGAAATCAATGGTTTGAAATACTCCTCCGTCAATCAGTTCAATGCTTTTGGAGCGCGAATTTCTTTCAACTGGATGTTTGGTAAAATGCAGTTTTCCAATAAGCAGAAGTCAAAGGGTATAGACAATACTGACCTCAAGGCCGGAGATGACGGTCGAGGCGCCGGTGGTGGCATGAGATAAGGCGGAGTGAGACGGGGGCTGGCCATGCGTCAGCCTCTGTGATGATGGTATTTGTCTAGATACGGCGGAAAGCGGATTTAAGCGCAAGTGACATACGAGGAGTATGAAATATGCGAAGTGGCTACCAAATTACTGAAAGATCGAGGACTAGAATTTAAATCAAATAAATGGTAACGTCGAAAACAAAAAATCGACTTTGTGTTACTGTGGCATTAGTACAAGGCAGGACATTTATACTTTTTATATGCTTGTGTACTAAATTTTAAACTCTAAATTCAAGACTAAATGAAAAGCCATAAAATAGATAGCCGTCTTATTATGACTTCCGCAAAAAAATCGAGTAGATAGCCAAAACTAAACCTTTAAGTAATGACAAACAATTTTGACATTTGACTAACATATAGTTCATATGACTTATTATATTTAATTTGTCCCTCAGTACTTTCTAATCCTCTTCAGCACCTGGTCTAAAAATCAACGATCAGCCACTCCAAATACCTAAATCCTCTTAATATGAATCATGAAATCTCCTCAGCATTGCTCAGAACTATACCCTTTCTGGTTGTTATTTGTGTAGTAGCAATTTTATCAAAGCGTAAAAAAATTAATATTGAGGACTTAGGAGTTCGTAAGCCATTGTCAATCAAACTCTATTTAATATGGATAGTGGGGTTCTTAATTTATGCTTTATTGACTGAGTTCTCACTATATTCAATTAATATACTGGAAATAACTAAGTGGAATCATTCCTTTTATCCATCAATAATTCTGATACTTGGAGCGGTCATTCTTGCGCCCATAGCTGAAGAATTATTATTTCGTGGATTTATACTAAATGCATTGATTAAGAAAAGGATGAGTATTCATTGGGCTATTTTAATTCAGGCTTGCTTTTTTGTTCTGCTTCATAATTTTTCTTATGATAATAATTTGACTTCCAATATAGGTAAAGCACAGAGTTTAGTCGACGCGATATTATTTGGATACGCAAGGGTGTACACAAGATCAATATTCACTCCAATTACCATGCATATATCGGGAAATTTAATAGCCACTATTGAAAGGTTTATATAGTAAGCCATAGAAGGATTGATAAGCAAGTCGACTTAATCGCAAGGATTCGATCAGGTAATGAATTCACTATTTTCGTCAGCGCTAAGCATACGCTCGCCAACGGCTGCATGAGGGATAGGAGCGGAAATCGTTTTTCTCTGAGGTGCGAAAGAGAAAACGATTGCAGCGGATAGTCCGACCCCGACGCAGTCGGGGGCATGCCCAAATCAAAAAACAAGATGTGTATAACTAAATTTGCTTGACGACCTGCACAATTCGATTCAAGTTTTAATTCAGTCTTACTTGAAGTCAGCGCGCTTTTATTTTTGACTTCACTATCGATTTATTTTTATTGAGTATTCTCCATGTTCAATTTGGACCGCACATTCAGTTCGGATTAATTTGCCGTCGCTATAACTACCAATTTCAAATTTGCTTTTTTTAAGCCTGAACCTGTAGCTTCAAAAGTAATATTACCGGAGCGCTCACCGGATGAGACGATGGCGGTTAATTCACCACTGAACACTTTCATCTCGGGCGCTTGGAATGATTCAAGGCTGGTGCTATTTCCATTGGCGACGGCACGTAAAGAACCGACTCCCTTTACATTAAATCGGATGGTGCGGCTATCAGTCGAACAAAGATTCCCATCTCTATCCACGACACTTACGCGAATAAAAGATAAATCTTTTCCATTGGGCAATAAAACGGTACGATCTGCCGACAACTGGAGGTGATGTGGCTCCCCGGGTGTGTGAATTTCTTTTTCCTCCACCATTTTACCTTCATTATTGTAAGCAACTACCTTCACTGTTCCCGACTCATAGCGGGTATTCATCCACATGAGTCGATAACGCTTTTGGCGCTCAAGAGCGGCTGCAGATTCTTTACTGGCCGAATTGTAAATGGTTATGGTCGTGTCTTTGGTTTGTTTGCC
>Ga0154020_10007856_pt1 | contig 12416 bp, 12 predicted proteins | sample Klosneuvirus_201_FD_109709 | JGI IMG/M metagenome (GOLD analysis project Ga0154020, IMG submission 109709) | Active sludge microbial communities from wastewater, Klosterneuburg, Austria - Klosneuvirus_20160825_MG | ecosystem: Engineered > WWTP > Aerobic digester > Activated sludge | place... | reverse complement strand
GCAAATGCAATCACATTTAGTGACTACACATACAGGCAAGAAAAAGGCCCGGGAGGGCCAGATTCGTGAGCGGCGACAGGGACTTATCGGCGCCAGGCCTCAGGCATTGGCGCGGAACTTCAGTCTAGATCGGTTGCCGGCGCTTGGCTTGTCCCGGCAGAGTGGAGTCAAGTTATTGATTTGATTGATTTCTAGACGGGGTCCGTCTGGATTTTCTAGACAAAGCCCTATCCAAGGCGTGCCGGGACATTGCCACCGAATCGGACAAGGCCAGGATCAAGTTCAGCCGCATCGACCCGCATCAGTTCGGCCGCGCGCGGCAGGCTGATCAGGTCCTCGGCCAGCGCGCGATAGACCAGGGACTCGAAACGGCGCGGCTGCTCAGCCAGCAAGGGCTCGGGCTCGGCCTTCTTCCAGCCGTGGGTCGCGAACTGGATGTTCATGGACGTATAGCCCGGCTCGGTGATCAGCTGCAGATCCTTCAGCCTGCGCAAGGCGAGCGCCATCGACACGCCGTAGCGGCGCTTGGCGTTCAGCAGTTCGGCCGCCAGCACGCGCGTGCGGCAGTGGCTGCCGAAGTCGGCCCGCACCCGCTCGGCCGGGTACAGGAAGGCACCTGCGAAGCGGTGGCAGCAGGTCTCCTTGCCCTTCTCGGGCATGTCCGCAGGCAGATCCATCACCCAATGTCCCAGCTCGTGCGCGGCGGTGAAGCGGATGCGTTCGCCGGGGCGGCCGCCGTTCAGCGCGATCAGCACATGCTGCTCGTCGTGGGTGGCGGCACAGGCACCGTCGAAGCCGTCGTGATCGTCCAGCAGCGCCACCTTGATGCCGTGCTCTTCCAGAAGCTCGGCCAGATGGGCGATGGCGTCACCGCCGATGGCCCACTGCGCACGCAGCTCCTCAGCGGCCGATTCGGCCTGCTCGAAGCTGCTCACGCCGAACGCGCGCGCGGGCTGCAGGGGCGGCTGGGCGGCTGCGTCCGGCTCGAAGCAACGCTCCAGGCTGGCGTAACGCTCCAGGTGGTCGCGCATCTGCTCGCCGATCTGGTCCTGGCGCTTCTGCGGCATGCGGGCGAGCTTGCGGAACTCCAGCGCCGACAGCTGCACCCCGTCGGGAGGGAAAAAGTACTCCGGCTTGACCGACAGCGCCTTCGCCAGCTGCAACAGCCGGGTCGAATTGGGCGGTGGTCCGCCCGTCTCGAACTTGCTCAGCCCCTGCTTGCTGATGTCGCCGAGACTGCGCGCCAGCGCCTCCAGGCTCAACCCTCTCAGCAGACGCGCCCGGCGGATTCGATCGTGAAGCATCGTGCTCTCCTGGGTTGACGAATTTTAGGTCGACCTAAATTTTGTCAACCATAAAACTGCACCCGCATGTGGGGTCTGAACGTCGGGAACAGCAGAACCGACGTGCAGCCCTCAAATGGGCGACTCGGCATCGTGCCCTTGGGCTCAGTCAGTCGGCGTCGCCATCCCCGACGCCGCCCGCAGCCCGCTTCGCCCCATGCGGGCAATACCCCGGCCGCGGCCCGACCTGCGGGTGCTTGCGGCAGGTGCCTGGCCGCTTGTCGTAGACGCTGCAGCGGCGCGTGGCCTCGTACAGGAACTGGCAGTAGCCGTTGGCGCGGCGCGCCATGGTGAAGATGCCGTCCTTCTGGTTGTAGCGCTCGACCTGTCTGCTCTTCACCAACCGGCGGGCGATCAGGCGGGGTTCCTCGTGCTCGGCCTCGAAGGCGTCGACCAGGCCCAGGCGCACGAGGTCGGGCAGCCGGATCTCCACCGGCATCGTGCAGCAGTTGGCCGCGCAGCTGTCGCACAGGCCGGCCCGGTAGCGCGTCCAGGTTTCGGTGCGGTCGACATCGACGAAGCTGATCGAGGAGCGCATCGCAGGCACAAAGCAAAACGCCCAGCAGGTTGTGCTGGGCGCTTTTCAAATTTGGTGGCCAAGGGCGGAATCGAACCACCGACACGCGGATTTTCAATCCGCTGCTCTACCAACTGAGCTACTTGGCCGTCGAGCCCGCAACTATAACATCAGTTCCGGGCTTGTCCAGCAAATTCAGGGGCCGGGGTCAGTTGCCGCCCCGTTTGCTGCGCCCGAGGTCCACGCCCAGTTGCTTGAGCTTGCGGTAGAGGTGGGTGCGCTCCAGGCCGGTGCGTTCGGCCACGCGGGTCATGCTGCCGTTCTCACGCGCCAGGTGGAATTCGAAGTAGGCCTTCTCGAAGGCGTCGCGGGCTTCGCGCAGTGGGCGGTCGAGCGAGAAGCTCTGTTCGCTCAAGGGGCCGGTGAGCACCGCCAGGGTCGGCGCAGGGGTATGGTTGACCGCCATGCCCGCCTGCGCTGGCGGCAGGGCGTGCCCATAGCCGGTGTTGTGCAGCGCATGGCCGTTGCTGGCCATCGGCGGCGGTGCGGCGCCGTAGCCGCCAAAGGACAGGGGAGCGGGTTCGCTGGGCGCGAAGTCGCGCTCCAGCCGGGCAGGTGCCATCGCGCTGGTGACCGCAGGGCGGGGCGCGGGTTTGGCCAGGCCCTGCTCGACGGCCCGCAGCAGCTTCTGCAAGGTGATGGGCTTCTCGAGGAAGGCCATGGCGCCGTACTTGGTGGCCTCGACGGCGGTGTCGATGGTGCCGTGGCCGGACATCATGATCACCGGCATGTTGAGTTGGGCGCAGGCGCCCCACTCCTTGAGCAGGGTGATGCCGTCGACGTCGGGCATCCAGATGTCCAGCAGCACCAGGTCGGGTCGCTGGCGCTCGCGCAGCCGCCGCGCCTGGACGGCGTTTTCGGCCAGTTCGACGCTGTGCCCTTCGTCCGTCAGGATTTCCTGCAGCAGGGCACGGATGCCCATTTCGTCATCGACTACAAGGATGTTGGCCATTTAGGGATCAGGACACGCTCACGATGGGGGCACGGTCGCAGCGGGAGAGGCAGGTGCAACCAGGTACGGCTCGCCCGGATCGGCGGACCAACGGGAAAATGATATCGAAACTTCGGCCCCGTTCAGCGCCGATGACGTGCCGGCTTCTTGCGTTTCGTCAGCCAGATTGCCCAGACGGATGCGTGCGCCGTGTTCCTCGACAATCTTTCGGACCACCGCAAGACCCAGCCCGGTGCCCTTGGCCTTGGTGGTGACGTAGGGTTCAAAGGCGCGTTTGAGCAGGGTCTCGGCGAAGCCGGGGCCGTTGTCGCAGACTTTCAGTCGCACCGCGCGCAGCCGGCCTTCACCGTCGCGCAGGGCTTCGGTGCGCAGCTGCACACGGCCGTCGGGGCGGTCTGCCACCGCATCGAGACCGTTCTGCACCAGGTTGTGGATGACCTGCCGCAGCTGGGAGGCATCCCCCAGGATGGGGGGCAGTCCGCTGCCGAGCCCGGCGCGCAGCTGGCCCTGCTCCTGGGGGGCTGCGTACAGGCCGAGCACCTCGCCGACCAGGGCGTTGAGGTCCAGCGGCTGCAGCTTGGCCGCCGGCAGGCGGGCGTAGTCGCGGAACTCGTTGACCAGGGTCTTCATGGCCTGCACCTGAGCGACGATGGTGCGCACACAGCGTTCGAGCATCTGCTGGTCCGGCCCGCTCAGGCGGGGCCCCAGCTTGTGCTCCAGCCGCTCGGCCGACAGCTGGATGGGGGTGAGCGGGTTCTTGATCTCATGGGCGACGCGGCGCGCCACCTCGGCCCAGGCGACGCTGCGCTGGGCGGACACCACGTCGGTGATGTCGTCCACGATCACCAGTCGGGCCCCGTCGGGCAGGTAGGCGCCCCGCAGCAGCAGGACCGTCCGGGCGCCGGCCGACGCATCGACAGGGCCGCCCCCGCCCAGTTCCAGGGTGGCCTGCCAGTGGTCGCTGGCGGCGGCGCTGCCGGGCTCGAGCTCCTGGGCGTGGGCAGTGAAGCGGGCCTCCACCTCGGCGGCCAGTGTGGCCAGGTCGGGCACGTCGGCCAGGAAACGGCCACGCAGGTCGTCCAGCGGCACGCGCAGGATCCGACCCGCCCCGGGGTTGACGGTGCCGATGCGGCCCGCGGCGTCGAAGAGGATGACGCCGGAGCTGAGGTTGTCCAGCAGGGTCTGCAGGTGGGTCTTGGCGCTCTCCACCTCGGCCAGGCTGCGCTGCACGATGCTGTGGCTGTCGCCGAGCTGGCGCGTCATGTCGGCAAAGGCCCGGGTGAGTCCACCGAGTTCGTCGCGCGAGGCAAAGACCTCCGTGCGGCTGAGGTCACCGCGCGCCACCCGACGCACCCCTTCGGCCAGCATGACCAGCGGCCGGCCGATCTGGTGGCCCAGTGCCGCGGCCATCAGCAAGGCGGCAAACACCCCCAGGATGAGCGTGAGCGTGAGCGTGCCGATGTACATCTTGCGCAGGCCCTGCCGCCCCAGGGCCAGCTGCTGGTAGGCCAGGTAGGCGTGCTGCACCCGCAGCGCGTTGCCGGCCAGCTCCGGCGCGATCGGCGTGGTGACCTGCAGGAAGCGGTCGTCGCGCAGCAGCGAGTAGTCCGAGGAGGGCAGCCAGGCGAGTACTCGCACGCTGGCCTGCACGGCAGCGGCGGGCGCGCCCTTGGTGGGGTTGGGACGGTCGTCGTCCAGACCGTCCAGCACGGCGGTGACCCGGCTCTGGCGGGCCTGGCGCAGCAGGCTGGCGCTCGGCCGTGGCGGCAGCAGGGTCACGCCCAGGTCACCGCCGGAGGACGCCAGCAGCTGGCCCTGCGGGCCCAGGAGGGCCACCGACTGGGCGCCCAGCTGCTGGCGCAGCCGCTCCAGCGCCAGCAGGGGGTTCTGCCGCCCCAGTTCTGCCGCACGCTGCTCCACCGCCACCCGGGTCTTCTGGCCCACATCGTTGGCCAGCAGCTGCAGGGTGCCGCGACCGAGGTTGAGCCCGGCTTCGAGGGCGTCCTCCACCTCGACGTCGAACCAGCTCTCGATGCTGCGCGAGACGAACTGGTAGGACACGCCGTAGATCAACAGACCGGGCACCGCGCCGACAAAGGCAAAGATGGCCGCCATCTTCAGCAGCAGCCGGCTGCCGAACTTGCCGTGGCGCATGCGCCGCGCCAGATGCCCCAGCGCGATCAGGATCACCAGGCCCAGCAGGATGGCCACGGCGATGTTGACCCAGAGGATCCAGCCGAAATGCCGCTCGTAGAGCTCCCGGTTGCCGGTGGCCAGCGACAGCAGGAAGGCCAGCACCAGGGCGGTGGCACCGGCCGCCAGGGTGGCCACCAGCAAGGTCCAGCGCAGGGAACGTCGGGTCATCGGGTCAGGAAGTCAGCGGCAGTCGGCGGCGGCAGATCAGGCCAGCGGTCGAGACGGCGGCGACCCCTGCAACCCGCAGGGCCCAAGGCCTTCAGCGCTCCGCCGGCAGCGTGATCGTACGCTCGACCGCGAGTTGCCATTCGGAGCGGCCGGCGATGCTGATCTGCAGGGGCCGCGGCAGCTGGTCGGCATCGAGCCGGTACTGGAACACCACCGTGTGGGGGCTGTCGTCCTCCACCACACCCGCCTCCGCGATGCGCCAGCGGCTGGCGCGCTGCACCGAACGCAGGGCTTCAGGCAAGGTGGCATAGGTTTGGGACAGGCCGCCGAAGCTGACCCGGAAGTTGAAGGTCAGCGGCTGATAGCTCAGCCGCCAGGTGCGGCGCACCTCCAGCACCTGCCGATCGAACCAGTACCAGCGCGAGCGCAGCACCTGCACTTCCGCCACGAAGTACAGCGACACGCCGCGCTGCAGGGCCCCTTCGACACCAGCAGGCAGATCGAAGCGGGTGTCGAAGTTCAGCAGCAGGCCCTCCGGGTTGCGCTGCAGTTCCAGCCGAGCCAGCTCGACGGGACTGGCCGCCCAAGACCGATCGGGCAGGCCGGTGGCCATCAGCGACAGCAGCAGCAAAGGCAGGGCCATCCACCTCCGCCGTCCAGGACTGCGCGGCTGCACCGGATCGGGCTGCGCAGCGCTGCGCCGCAGCGCAGGAGCGCGGCGGGCGGATCGACGGACGGGCGGCAGCTTGGGCAAGGCAGGTCCAGCACGGAGGTGCAAAGGATTCACACAGCCCTCGCGCCACCGGGCGGGGTGGAGCGAGGGGGTTGTGTCTCCCGAACGAGATCAGACCGCCTTGTCGAGACGGGAATGAAAAAACCCGTCACCACTCCATCCGGCAGCCCCCTCGAATGACGGTGGATTCTCCGCGAACCCCAGCAGATGCCCTGGGCAAGGGCGTCGAATCCCTGTGGTGGTGCGTTGCAGGAACGCATCAACCTGCGCTTGTCCTTCGGCCCGGAACAGGGAACATGTGGTGAAGACGAGACGACCACCCGGTTTCAACAGGGGCCAGAGGGCGTCCAGCAGGCGGGCCTGGATGCGGGCCAGTTCGTCGATGTCCGCCCGACGGCGCAGGCGCCGCACGTCCGGATGCCTTCGCACGATGCCGGAGGCGCTGCAGGGAACGTCCAGCAGGATGGCGTCAAAGGGGCGGCCATCCCACCAGGTCGCCACCTCGGCCGCATCGGCGCAGCGGCAATCGGCCTGCAGTCCCAGGCGGTCCAGCGTCTGCCCGACACGCGCCAGTCGCTGCCTGTCCACGTCCAGCGCCAGCAGGTTCAGCTCGGCCAGCTCCAGCAGCTGCGCCGTCTTGCCGCCCGGGGCGGCGCAGGCGTCCAGCACCCGGGCACCGGCGGGCAGGTCGGTGGCGGTCTGGCGCAGCAGTTCATCGGGGTCCTCCTGCGGCCGGCCCAGCAGCAGCGGCGCACACAGCTGGGCCGAGAGGTCCTGCACCGACACCCGGCCGCTGAAGAAGCCCGGCAGGCGCTGCACCGGCACCGCCTCGGCCAGACAGACCGCCCAGCGACCGCGCGCCACCGCGCCGGGCAGCCCGGCGGCGCGCAGCTCCTCCACGTAAGTCGGTGCGTCGGTCTGGCGCAGGTTGACACGCAGCCACATCGGCGCGGCGCACTGGTTGGCCCGCAGCAGGGCCTCGGCCTGGTCGGGCCAGTCGCTACGCAGCTGCTGCACCCACCAGCGCGGGTGCTGCCAGCGCACCGCGGGGTCGCCTTCCTCCAACTGGGGGACCAGCAGCTCCCGCTCCCGCAGGAAGCGGCGCAGCAGTGCGTTGACAAAACCTGCGCTGCCGGCGTAGCGGCGTCGCACCGCGGCGACGGCCTGGTCCACCAGGGTGTGGGGTTCGTAGCGGGCCTGGGCCCCCGGCCAGAGCAACGCCAGGGCGCACACCAGCAAGGCTTCCACCGGCGGCGGCGGGCGGCGGGTGGCCATGTGGCGGGAAGCGGCCAGCGCCCCTTCCAGCCGCCGCATCACGTCGAAGGCCAGAGCCTGAGCCCCCGGGCGGGCGGGCTCGGGGCAGTCCGCCAGGGCATCGCTGAGCGATCGACCGGCCAGCACCGCCTCCACGGCCTGGGCGCAGTGCCCCAGCAGTTGGGCCAGGGGCAGGGAACGCACCGGGCTGGCGGAGGGGGAACGGGCGGGCGGCGGTGGGGCAGGAGAACGGGTCACACCCGCCAGTCTACGGGTGCCGCGGGCTGCGCCTTCGCGCTGCGCTGCAGAGGCGGCTCCACGAACAGCCTGGCCAGCGCAGGCGGCAGCGGGGTGTCCAGCAGGTGGCAGACCATGCGCAGCGCCTCCGCTGCGGCCAGACGCTCCTGCGCGTCCTGCTGGGCGGCCCACACCGGCAGGGCGGCCTCCACCCAGATGCGCGCCAGCAGCGGGCGCCGCATCCAGGCCAGTTCTTCCAGGGTGTGCAGGGCGCGGCCCAGTTCGTCCGCATCCGGTGGGCGACAGGACGGTGGGTTGGGTGCACTGCCCCAGAGTTGCCCCACCACCTGCCGGTACCAGGCCGCGCCGGCCGCCCCGACCTTGGCACCGAGGTCGGCCTGCGGCACCAGGCGCGCCAGGTAGGCGGTGACACTGGCCAGGGCCTGACGCATGGCCAAAGGCAGGCCGGTGAGCTGGTTGGTGTCTCGCGCGCCGCCACGGTGCGGCGGCGGCAGGCCCAGCAGTCGGCGGCGCACCAGCAGCCAGGCCAGGCGGTCGATGGGGCGGATTCGGCCGTCCGCCGTCATGACCCGCCGCATCGATCGCAGCAGCGCATCGCGGCTGGCCAGCGGGTCTTCGGCTGCCAGCCCCAGCAGGCGCTCCAGCAGCGGCAGCCGAATGGCAGCCGGCAGGTGCTCCACCTGCTCCAGCAAGGCCTCGGCCGTGGGCAGGTCCTGCAGCTCCTCCACCCAGGCCTGACGTTCCCGGGCACTGCCCGGTGTCATCAGCAGGGCCAGCAGCACGGCAGCACGTTCACGCTGCCCGGGCAGGGACTGCAGCCGCTCGCAGACCGCCGACGTCGCATCGTCCAGTCGGAGCGGAAGAGGCAGCAGGTGCCCCCATCCACTGGGCACCGGCGACGGCCCACCGCCCGCCGCCGCCTGCTCCGCGGGCGCAGCCGGAGGCGCCTCGCTGGGGGGCGCAGGATCGGATGCGGTGTGGGGGGGGAGGTGGGGCGGCGCGGTCACGGCAGCGGGCAGACGGGACGAACCAGGCGTTCTGGCGCCGGGCCAACCGCTGGTTATGGTGGTGCGTAGGCGGCCGGCTGTCCAGAGGCAAAGTGTTTCGTCTGCAGCCAGGCGCTGCCGAGGATCAGGCCAAAGGTTCAGTCCGGCACCGCAGACAACGGCAGGTCCGGCACCGGATGGAAGCGGAACAGGGCAGCCGCCAGGGTGGTCGGGAAGACCCCCAGCGCGTCGTTGTAGTCCATCGCGGCACGGTGGTAAACCTCTCGCGAGACCACGATCTGGGTGTGCAACTGGTCGCGCTGGCGCAGCAGCTCGGTCACCACCGGCTGCGGCCCTTCACCGGAGGTGAGGTCCTGCAGGGCGTGGATCAGGTCTTCCAAGCGCTGGCCCAGCGCCATCTCGGCCTCTCCCAGGGCCAGCAGGGCAGCCCCCTTCAACGGGCTGGACTGGGCCTCGTCGCAGGCCTTGCCGGCCGCCGCAGCGGCCTGCTCCAGCGCCTCGAACAGGGGGCTGCCTTCGCCCAGAAGAGCGCGGGAAGCCTGCGCCAGTGCCTGCGCCACCGCATGCCGCTGGCGCAGCTGGCTGACCAGGGGACGGAACCCGGTGCGCGCCGCCTGGCGCAGCCGCACCAGGCGGTTGTAGGCCCCCAGCAACCAGAAGGCCAGCACCAGACCCAGCCCCAGCAACCACAACCGCATCGTCTGGTTCATCGCGATGCACCCACTGCGGCCCGCGCCACCCATTGCTCGTGCCCCTGCCGCCGCAGGGCGCAGGCCGGACACTCGCCGCAGCCATGGCCCCAGGGGTGCCGGGCACCTCGTTCACCCAGGTAGCAGGTGTGGGTGTGCTCGACCATCAGCTCGACCAGCGCGGTACCGCCCAGTTGCTCGGCCAGCGACCAGGTCTGCGCCTTGGTGAGGAACATCAGCGGCGTCTCCACCGTCATCGGTGCCTCCAGCCCGAGCGACAGCGCCACCTGCAGCGCCTTGAGGGTGTTGTCGCGGCAGTCCGGGTAGCCGGAGTAGTCGGTCTCGCACATGCCCCCCACCAGCACCGAGGCGCTGCGGCGGTAGGCCAGCGTGGCCGCAAACGTCAGGAACAGCAGGTTGCGGCCGGGCACGAAGGTGTTGGGCAGGCCGTTGGCCTGCAGCTCGATGGCCCGCTCGTCGGTCAGTGCGCAGTCGCTGATCTGGCCAAGCAGCGCCAGATCCAGCAGGTGGTCGGCGCCCAGCTTTGTGCCCCAATGTGGGAACTGGCGGACCAGCTCGTCGCGCACGGTGAGCCGGCACTCCAGCTCGATCCGGTGGCGCTGGCCATAGTCGAACCCCAGCGTCTCGACATGCGCAAAGCGCTCCAGCGCCCAGGCCAGGCAGGTGGTGGAGTCCTGCCCGCCGGAGAGCAGCACGATGGCCGTCCTGTCGGCCCCTCGCCCGGCGGATACGCCGTGCGATCCCCCGAGGGGATCCGGGCCGGCTTGGGAGCGGCCCGGCGCTCGGCCCGGTTGCGGATCGGCCACCATCGCCGGTCTCAACTGCGGCACTCGCCCTGGCCCAGCACCACCCACTTCATCGAGGTCAGCCCCTCCAGCCCCACCGGCCCGCGGGCGTGGAACTTGTCGGTGCTGATGCCGATCTCGGCTCCCAGGCCGTACTCGAAGCCGTCGGCAAAGCGCGTGCTGGCGTTGACCATCACGCTGGCCGAATCGACCTCGCGCAGGAAGCGCATCGCGTTCGGGTGGTTCGTCGTCAGGATCGCGTCGGTGTGGTGCGATCCGTTGCGGTTGATGTGGGCGATGGCCTCGTCCAGGTCGGCCACCACCTTGACGCTGATGATCGGCGCCAGGTATTCCTCCGCCCAGTCGGCCTCGCTGGCGTCGACCACCTGCGCACCCGGCACGTCGGCCAGGATGGCGCGACTGGCCGCATCGCAGCGCATCTCCACGCCCTTGGCGGCGAAGATCGCCCCGATCTTCGGCAGGAACGCCGCTGCGCTCTGTTGATGCACCAGCAGCGACTCGGTGGCGTTGCAGGGGCTGTACTTCTGCGTCTTGGCGTTGTCGGTGACCACCAGCGCCTGCGCGAGGTCCACCTCGGCGTCGACGTAGGTGTGACAGTTGCCGTCCAGGTGCTTGATCACCGGCACCTTGGCTTCGGCGCTGATGCGCTCGATCAGGCCCTTGCCGCCGCGCGGAATGATGACGTCCACAAACTCGGGCATCGCGATCAGCCGGCCCACCGCAGCGCGGTCGGTGATCTCGACCAGCTGCACCGCCGTCTTCGGCAGCCCCGCCGCCACCAGCGCCTGCTGCACCAGCTGCCACAGCGCCAGGTTGGAGTGGATGGCCTCCGAGCCGCCGCGCAGGATGCAGGCGTTGCCGCTCTTGATGGCCAGCGAGGCGGCCTCGATGGTCACGTTCGGCCGGCTCTCGTAGATCATGCCGAACACGCCCAGCGGCACGCGCATCTGCCCCACGCTGATGCCGGTGGGGCGGCGCTTCACGCCGGTGATCTCGCCGATCGGGTCGGGCATGGCGGCCAGCTGCTCGCAGCCCTCGGCCACCGTCTCAAGGACCTTCGGGGTCAGGCGCAGGCGGTCCACCATCGGCGCAGCCAGGCCAGCAGCTTCGGCCGCGGCGATGTCCCGGGCATTGGCCTCACCCAGCGGCTCGACCGAAGCGCGCAGCAGGCGGGCCAGTTCGGTGAGGGTGGCGTTCTTCGCGCGGGTGCCGGCGCGCGCCATCTCGGTGGACGCGGCGCGGGCGGCCGCGCCGACCTGGGCCATGTAGGCGGGGATGTCCTGGGCGTTCATTCCTGGGATTGTGGCAGAGGGCCGGAAGAGCCCCGTGGGGCTCGCGGCACAGCCCGTGACGCGATGCGACCCGTGATGCGCTAGCATCACGCATCAACCGGGAACACGCCGATGCGGACCACCCTCGATATCGCCGACGATGTGCTGTACGCCGTCCGCGAACTGTCACGCCGGGAAAAGAAGTCGCTGGGCCAGGTGATGTCCGAACTGGCCCGGCAGGCTTTTGCCCAGCAGGCAGCGCCGGGGAACGTTGCCCGCGCAGACCCGTTGACCGGGCCCGCAGCGCTGCTGGGCATCCGGCCGCTCCCCTCACGCGGGGGTGTCGTCAGCCCGGAACAGATCGACCGACTGCTGGACGACGAAGCGCCCTGAAGGCCGTACCGCGATGCGCGCCCTGCTCGACGTGAACGTGCTGATTGCCGTGCACGATCCCGACCATCTTCACCATGCACGCGCACTGGATTGGCTGGCCGCCGAGATTCAGCACGGTTGGGCCAGTTGCCCCCTGACCCAGAATGGCTGCCTGCGCATCCTGAGCCAGCCGGGGTATGTCAACCCGCTGCCGCTCGCCCAGGTGGTGGCCACACTGCAGCAGTCGACCGCCACGGCGCACCACCGGTTCTGGCCGGACGATCTGAGTGTGCTGGAGGCTGCTGCCTTCGACCTCTCCAAGGTGCATGGCCACCGCCAGTTGACCGACCTGTACCTGCTGGGTCTGGCGGTCCGGCACGGGGGCCGGCTCGTCACATTTGACCAGCGCATCCCTCTGGGAGCGGTGCGCGGCGCGGCGCCAGGCCACCTGGTGGTGTTGTAGCCGCCGCAGGGGTCTCAGGTTGATCGGGCGTATCACGCGCCTTCGAAACCCTGCGGGTTGCGGCTCTGCCAGCGCCAGCTGTCAGCGCACATCTCGGGCAGGCCGCGGCGGGCCTTCCAGCCCAGCAGCCGTTCGGCCGCCGCCGGGTCGGCATAACAGGCCGCCACGTCGCCCGGGCGGCGATCGACGATCTGGTGTGCGATCGAGCGCCCGCTGGCGGCCTCGAAAGCACGGATCACTTCCAGCACGCTGTAGCCCTGCCCGGTGCCCAGGTTGACGGTGAGCGAGCGCTCACGCTCCAGCAGG
>Ga0154020_10007855_pt1 | contig 12416 bp, 13 predicted proteins | sample Klosneuvirus_201_FD_109709 | JGI IMG/M metagenome (GOLD analysis project Ga0154020, IMG submission 109709) | Active sludge microbial communities from wastewater, Klosterneuburg, Austria - Klosneuvirus_20160825_MG | ecosystem: Engineered > WWTP > Aerobic digester > Activated sludge | place... | reverse complement strand
TAAAATGTAACTCAGCGTTACAAAAAGAAAGAGCATGCCCACTTTCAACGAAATAAGATCGCTGATAGCACCAATAAGAATTTGCACTACGGCTCCGCCAGCAATGCCGGTCATTAAAATCCCAGCAAACGATCCGTGATGTTTAGCCACTGAATTTAAACCAAGAGAAACTACCGAGGGGTACATCACAGAAAGGAAAAAACCTGAAATTGGAAAAGCCCAAAGCGCCAACTCATTACTGCCAAACAGACCAGCAGCTACACACACAATTGCCAGGATGGTAAACCAGCGCAGCACCAACTTGCCATCAAACAATTTAAATAACACTAATCCCAAAATTCCACCAATAGTCATTAGTCCCCAGAAATATGAAACGGCATCAGCACCGATGGTATCCGGATCATACCCATGATAATTACTTAAGAATTTTGACATCCAATATGATATACCCTGCTCAGTGCCCACATAAGCGAACATACCAATGAAGTAGAGGATGACATATTTATTTTGAATGAGTTCCACAAAGCTTGAACGTGAACCCATTTTTTCATCATCGCGCAAAACAACTTTTGGAAATTTCACGATCATGACCACCGCAATCATGATTAAACTCAACGTGGCAAACACCCAATAGACAGATACCCACGACATTTGTTCTGGCACTAATCCGCTCATCAATGAGATCATTGGCTTCTGAATATTTCCCTGATCAATATTGGAAACCAGATAAGAATACATTTGAGGACTAATAAATGAGGCTAACCCAAAAATGAGTTGCGCCAGTACAGAATTAAACGTGTAATGCTCCTCTCCTCCTGCCACACGCAACAATGGATTGATCACCACCTGCAACGCTGCCATGCCCGCACCAATGGTGAATAATGAAATCACAAACACATTGAACTCCGGAAAAAGAGCAAACATTAATGCTCCTGTAAACGAAAGGGCAAACGCCAACATCATCATACGTTTCTCACCCCAACGCTCTACCATAAATCCGGAAGGGATAGACATGACGCCATAGGCAATAAAAAAAGCAAACGGCAGAAATCCGGCCATCGTTTCTGATAAAGCATAACTTTCCGAAACTTTGGGATTGAGCGTTCCTAAAATATTAGTGAGATAAGAGATAACAAAGAAGACGAGGAGTATTAAAATGACAATTACCGTATTGCGTTTCATCTATGAATTGCGTTTTAATTTACTCCTGCTTATTTCATTCTATATTTTAAATATTGATCCACCTGCGCTGCGGCTCCTAGCATGCCAACATCTTCTATCTCAGAAACGTAAATCTTAAGGCGCTCGACCGATTTAGGAAAATGAATATTACTTAATGACACGCGCATTTGGTTTTCAAAATACCGATACGCTTTAGAAATAGCACCACCTAAAATGATAGCCTCCGGATCATAGGCATACACCACCGATCGCAGCGCAATACCTAAATGACTACCAAATTCATCCCATAGAGCCAATGCCTTCGCATCATTTTTCTGTGCTTCCAGAAAAGTCTGTTTACCTGTAGTCTGATGGATCGTAAAAAAATTGGCACCACAGTAATATTCAAAATCATATTCTTTATAAGGCAGGTAGCCAATTTCTCCTGCCCCGCAATTGCTGCCACTATATATTTTATCTTCGATAATGATGCCGGACCCAATACCGGTACCCAATGTAATACCAACAAAGTTTTGGTGTTGCTGTCCAAACCCAAAATAGTTCTCGCCCAAGGCGAAACAGTTGCTATCGTTGTTGATAAAAACAGGCACATTAAATTCTTTCTCCAGGATATCCCGTAAAGGAACTTCCTTCCAGGAAGGAATATTCACCACATCTCGCACAATTCCCTTTTCCAGATCGACAATGGAGGGCACGCCAAGTCCAATACCTTTTACATCTTTATTAAAGACCATGTGGATAATGGATTTCAATTGCTCCAGTGTGCTCTCAAGATCTTCTTTGTACTGAAGCGGGATAGCCTTTGGATTAATGATTTTTTTTCCATCAATTAAGCCTGCGCGTATATTGGTTCCACCAAGGTCAACACCAATTTTCATAGTTGTAATACTGGGTTTTAAAAACTGAAATCGCTTTCAATGTTACAAAACTTCGAGATAATTAAAGGTATTAATTATATGGACATAAGTGCTCAGGTCACCCCTCCGTTATTGTTAGTTTAGATAAGCGTCCAGTTTTGCTTTCTGGCGCAAGTGATGCCGCATGTGCATCTCCATATATTGGAACCATTCTAATGCAGTAAAATAACCTAAGCCCGGATGTTTCGATTTACCTTCCGTATCGGCACGTATTTTTTGCCATAAGGCAACTGTATCGGCTTTCAATTTTTCCATGTCGTGAATAAGTTGTTCCACGCTTTCAGGTTGTGGTACTTTGTCTGAGATCAACGGATCGCCAATAATCCGAACATCCGGAAACTCGTTCGCTGCAAACATAGCTTTGGCCTGATCGGTCATTTCTTCATTTCGATTTTTAGTATCCGTAAGGCTTAGCACAATTTGTTCATTGTACCAAATAGTTTCTTCAATCAAATGCCGGTATACTTGTCCTAACGACCAACTTTGCGGATCAGATTTTGTCTGTAATTCCTTTAGGGAATAATTTGGAATCTGAGTGATCCAATGATCAATCGTTCTGTTAAAGGCTTCTATTAAATCCATCGCCAAAATTCTCTATGCTTACTCTTATTGGTCGTTGACCAACAAGCTTAAATTTCCACACCTATCAAATTCCATTCGTGAAGATAAGTATCGAGTAAATTTTAATAATATTAAAGTTGCAGGTCATTAAATAATTTTCTTAACAACATCAGAAAAACTTATTGCAACAGAGTCTTATAAACCCAAAGGCTACTTCTTCAAATCGGAAGAACATGATTTCTCTAAAATAAAACTTCACAACCATCGTCTTACCTTCTTTTTATAATTCATGTAATCTTGCCCAAAAGCTCTTTCAAGATATTTTTCCTCATTAATAATCACAAAACGTGTTATTATGAATATGACTAAGGGAATTAATAGAAATGTCCACCAGTTTCCATGAATCATAGCTATGCCGGTATAAACTAACAGCAGTCCTACATACATTGGGTTTCGGGTTACATTATAAATCCCTGATGTCTGAAGTGATGTTGCCGGTTTATTAGGTATAAGGGTATTCTTCGTTTTAAAGAAGGTAAGCAGTGCTGGGAATATGAATAAAAGTCCAATCCCTGTGAATACGGTTAAAAGAATCTTAACCAAGATTGCGTTTAAAAATACCTTAGCCAAGGGGAAATAGATTTGAATCAAAAGAGAAAGAATAAATATTCCCACATAGATAAAAGGGGGCGGAAAATAAACGCCTGGATTGTCTTTTTTTGATTTCATGATATTTAATTTTTAGTTAATCGGACTGAAAGGAATCGGACTTCTTCAATAGATAAATGGAATTAGCATTTTGGTTTTTCTTGCGTAGTCATCGTAATCCTTACCATATTTATCTTTGAGATATTTGTCAAGTTTAGGAGCATTGTAAAATGCGAAAAAGCAAACAATTAAAACTGGAATAGATACGGCATACCAATTTCTGGTAACAATGGCATAAGCCGTCACCCATAAAATGTCACCAAAATAATTAATGTGTCTGGAGTATTTAAAGAAGCCTTGGGTGTAAATTTTTCCTTTGCTATCCGGTAATCTTTTCCACCGGTCTCTTAATATTTCTCCCCCGCTATTCAATACACATCCCATAACAAACAAGGCAATGGCAAAATAGTCTATGCTGTCAATCGGTTGAGATGTGGGCAATACGAGTAGTGAATATCCGATGTAATAAACGGCAAAAGCTAAAGGGACACTTATGCTTTCTTCCCATGGAATTTTTCTCTTTAATAGAAATATCATCATATAGGCCAGTCTGAGAAATATGATGATGTTAAAAGCGAAAATGAGCACCCTCCGGTCATAGCCTTCAATTGCGTTGGTACTGTGCAACTGGTTAGCCATCCAGTTTCCTCCATTTTGAAATAGAATCCAAAAAGACAACCATAACAATAGAATTTCAATCAAATGAATTATAGCCTTTTGTGGTATGCTCTTGCTTTGTTGTCCATACAGTTCCATATTCAGTTACGTTGTCTATTTTTCAATTTAACTTTGAATCGTTACCGAAGCAGGTTAATTAATTTCATAATAAACTTAGGTGGTGGTTTCATTCCCAATTGCTCCATGGCGGTTAATCGATCGGGAACGCCCCAATGTTCAATTAATTTTCCATTCAAAAAACGTGCGATATCTATTACAGTTATCTCAATTTTTTTGTTGGTGGGCAGCATGGGACCAAATTGCCCTGTTTGAGTTCCGCGCCCTGTCATACGTCCCCATACTTTGTCTTCATAAACGACCAGATCCTCTATGGTCAAAGAAAAATCCGAGAATGCACGATGAAGGTGCCGGATGGCATTTTTTGTGCCTTCGACATTTTGCGGAATCATACCGTGTTGATGTTCAATGAAATCAGGGGATGTATGCTCGTCAAAAACAGCCACATTTCCTTTACTGAAACCTTCCTCAATAAGGATTCTGAAAAGTTGTTCGTTAGTATGCATAACTAAACATAGAAGAATGGAGGAAGATACATTCCGGGTTGATCGATCTTAGTCTTCATAAATTACTACTTTGAAATAGAGATTATTAATCATTTAGCATTTCAAAAGTAAGGTTACATGACAAAAACCGTTTAGGAAAAAAACGACATTATTTATCCGGTGGGAAAAACTCCAAATCCACTCGTTTGTTTTTTCAGTAGTGTGCCTGGGGCAAACTCCGCAAATTGTTTGAATTCGCGTAACAAATGAGAAGAATCATTGTAAGCACATTCGAGGGCAATGTCCGACCAACTTTTTTCGGGATACTTATTCTTAATTTTCATGGCTTGTTCAAATCGTACGATTCTAATGTACATTTTAGGAGAAATACCAACTCGCGTTGTGAAACTACGCTCAAATTGACGAAGACTCAGGCAAGCCATGGAGGCCCATTCCGGCAGAGTATTTTTTGCAAAAGGATCAAGCATCTTAATCGCCACGTGGTCAATGGGTTCTTCCTGAGCGATTCCGTTCTCAATCTGCTTATCAAGAAAACCAGAAACGATTTCAATCATTTCGTCATAAGATGATGTTTGAATTAATTTGTCATTGATGGCCTCAATTTCAGGTGATAAAAAATCGATGGCGTTTAGCCCTGTATTAATCGTTTTGTTCATTGAAATTTTCAATAATCGATAAAGCCCGGTAGGAAGAAAGGCCACTTTTATCATTAGGTAATCCTTACCAAACTTTAGCCCAACGGGTCTGTTTTTCGGTCCTGTAATATTTGCTGTTGGAGCAATTTGCCCTTCGGAGTTAATATGGTCTATTACTTGAACAGTGTCCCTCGGATAGAAATAGAGATTCTGTTCTGTGTTCGCCAGACAGGTTATAAATGGCGGAGGCAACGGATCTGTTCCATCCCACTTGACATGAAGAATTTGGAATTCGCGAATGATACTTTTTTGAGTATCCGATGGCTCATATTTCCGGAAGACTTTCATAGGAAGAGATTTTGTCTGAAAAAAACTTTTCGCAGTATGATCCTATTTCACGGAGGATTCTTTCCTAAATATAACCGAATATATTAACTATATGAATCGCATCTTAATGGCAACGATTTTGCTATGCAAAGAAATAGCGTTGAACTTTTGTAAACAATCAAGCACCTATTAGCTAATGCAGTTGTTGGTAGTAATGCTCTTATTGAAATTTTCATTCTACCAAAACAGGTGAAGCTGTAGTCTCATACGCATAAATTATTTTCCACTCATTATCTTTTTTTCGAAATAGCATACTACCAACATAGGAGTCTATCTTCATTTTCTCCCCGGTTTTAATTGAAATTCATTGCTGCCTGTCCAAGTGCACATAACTAAATCTTTTGAAAGAAACGTAAAGTCTTGCTTTATTGTCTTAAAGTTCATTACTGTCAATGTCTTGAACCCTTCTTCTTGAACAATCTTCATGGTTTGAAAGTCCGTAACTGATCCATCAGGATTGACGATTTTAAAATCTGGATCAGTTGAATACGGTTTTACCGCAATCTCCACATCTAATTCTCTGGCACCTTTAATAATTTCTTCAATTCTACCTACCAAAATCATCTTGCAAACGAATAATATCACTTTCATCAGAAGGATTACTTGCATCGGTATGTTGCCAGATTTCGGCAACTACTCCCCAACCCTCAAGTCCTACCAGCCGGTGACGTTGCCCTTGCTTTAAACGAATGATCTCGCCTCTTTTCATTTGATGCACTTCCCCTTGCTCATCGGTTTCACTAATGGCAACACCCGAAGTACCGGCAATCAATTTCCAGATTTCTGCGCGCCTGTAATGGTATTGCCATGATAATCTCTTGCTTGGTTCTACAACCAAAATTTTCGGACTTAGTTTCGCACTTATTTTCAGCGAACCAAATTCGACTTCAGGAAAATATTTTTCGGCAAACTTTTGCGCCTGCGATTCATCCAATACAAAAAATCCACCCCAAGGTCGATTAAAATCTTTTGAGGCTATAACAAAGCCTTGTTTAACAAGATACTCACTTATGGATTGGAATACAGAATCCCGCGATCCGGATAAGTCAACAGTGGAACTTTTCATATCGGCAAATTAATTATTACGCACAGATCAACAAAGAGCACATTCAAACCATACAACTCTGTAGTTTAAAAATTGCCTATCTTCCCAAATAAATAACCTCGACCTAACCCCCTTTTTATGGCATCAACATCGCAAAAATTATTAGCAGAAACCTTCGGCACATTTTGGCTTGTTCTGGGAGGCTGCGGCAGTGCCGTTATCGCAGCTGCTTTTCCCAATGTAGGCATTGGCCTATTAGGTGTAGCCCTGGCTTTCGGATTAACCGTACTGACTATGTGCTATACCGTAGGTCACATTTCAGGTGGGCATTTTAACCCGGCCGTTTCGATCGGCCTTATGGTAGGCGGTCGATTTAAATCATCGGAGCTTCCCGGATACATCATCGCCCAGGTATTGGGAGCCATTGCTGCGGCTGGAGTGTTATATCTTATCGCGAGTGGCGCACCAGGCTTCTCAACGGATGGAGGCTTTGCATCAAATGGGTATGGCGAACACTCACCGGGCGGATATTCATTAACAGCTGCCTTGACATCCGAAGTAGTGATGACATTCTTTTTCCTGATTATCATTTTAGGATCAACAAGCCCAAAGGCTCCGGCCGGATTTGCCCCAATAGCAATCGGGCTCGGGTTAACTATCATACACCTCGTAAGTATTCCCGTAACAAATACCTCCGTTAATCCCGCACGAAGCACCGGCCAAGCCCTCTTTACAGGAGGCTGGGCTATCGAACAACTCTGGTTGTTTTGGGTAGCTCCTATTGCTGGTGCAATACTGGCGGGCATTGTTCATAAACTATTGGAAGGAAAGAAAGAATAGCCTTTGAACCCCTGACTCAGAATTAGTCAAGGACTGTCGTTATAGGCAGTCCTTTTTTTTCCGCGATAACCTTTGAAAATATATCTTCTGATAAAATAATAAATAGGAGGTTCAGCGTCTGTAACTTCTTAGATATCGATAACTAAATTATTTCGCAGTACTTCATTGTGTATACCCTCTTGCGTTAAAGGTAGAGTAACTACAAAGGATGTGAATTTCTCGAACTCGGAGGTTACCTGAATTTTGCCTCTGAGTTTTTCTACTGTTTCTTGCACTATGTACAAGCCAAGTCCTGATCCAGTGCTTTTATTATCATTTCCCCGATAAAACATTTCAAAAATATGAGGCAGTACTTCAGCAGACATTCCAATTCCATTATCCCTTACGGTAATTTTAACTTCTTTTTCATCCTTCTCAGCAAAAACACTTATCAGAGGTCGGGCCTTATGTAAATCAGCGTATTTAATCGCATTTGAAATCAAGTTATTTAAAATGAATTGTATTCGATGTCGATCACAAAAAAATGAAAATTCTTCCTCCAGATGCACTTCTAATTCTACCTTTCCGGTTGAGTCATTCATGAATTTAATATCTGAAAACGTTGAGAGTATAATCTCTTTCAACTTTATTTCTCCATTCGATAATTCACCTCTTGAATTTCGTGAATATTCAAGGATACTCTTAATGACTAACTCTTGTTTCGATAATACATCGCGTAGTAGATTAAAATAAAATTGATTATTGGAATTGATTAAATTTTCCTTTTCAATTAAGTTTAGGATTCCAAAACAGGAAGAAAGCGGTGCTCGAATATCATGAGACACGCGGTAAACAAAATTATCTAATTCAGAATTAATCTTTTCGAGCATCCTATTCTTTTCAATAAGAATCTCTTCGTTCATTCTGAGCTTCGTAATATCCAGGTGGGTGCCATACAACCTTTTTATTTTTCCTGATTCGTCTAGAATGATCTCCGCCCGGCTATGAATCCATATATAATGTCCTGCTTTGTGGCGAAATCGAAATTCAACAATATATTTTCCAACAGGAGAAGCCAGATAATCTTCCAGGCGTTTTAGGGTCGCTGCGCGCTCATCGGGATGCAAGTGCTCAATCCAGGTGCTGAAATTAGATTCCAACTCGTTGGAGTTATATCCAATCTGTTGTTTCCATAGGTCAGAATAGTAGACAATATCAGAATGAGGATACCAATCCCATATACCCATATTTGAAGCATCCGTTGCTAACTTATATCGCTCTTCACTTTTTTCAAGCGCATACTGGGCTCTCTTTCGCTCTGTAATTTCCCGACTAGCACCAACAATTTCAATCTGCTGTGTGATTTCATTTCGAATATATTGGGTACTGGTTTCAATCCAAACCGTATGTCCTTTTTTATGATATACTTCCTGCTCGTAAGTGTGCTGATCCGGGGATCTATCCAATTTGAAATCTTCATGCCCTCGTTGCAGATATTCAGCTAAAGCTTTCACTGAGTGTGCTGGCATCAGGGAAGAAAAATCTGCCCAATAAACTCCTCGGGTTGGTAACCAAGGGTCTTTCGTATTGATGGACTTACATAGACATACTTCTTAGATTCAAAATCCAGAATCCAAATTATGTCATTTATATTGTTTGTCAGTAATCTATGTCTTCGCTCACTTTCAGTTATCTGTGAATAGGATTTCTCTTGAGCACGAAAGAGCTTATTGAACATAACGATACAAAAACTCATAATGGCGAGCATTACAAATCCATAAGTCGCCCATGTTACACCTCTATTAACGTACTCGTTCACATCGAAATCAATAGACAAGTATCCTGACACGTATAAGTATCCAACGAGACTAAAGGCAGCAATACAAATTATAGTAGCTCCTATGGCGAAAATAGGTTTAGAAAAGAACCAAAAGAAAATTGGAATTAGAATAAAAAAAAGATGTGCACTTCCAAGATATCCAAACGTAAGCAACCCGCTAATGGCAATTAAAAAAATGGAAAATTGTAAAACAAATAGTTTAAAACTTACGCTTAGTCTTTTTCTATAAGCATAAACTGCAATCGCATTTAAAAAAATAATAATCTGATAGGAATAGGCCAACTGCCATCCTGTAAACTCAATTCTTATAAGCGAAACAATAAGAGCTGGAAAGAAAATAATAACAGCCGCTAACAATAAATTGTCAACCGTCCCTTTCTTGATTTCATCCGAAATTATATTTTCTGTTATCTTCCACTTCATCGAAATACTACCCGTATAATGTATCTAACCCTATTCAAACATATCACACAACAACAAATATCTCAAATCATCTAAGTATTATTAAAAAGATATTTATTTCAGTCAGTTTCAATTACACAAACTAACAAAAGTTTGTGTAATTAGAGGTTATCTTTACCCTTTATCCGATTATTTTACATGAACCCTCACTCCAATCTTACAGTAGCATTGCCACGCAAACTTGGGCTTTTGGGCTTAGCCGCTACAGGTATCTGTTCCATGATCGGAGCATCGATCTACGTTGTTCCGTTTATGATCCAGCGAAATGTACCCGGCATTGGGCCTTACGTTTTGCTTGCATTTTTATTTGCCGCCATACCGGCCACGTTGGCCGCGTTTGCATACATCATTCTGGCATCAGCCATGCCGCGTGCCGGAGGCAGTTACATCTATGCCAGTCGCTCATTAAGCCCATACCTCGGTTTTGTCGCTAGCTTTTCACAATGGTTTGGGTTATCCATTGCCATTGGTGTTGTCTCCTATGTGATCGTTCCTTTTTTGCGCGATATAGCAACAGCCATGTTATGGAATGAATTAGCCTCTTGGCTTAATACAGGAATTGTAAGAGTCTCGCTATCTCTGATTTTTCTTTGGACGTTTGTTCTCATCAATATTAAAGGCGTGAAGCTTTATGAAAGAACGGTAGTGCCCCTGATGATTTTAATGTTTGGATTAGGGGCTATTGTAATTGTTACCGGGCTTTCATTTGATAAGCAGGATTTTGCGCAAGCACTTATGCTGCGTGAAGGACGATCTGTTGTAGAGATACCGGCTATCTTTAATTGGAAAACTTTTCTCGCAGGTTCGGCACTTTTATTTTCAAGCTTTATTGGTTTCGATTCCATAGCACAAGCAGGAGGCGAAGCCAAGGATCCATCATGCTCGCTTCCCCGGGCTATCGGAATAGCCATGATCAGTGTGAGTTTATTTTATATTCTTTTTACGTTTTCCGTTTATCATACTATACCCTGGAGTTTTGTTGCTGCTGAATCACTTACTAAAGACATTACAGCTGTGGGGCTGCTTAGTTATTTACTCTCACCCGGTTGGGCGGTATTGATTGTATTGGGTGCGGCCATCGCGTTAATTAATGATCTTCCGGCTATGATTCTTTCTGTCTCTCGTTTAATGTTCTCGTGGGCCGAAGATGGAATTTTTCCAAAACGTGTTTCAAAAATTCATCGTTCGTATCACACACCTTATGTTGCCATTTTACTTAGTGGCGTTATGGCTACCATCGGAATATTAGGAAGTCACTTTGCCGGAGATTTCTTTTTAGGTATTGACATTATGGTTACTTCCATGCTCGTGAATTTTTTACTTATGTGCATTTCGGTTTTAGTATTACCAAAAACGAATCCGGCCTTGGCGGCTAATATTAAAGTTTTCAAATCTGTTTCGCTACAGCGGATCGTAGCTTCGGCAGGCGCCTTGTGGTTAACAGGTTTCTTACTGATCCATATCACAAAAGATTTAACGGCCCCTGCGCAAGCGTGGTATTTTCATTCTACTCCGATTTGGTTTCTTGTTATGATAATCGCATCCCTGATTTTCGTTTACAACTGGAAGCGATTAAAAAAATCAGGAGTAGATACCCAACAATTATTTTCAACATTACCTCCCGAATAATTTTTTATGAAGGCTGAACCAACTATTGAACTAGCTCCAGGGCTTAAAATTTCACGTGTAATTACCGGCTTGTGGCAAGTGGCTGATCTGGAACGCGATGGAAATCAAATCGATCAGGAAGCGGCAGCACAAGCCATGAAACAATATTTTGATGCTGGACTAACCACGTTCGATATGGCAGATCATTATGGATCGGCCGAAGATATTGCCGGATTGTTTGATAAGAAATATGCCAAAGGCAAATCTCAATTATTTACAAAATGGGTGCCTACCCCCGGTCAGGTAATGAAAGAGCAGGTACGCGAAGCTGTGCAAAGAGCTCTTAAAAGACTTCGAACCGAGCGAATTAATTTAATGCAATTCCATGCCTGGAATTATGCAGACCCTTCGTGGTTAGATTGTTTGTATTGGTTGCAAGAACTTAAAGAGGAAGGATTGATTCAGTGTTTAGGCCTTACCAATTTTGACACGGCACACCTGCGCATTGTTTTGAACAGCGGTATTAAAGTAGTATCCAATCAAGTATGTTTTTCATTACTTGATCAACGGGCTTCACACGCCATGGCGGATTTATGTTTAGCACATAATATCAAATTACTTGCTTTTGGTACGGTGGCCGGAGGTTATTTAACCGAACGGTGGCTTGATAAGGCAGAACCAACCCTGAACAATTCGTTAACCTGGTCACAGATGAAATACAAACGCTTTATCGATGCATCGGGTGGTTGGGTAGTATTTCAAAATCTGTTAAAGGCACTTCAACAAGTAGCCATAAAAAATAATTGTTCTATCGCTAATGTGGCCAGTCGGTATATGCTGGAGCAACCTGCCGTTGGCGGTGTAATTATTGGTGCCCGATTAGGCAAAAGTGAACACATTCAGGAAAATCTATCCTTACTTTCGCTTTCGCTAAATGAAGAAAGCAAGAATCTGATTAAAGAAAATCTCACACAACTTTCAGCCATACAAGGTGATTGTGGTGATGAGTAT
>Ga0154020_10007854_pt1 | contig 12419 bp, 15 predicted proteins | sample Klosneuvirus_201_FD_109709 | JGI IMG/M metagenome (GOLD analysis project Ga0154020, IMG submission 109709) | Active sludge microbial communities from wastewater, Klosterneuburg, Austria - Klosneuvirus_20160825_MG | ecosystem: Engineered > WWTP > Aerobic digester > Activated sludge | place... | reverse complement strand
CGAGCCTCCCGACATCGACGCGCGAGCGGCCCGTCGTGCCACTGCCCGGACCGGGACCGACGGCGCCCACGTGGGCGCGGACGCGAATGTCGGCGAAATCAAACTCGGCCGCGGTGACGAGCGGCGCGCCAGTCACATCGAGCTCGCGAGGGAGGTGGTCCTCGTCCTCGGCATTCCAGGCGCCGGCAAGTCCACGCTCGCGCGCGAGCTGGTCTCGCGCGGATATCTCCGCCTCAATCGCGACGATCGTGGCGGATCGCTGCTCGACCTCGCCCGCGCACTCGACGCGGAGCTCGCCCATGGCGCCACGCGCGCCGTGCTGGACAACACGTATCCATCGCGCGCATCGCGTCGCCCGGTGATCGATATCGCGCGGCGACATGGCCTCGCGGTGCGCTGCATCGTCGTCGACACGCCCATCGAGCGCGCACAGCGCAACGCCGTGCTGCGCATGCTCGACAAGCACGGCCGCTTGCTCGAACCTGCCGAGCTGCGCGGCACCGACATCGGCCCCGGCGCGCAGTTTCGATGGCGTCGCGAGTACGAGCCGCCGCGCACCGACGAGGGCTTCGATTCGATCGAGACGATCGCGTTCGATGACACCTCCGATGCCACCTCTGCTCTTTCGCGCGCGATCCTCGTCGAGCTCGATGACCTCGTGTGGCGCGGACGGCCGCGCACCGTCGACAAAGTCGCGCTGCGCGACGGCGCGCTCGATGCGCTGCGCGCGTGGCATCGCGCGGGCTACGCGATCGGCGCCACGAGTTGGCAGCCCGGCGTCGCACCGGACAAGCTCGCCACGCTCGTCGAGAGACTCGGCACGATGCTCGATGTCCCGCTGCACGTCAGCGCGTGCGTTCACGCCGCCGGGCCGCCCGTGTGCTGGTGTCGCAAGCCGCTGCCCGGGTTGGCGCTGGCGATCGCTCGCCAGCATCGGTTGCAGTTCGAGCTGTGCGTGGGCGGCGGCGCAGCGGATCGTGGATTCGCCGCGCGCGCGGGCATTCCGTATCACGACGTCCGCGAGGGCTGGCCGCGTCCGGGTACGATGGACACGTGACTCGTATCGCGGTGATCGATCCTGCGCTGGAAGTGCGCGTGCACGGTGTCCGCGAGCTGCGCTACGACGCGGCCGCGGATGCAAACGATGATCGCCCCGCGCACGTGAGAGCGGCGAGCGGACTCGCGATGCATCATGGCCGCTTGGTGGTCGTCCAGGACGACGCGAGCTTCTTCGGTGTCGTCGGCGGCGAAGGCGTGACCGCGATGAAGCTGCCGCGCGGCTCGGATGGCCGGCGCCGCTTCGAGGTGGCGCTCGGCAACAAGCTCGACAAGCTGGACCTCGAGTCCGTGGTCTCCGTGGACGACGAGCTGTGGGCGTTTGGCTCGGGCAGCTTGCCGATCCGCGACAAGATCTGCCGCGTGCTGCACGGTGTCGCGCGCGTCCAGGAGGCAGCGCCGCTCTATGCGCGACTACGTGAGGCGCTGGATGGCGCGCTGAACATCGAAGGAGCCGCGCGCGTGCAGGCGCTCGGGCGCGACGAGCTGTGGCTGTTTCATCGCGGCAACACGGGACCGCGTGATCCGGGGCCCGCGGTGCTGCGGTTGCGGACGCACGACTTGCGAGCGTGGTTGGACGCGACCGCGTCGATGCCCGCGCTCGTCGACGTGGATGGCTATTCGCTGGGCGAGGTCGGCGGCGTGAGGCTCGGCTTCACGGATGCGGTCGCCGATGGTGATCGCGTGTTCTATGTCGCGGCGGCGGAGCGATCACCGAACGCGATCGATGACGGTGCTGCGAGTGGTTCGCAGATCGGCGTGATCGATGTCGCGAGTGGAAGCGTGCGCGCGACGATGTTCACGGGCCTCGACGGAGCCCCTGTGAAAGCAGAAGGAATCGCATTGGATCCCGCGCGACCGAAGCGTGCGTGGATCGCACTCGATCCGGATGATCCCGAGGCGGCCGCGCCGTTACTCGATGTCGAGTTGGTCGGGCCGTGGTGGTGGTAGCCTGACGGGATGCGAATCGCTTATTTGATTGCCGCGTTGGGTCTCGTGGCCTGTGGAGATGATGGTGGCTCGATGACGATCGACTCGCCGCCCGCTGCACAGATGGTGACGGTCACCGGCACCACGTCCGAGATCGGTCTCTCGGGCCGCGCGCCGATCGGTGGCGTCACCGTCGCCGCGTACTCGGAAGGCGCGACCACGCCGGTCGCGATGACGACGAGCGCCGCCGACGGGACGTACACGCTGACGATCGAGACGAACGGGACCGCGCTCGACGGCTACTTGAAGGGAACGCTGTCCGGCAAGAAGGACACGTATCTGTATCCGGCGGGGCCGCTCGCGGCGGACATCAGCGGCGCGACGATCTTGATGCTCACGCAGCAGACGTTCGAGCTCGCGTCCACGCTCGCGCAGGGCGGCCAGACGCCCGGCATGGGCTTCATCGGCGTGCAGGTCTACAACACCGAGATGACGATGGGCATCGCCGACGTCACGCTGTCGAGCCAGCCGGGCGGCACCGTTCGCTACAACGGATCGAACGGGTTGCCGTCATCGACGGGGACGATGACGCTCGCCGACGGCCTCGGCTACATCTTCAACGTGCCGGCCGGGATGGTCACGCTCAGCGCGACCGGTGGCGGGATGACGTTCCGCTCGCACGCCGTGAACGCGCGCGCGGACACGGTCACGACGACGCTGATCCAGCCGTAGCTACCACTGGCCGCCGAGGACGAGCAGCGTGTGCTCGCGATTCGGTGCGATGCTCACGGTCCAGGATGCCTTCTCGTCGCGCCACATGTGCCACGACTTTCGCGGCAGCGTGTACGCCGACGTGAGGCCGACGGGATAGCTGATCGCGAACGACAGCGCGCCCGTCTTGAACGAGTGCAGGTACCAGAGCACGCCGACGCCGGCGAGGTTCAGCGCGGTGCCGCCGATGTGCGTCAGCCAGAACGACTGGCGCTCCTTCTTGCCGAGCGCGGTGATCGACTTGCGAAGCTCCGCGAGCTCGACGCAGCGATCGGCGTTCGGCGCGGGAACGTGCGCGCGCAGCGGAAAGATCAGGCGCGAACCGGCGCCGATCGCCGCCTTCGTTCCACCGACGAGCAGCGTGTCGCGATACCTGTCGTCGAACTCGCCGAACGGGTTCCACTCGGCGAGCGCGAGCGCGAACTGACCGGCGGCGCCTGCGCTGAACGCGATCGTCCACGCGAGCTGCCAGCGCGAGGTGCTCGCATCGGCCTCCTCGAGGTGCGTGCGCAGCCGATCTGCCTCGGTCGAGCACTCGGCGGCCCGCGCGCGAGGAGCGGTGGACGCGAGGATGGCTGCGACGAGGAGCGCTGCTTTCACGGAGCTGGCTGGTTTATCACGAGCCAGTAGAGACCGAGCTGCTTGACGGCATCGACGAACTGCACGAAGTCGACCGGCTTGCGGACATAGCTGTTCGCGCCCAGGCCGTACGACTTGATCAGATCCTGATCCTCGAGCGAGGAGGTCAGGACGACGACGGGCAGTAGCTTGGTCCGGTCGTCGGCGCGGATCGCGCGCAGGACTTCGAGACCATCGATCTTGGGCAGCTTTAGATCGAGCAGTATCACCTGCGGGATCTCCGACGACGGGCGGTTCGCGTGTGCGCCGCGCGTGAACAGATAGTCGAGCGCTTCCACTCCGTCACGAACGACGACGACCCGATTGAGGATCTGACTCTTCTTGAGCGCTCGAAGCGTGAGCTCCTCGTCGTTCGGGTTGTCCTCGACGAGCAGGATGATCTTGTCCTTCATGAGGCCTCCGGTTCTCCAAGCGTGAAGAAGAACGTTGCACCCTTACCAGGGTCTCCCGTCGCCCACACCCTCCCACGGTGCCGCAAGATGATGCGTGCAACGGTTGCGAGGCCGATTCCGGTGCCCGGGAACTCGGTTTCGGTATGGAGACGCTGAAATACTCCGAAAAGCTTGTGGGTGTATTGCGGATCGAAGCCCGCTCCATTGTCGCGAACGAAGAACACGCGCTCGCCGTTCTTGTGAAGCTGGCCGACCTCGATCCGCGCGGCCACGGTCTTCGACGTGAACTTCCAGGCATTGCCGAGCAGGTTGTCGAAGACGATCGCGAGCATGCGCGCATCGGCTCGCGTCGACAGGCTCGCCGAGACGTCGATGTCGACGCTGCGGTCCGCGTCGAGGCGCTGGAGCTGGGCGACTGCGTTCCGCGCCAATTCCCCGAGATCGACATCCTCGGGGGCGAGCTCGTGGCGCGTGACTCGCGAAAGCGCGAGCAGATCGTCGATCAGCCGCGCCATGTGCTGCGCCTGCTCGCGCACGCGCTGGAGCATGCGGTGGCCTTCGGCGTCGAGGCGATCACCGTAGTCCTCGTACAGGGCTTGGCTGAAGCCGTCGATCGCACGCAGCGGCGCGCGTAGATCGTGCGCGACCGAGTAGCTGAACGCCTCGAGCTCTCTGTTCGCGGCTTCGGCGCGCTCCTTCGCTTCGAGCAGTGCTTGCTGGTATTGCTTCGCATCGGTGATGTCCTGCGAGATGCCGAGCAAGTAGCGAGGGATGCCTGCGTCGTCGAGGATCGGCACCTTCTTGGTGTGCAGCCAGCGCTTGCCGCTCGCGGTGTGGATCGGCTCTTCGGGGATATCGACGAGCACCTTGTTTCGCAACGTCGCGTGATCCATGCCCTGGAAGTGCATCGCTTCCTCGGGCGGAAAGAAGTCGTAGTCGGTCTTGCCGATCATCGACTCGCGCGACACGCCGATCAGCTCCTCGCCGGCGCGATTGAACCGCGTGAATGCGAGCCGCGACGCTTCCTTCACGAACACCATGTCTGGAATGTTCTCGATGATCGCGTCGAGGAATCCGTTCACGCGTCCGAGCTCCTCCTTCGCGCGGCGGAGCTCTTCGTTCTCGCGGAGCGCATCGACGCGGCGTGCATTCGCGATCGCGATCGCCGCGTGGTTCGCGAGATCCTGCGCGAACCCGAGGTCCATCTCGTCGAGGGGGCGATGGTACGGGCGATGCCGCAGGACCGTCAGCACCCCATAGACTTCGCCCTGCACGCGCATCGGTACGATCAACGAGCCCGTCAGACCGATCCGCGCGAACAGCTCGAACATCGTCGGGCTCAGCTGGCCGCGCGCGTTCTCGAGGTCGATCGCGGGATACAGCCCCGCCTCGCCGCTCATCGCCCGATTCGTGTAGACCGCGCTCGTGCCGAGCGGCTGTTCGTAGAGCCGGCGCAGCTCCTCGAGTAGCACGGGATCCGGATCGTAGATCGCGGCGGCTTGCGCGCCATCGGGCGTCTTCAGCAGCACCACGCACGTGTCGTGGATGACCTCGGCCGCGGACCGCACGAGCGTGTCGAGCAGGCGCTGCGAGTCCATCGTCGCCTCGGCGACCGCGGCGATCGCACTCGACAACACGCGCATCCCGGTTCGTAAGCGCTCGACCTCCGAAGGCATCCCGCTCCTACTATCGAACGGACTCGATCGAGCCGCTAGTTCGTGCTCCAGCGATCCTCGACGTTTCCGAGCATCGCCCAGGCACGCTCGCCGTCTCGAACCACGCCCGCGAGCTCGGGAAGCCGAGCCGGCGCCATCCGAACCTCGACGATCCGCGCACCGCGCGTGATCGCCGTGCGCACGAGCGACGAGTCGACGGGGCGATAGGAGATCCCGACGACAGCGTCGTGCGCACGTAGTGCATCGAAGCCACCGAGCGCGTATCCGGCGACGCGTTGGATCAACGCGACGCTCGGCGCACCCTCGCGTAGCGCGTGGGCGACGACGTCGGCGAGATGCGTGGGCGTCGCGTTCGCTACCGACAGCACGAGCGGCTTACCCGTGCGCGCCGCCGCGGTCACGAGATCGAGATCCGACCAGTCGTAGAACAACTCGAACGCGCTCGTACCCAACCAATCGAGGCGCTCGATCGCGCGCTCGTCACCGACACTGGACAGCACGAACAGCCCCCGCTCCTCGGCGCGTTCGAACAATTCGGGGTACCAATCCCAGGGCAAGGTCACGAGCTTCACGCCGTCGCAGCACGCATCCGCGGCCGCGTCGATCGTCGCGAGAACGGACTCGACGTCTTGCAGTCCACTGCAATCGATCGCCGCGATGATGAACGGCGGATACGAAGCACCCACGGGCCGCCCGAGCTGCATGGTCGTCATTCGGCACGTGAGTCGGCCGAACGTCCAAACCGTGTAGCTTCGTCGCGTGGAACGGTCTTCCCTACTTGGAAGGCCCCAAGATCATGCGCTTTCGGGCGGCGTCGAAGCCCGTGGCGGCGGCCGGCTCGGGCCACAGCAGCGACACGCTGATCGCGACGAGGAACGACATCGGGACCGTGATGATCCCGGGGTTCTTGAAGGAGATGATCGCCTCGGGGTGTCCGAGGAGATCCTTCCACACCGTCGGCGACAAGATGATGAGTACGAGCGTGACGACCGTACCGAACGCCATGCTCGCCTGGGCACCGCGCGTCGTGAACTTGCGCCAGGTCATCGCGAGCAGCAGCGCGGGGAAGTTCGCGCTCGCCGCGATCGCGAAGGCGAGCCCGACCATGAACGCCACGTTCTGCCCCTCGAACGCGATGCCGAGCAGGATCGCGATCCCGGCGAGCACCACGGTCGCGATGCGCGCGACGCGGATCTGCTCGCGTTCGGTGATCTTGCCGTCGCGAACCACGTGACCCCATAGATCGTGCGCGATCGCCGCCGCACCCGACAGCGTGAGTCCCGCGACGACCGCGAGGATCGTGGCGAACGCGACGGCGGAGATGAAGCCGAGAAAGCCCGTGCCACCGAGCACCTCGGCGAGCAGCGGGGCCGCCATGTTGTAGCCCTTGTCGACCGCCTTGATCGAATCGCGCCCGACGAGCACGGCCGCGCCGAACCCGAGGATGAACGTCACGAGATAGAAGAAGCCGATCAGGCTGGTCGCGTACGCCACCGAGCGCCGCGCGGTCTGCGCATCGCGCACCGTGTAGAACCGCATGAGGATATGCGGCAGCCCCGCGGTGCCGAACATCAGCGCGATGCCGAGCGACACGGCCTCGAGCGGCTCCGCGACGAGCGAGCCGGGTGCGAGCACGCCATCGCCGTACTGCTTCCGTGCTTCGGCGAACAGGTTCAGCGGATTCCAGCCGAACTTCGACAGCACGATCACCGCGAGTAGCGTCGCGCCGGAGAGCAACAGTCCGGCCTTGATGATCTGCACCCAGGTGGTCGCGATCATTCCGCCGAACAACACGTAGAGCAGCATCACCACACCGACGAGCGCGACCGCGACGCGATACTCGAGCCCGAACAACAAGTGGATGAGGCCGCCCGCGCCGACCATCTGCGCGATGAGATAGATCGTGACCACCGCGAGCGTGCTCGACGCGGCGGCGATGCGCACCGGTCGCTGGCGCAAACGGAACGCGACCGCATCCGCGAACGTGTACTTGCCGAGGTTGCGCAGCGGCTCCGCGATCAAGAACGTGATCACCGGCCAGCCGACGAGCCAACCGACGCTGTAGATCAAGCCATCGAACCCGCTCTTCGCGACGAGGCCCGCGATCCCCAAGAAGCTCGCGGCGCTCATGTAGTCGCCCGCGAGCGCGAAGCCGTTCTGCACGGCGGACACGTTGCCGCCGGCGGCGAAGAAGTCGCTCGCGGTTCGCGTGCGGCGCGCCGCCCAGAACGTGATGCCGAGCGTGATCGCGACGAACCCGAGGAACCACGCGATCGCCGTGACGTCGGGATCACCGAGTCCACTACGCGTGGGCATCGTTAGGCTTCCTCGTCGGAGCGAGCGTCGGCGCGCAGGGCGGCCACCGCCGGGTCGTACGTTCGATTTGCCCAGCGCACGTAGAGCGCCGTCAGCAGCGGAGCGAGCACGATCACCGATGCACCGAGGAGGATGCCGACACTCACGTCACCGACGAGCGTCCCGACGGTGGACTTCGCGAAGGCGACGAGGAGGATGAATGCGAAGTACGCCGTCATCATGAGTGCGGTGAGCGCACCACCGACACGCCATCGCCTCGTGTTGATCTCGTGAAGCGCCTCGCCTTTGTCCGCAGCCATGACTGAGTATGACGTGAGGCCAATTTGTCGGGCTCATCTCCGACGCAGATTCCGTTGTCTGTCGTGCGCTGAAAAAGAAACGACGAGCGCCCATTCGCGAGCGCTCGTCGTTATCGTCTCTATCGATCACTGCGGGGGTCGAGGTGAGTGATGCGAAACGCGAGCTCGGGCACGCGACGGCGGGTGATCTCGGCGGCGACCTCTTCGCGCAGATCGTCCGCGACATCGGCCAAGCGCGCGAGCGCCTCGTCGATATCGAAGTCGTAGCGAGAGGGAACCAGAGTCACTTCCACGCGTGCTGCGCTCGGCGCCGGTATGACGGACGCGAGGCTGAGCTCGTCGATCAACGGATCGTCGATCTCTGCCAGCGCGTACGTCAACGCATCGAACACCTGTCGACACACCTGCAGATCCTTGTGGCCACGACGGCCACGCGAATCCTGATGCATATCGCTCCTAGTCAGCCAAAGAAGACATCGGCTCCGTCTGATTCAGACGGGCCAGGACGTTTACTTCGAGTGATGCTGAATGGGCGACATGACGAGCTCCTCGTGAGAGGTGCCGAGCACTCTACGTGTGTACGCGCACGTTGCAAGAGCGATCTTGCAACGTGCGAAGTCGCAAGGACAACGGAGGCCACGAGTGCGGGCCTCGACGTCATCGATCGATCGGTATCAACCGCCGCCCGGGCTCGGGCCCGGGTTCGAGTTGCCGAGTGCGCGGTTCGCGCCGCCGGCGACAACACCGCTGATCACGCCACGGCCCACGGCACCGACGGCCGCACCGACCGTGCCCACCGGATTGAACGCACCGGCGACCGCGCCGCCGGCTGCTCCGGCCGCGGCCGAGCGCCAGTTGCCGCCACTCGCGTAGTAGCTAGAGACGCCACCGGCGACGGCTCCCACGCCGGCACCGACTGCATTGGCAACCCACCCGCCCTGGATGGTGTCGAGCTCGTGGGTCGAGAGCTGACGGATTTCGTTGGTCGTGTTCGCGGTAGCGGTCGTGGTCATTCGCTATCTCCTTTTCGGTGGTGACGAAGGAGAGAGCACGACCCGGGCCAGCGATAAGTCCGCGATCCTCCAGCGAGTCAGATCGCAGCTGCGAGTCCAGCGGGGTGCAGGGTGCCAACCGCAGGACGCCGGCGCGATCTACTTCTCGGTCGCGAGCGACAGGGCGATCTGCTGCGCCTTCGCCTTCGCCTGGTCCGGCGTGAGGCCATCGATCTCCCAGCCCTTGCGCGAGTAGTACTTCTTCACGCCGCGCTTGGTGCCCGAGATGTCGAGGCAGTAGTCGTGGCCGTTGTCACGGCATTCGCGCGCCTTCGCGGTCGCCTTCTCGCGATCACCATTCTGCGGGAAGACGAAGCGGATCTCTTCGCCGTTCATCTCGTAGCGGAAGATCTCGTATTGACCCGCCCACTGCGACGCGGCTTGGAAGATGCCGACCGGCTCCTCCGTGAGCGCGAGGAAGATCTGGAACGTGTCGCGATCGTTGCGCGGCAGGTGATCGATCCAGATGCGATCCTGCGTCAGGGTCGCGTCGGTCTTCACGACCGGCGCATCGCTGCGCGTGAACTTGTACGTCGCGAACGCTGCTGTCGAAACAACAGCCATCACCAAGAACGCCTTCTTCATCTCGTCATCCCTCCGTGTGCGCGAATCCTACTACCATCCGCCGCATGCGCTACCTGATCGCCCTGGTTGTCGCCGCGTGCGGATCCACTCCCGGATCCACGACGACACCGCCCGGTGGACAGACGACAGATATTCCCGTCGCGAGCACGAATCCCGAGCTGACGGAGCCGCTGTCGAAGCTGTCGTGGTGGCTCGGTGACTGGACGAGCACGGATGGCCAAGAGCACTGGGTCGCCGCCGACAACGCGATCTACGGGGTGTCGCTAAACGAAGGCGATCGCTGGGAGGTGATGATCGTCGACGACGCGGAAGGAGGAGGCACGCCCGATGGCGTAGTGCGGTTCTTCGCGATGCCGGGTGGCTCGAGGAGCGTCGAGTTTCGCGCGGAGACGATCGACCAAGAGACCGCGCTGTTCGCGAACCCGGCCCACGATTCTCCGAAGAAGATCGGCTACGCGCGCACCGGCGACGCACTGCGAGCGACGCTACACGCCGACTCGAATCGACTGATCACGTTCGACTTCACGCGCGCCGATCTGCCGCGCGCGACAGAGCTCGAGCAAGCAGACATCGCGTTCTCCGAGGCCACACAGCAACGCGGCGTCGACGGTTGGATGGCCGCGTTCGACGCCGGCGGGGCGATGATGCGCAAGGGTGCGCGGATCACCGGTGCAGCGATCGGCGAGATGATGCAGCCCGTGTTCGCCGAGGGCTCGTTGATCTGGGCTCCGATCGACAGCGGCGTACGCGGCTCGATCGGGTTCACCGTCGGCAAAGCGAACTTCGTCGGCGCGAAGAGCAAGACGATCGAATGGCGCAGCACCTACGTGACGATCTGGAAGCAGCAACCCGATCAGCGCTGGAAGGTGCTGTTCGATGTGGGCCGTCCGGTCAACGAGCCCGTACCCGCGACGCGGTAGCCGAAAAAAAGCGCGGCACCCGGGGGATGGGTGCCGCGCAGCCGAGGAGTCCGCGAATGCAGGGGCCTCGGAAAAATGTGCGCGACGCCCCGGGGGAGGAGGAGGGGAGTGGAGCGTCGCGCGAAAAATCGAATGTCGTGAGTACTGCTCCGATGGTTAGCGAACCTGACAACCTTGAATTTCGCCCGCGGCGCCCGCGCCTGTCGTGAGGCAGGCAGCGGCAGCGCGCTCGACCATCTCGCGGGTCGGCAAGTAGCACGAGCCGTCCTTCTTGGTCTGGCTGATCCACTTGATGAGGCTCGTGCGCCACGCCCACAGACGCGCGCCCGAGGCATCGCCGAAGGCGCCTTCGCCAGAGTAGTCGTCGTTCCAGTTGAAGAACGAACCGCTCCAGTTGGTGTCGGCGTTCAGCTTCACGAGGTTCGCCGGCGGATCCTTCATGATCTCTTCGAAGCGAATCGCGGAGGCCTGCATGCACAGACGACCCTTGTCGGTTCCTTCGCTGAACGAGTAGGTCGGGTTGTGACCGCCGGACCACTTCTGCCAGAACTCGGTGCCACCGAGGCTGAAGTCGCCGCCTTCGGGATAGTCGTAGCCAGTCGGAGCCGCGGTTCCGGCGGGGAACGTGATCACGGCCTTGGTCACGTCGCGCGCTTCGGCGTACGGATCTGCAGGCGTGTTGCAGCGATCGCCGACAGCGTCGATCAGCTGGCGAATCGCCGTACGACCGACGTACGCGACCTCGTCGACCTCGTCGATCGAATCGAACTTGTCGTCGTCGGCGGTGCCGAACGTTCCGTCCTCACCATCGCGGTGCTTGACGATCGAGTCTGCCGCGCGCGAGTGGAGGCCGCCGTCTTGGAGCTTCGCGGAGGATGCACCTTCGTTCAGGTACGCGACGATCTGTGCTTCTTCGCAGGCCGTCGGGTTCTCGCCGTCTGCCTTGCCGTCGCTGACACCCACGTCGTCGACGCCGTCGGTCTCTTCGTCATTGGCCACGCAACCCGTGGCGGCGAGGAGCCCGATGGCGATCAGCGAGAGATGACGCATGACAAGTCCATGGAGCAAGGCGCTTGCCATCGCATGTGCGCGAGATCAGGCGGCGAGAATGCGCGACCGCGGGCGCCGGCAACTGCAGTGGTCGGGATTAGCGGCGACTGCCATCGTGCAACGGCGTGCACGATCGCCTCCGCGTCACGGCGCGCAGTCGCGAATCGCGGCGATCTGGGTGCCGTCGAGCACGCGGTCGAAGATCACGACCTCGTCGATCAGGCCGCGAAACGTGTAGTCCGTGCCGACCTTGGCTCCCGACCCGATGCGCAGCCGGCGCGGACTATCGTCCGCGGGCGGGGTTCGATACGTCTCGACCGCGTAGTCCGGCTGCACTTCCGAACCATCCACCCAGAGATGGACGCCGGAGACTTGGTTACCCGCGACCTGGCCGTCGCTTCCGTCCCACGTGACACAGACGTGCGCCCACGGTCCGTTGCGCGCGATGACACCAGCCGTTTGCTCGACCAGCGCCGAGCGATTGACGAATCCGACCCCGACCGACCCGCCCTGCGGCGTGGTGTAAAGGTTCCAGCCGCCGACGATTCCATCGGCACTCTTGTCGAGGACAGTCCCGGCGTCGGTCGATCCTACCGGCAGAAGCCACACGCACGCGGTCATCGCGGGGAGCTGATCCAGCGACTCGGCCGAACCGAGATCCACGTATTGGTTCTGCGCGCTCCATCGGAGCGCCATGCCGGCACGTCCGGGCTCTTGTTGGAGAGATCCGTTG
>Ga0154020_10007853_pt1 | contig 12421 bp, 13 predicted proteins | sample Klosneuvirus_201_FD_109709 | JGI IMG/M metagenome (GOLD analysis project Ga0154020, IMG submission 109709) | Active sludge microbial communities from wastewater, Klosterneuburg, Austria - Klosneuvirus_20160825_MG | ecosystem: Engineered > WWTP > Aerobic digester > Activated sludge | place... | reverse complement strand
GAGCCTGAAGGGAAGCGCTGCTGCTTTTATGTTGCCGCTGTTGATCGCTCTGATCTGCGCCGCGCCCTTTGTCCTGTGGATATTGAACGTTCACGAAGCGTTGGCTGCCGTGCGCGGACTGGAGTTGGGAGAAGGCTTTGTCGGCGCTGTGGTAATTGCAGTTCTCGCTGCGCCGCTCATTGCGATGACATGCGCATTGATCGCATTCTTGCGGGCCATCGATTTCGTGCGATATCGCGGGTGGCGAGTTGGCAGAATCCTGCCTGCAAGGGTTGTTTCTGAACACTGGGCGACTCGCAATATCCTTAGCTGGGCAGTGGCATTGTTCGCCGTGATCACAAGCCACGGCCACGCCAGCTTTTCTTCGGTCCTATCGCATCACAAAAGTGTATCGGTCGAGTTCATGGACGGAGGCCTCAGGCGCCTTGTACGGATGTATTTGCACGGCACGAAGTTCACTCCGGGACAGTTTCTCTGGATATGCGAACCAGGGCGCCCATGGCCAAAGAGCATGGTTCACTTGTTCGCCGAGGGCGATTGGCGCAAGACACCCATCCCCGACGAGGTCTGCGCGTGGCTCGCGGCGTCTCTCAATGCAACTGAGAAGGAACGCCAGGCGCCGGAGCATCCATATTCGCGCAAACCGGCGAAATACTGACGTCTTGTTCGGGTTGAAAATTAGTGAAGGCGCGCAATGATCGGATCACAGCTCAAGAGCGCAGAGATTGGCCAGTTGGTTGCCGGTCTTGCGGTTATCGCGGCGTTTTTGATCTGGCTGGTTGCTGCGATCTTGACGGGCATCATCAGCTTCTTTAGCCCTGACTGGGGTTGCTATGCCTGTGGCTGGCGGGGTCGGCGGCGGCAGATCTACAGACCCGAAGGGCTCAAGACCGGGCTTTCCGGGCTACCCAGTTTCCTGGTCTCGCAGACTATTGGCCCGTTTCTCATGCTGGCCGGCGTGGTGATGCGGCTGCGTTCAACTTTGAATTGCCCCGAGTGCGGCTCCATCAACGTACGCGCGCTTGACCAAGGCGCACCGCCGCTTCCGCCGCCGAGGATTTCGCGCAAGGCCCGCGAGTTTCTCAAGAAGAAGCGCGAAGGCGTTGAAACACCAAAGCTCGCGTCTTCGCTCGTGCGTTGCAACGCATGCCAGTCTGTGGTCGCGCTCGATCCAGTCAAACTGGCGCTGGCTTGCCCTCATTGCGGCGCTCAGCCCTTCATCTACTCGAACGCCTGAACGGCGCGCTACCATCCGGGCGCTGCACGTGCTAAAATTCGATGCCGCATTGTAAAGAACCGTCATGACCAAAACCGCTGCGGGTCTTCATCAAAAGGTACTCAAGTTGAGCGCGGAAGAACGTGCTGATCTCCTGATTGCGTTGTGGGAGTCCATGAGCAGCGATTCCGACGAAGTCTCGGCGGGCGAACTCGCGTTCGCGAAGCAAAGGCTTGAGGAACACAAAGCCACTCCGAACAAGGTTGTCCCCTGGCGTAAAGTTCGCAGCGAGTTGCGGGCCAAGAGCCGCTGATGCCCGATATCTTCTTTCGCGAATCAGCACGCCTGGATGCGCTGGAAGCGGTGGACTTCCTGAATCAGAGAAAACAGGGTCTGGGCGACCGCTTCAGCACGCTTCTCGAAATCGCATTGCAGCAAATCGGCCGGCTTCCGGAATCCGCAAGAGAAATCGCCCCGGGAATCCGACGCGCGCTGGTGCCCACTTTTAGATACCGCGTTCTTTACACCATCGAAACCAATCGGATCGTCGTTATCGGCATTTACCATCCTTCCCGCTCAACGGATGATTTTCTCGCGTAGACAGGCGATTTGGCTTCACCACCGTGCCGCGCGATCGTCCGCGAACTCTATGCGATAGCACACCCCACCGTAGGGCGAGAGCAGCACGCTTGACCCGAGCAACTCGTAGGAGCCGCGCTCGATGCGTTTTACTGTGCCGCGATTGCCGCTGACTTCGCCTTCGTATTCGAGATAGTCGCGGCGGTGCGGCTCCAGTTCTTTGAATTCGCAGGTGTCGCCGGTCTTATCGAGCCGCGCTTGGAGTTGCAGCGTGCGCAGTTTTTCCTGCCCCGGCACTTCGAGCATCAGGTCGAAGTGTTTCTCGCCGTTGACGCTGTGCTCCAATATGACGTAAGACAAGGCCATGCGGCGCATCCTACTCTTCCTTGAATTCCATGGCGCGGCCTTCTTTGGTTGGCAGCGCCAGGGCGTTTCGCGCAGTGTTCAGGCTACCGTTGAAGAAGCTGTGCGCGACCTGGTGCGCCACGATGTCACCGTGCAATCCTCGGGCCGCACTGATCGCGGCGTGCACGCGCTTGCGATGCCCGCCCATGTTGACGTGGACACTCGCCTCGATACTGAGTCCACCATGATGGCGCTCAACGCGCGCTTGCCCGACGACTGCAAGGTCCGCCGCGTGCGCGAAGTCGATCCGCGCTTTCATGCGCGCTTTGACGCGGTCAATAAGCTCTATCGCTACTCGCTGGTGCAAAGCCGCGCTCCGAGCCCGCTGCTCGCCGACCGCGCGCACCATTTCCCGCGCAAGCTGGATGTCGCGGCCATGAACGAAGCCGCGACGCTGCTTGTGGGCAAGCACGATTTTGCCAGCTTTCGCGTCAACCCAGACGACGGGCCGGACGAAGAAGGGCCGGAGATCACGACCGATGCGTTCGGTCCCGCCAAGCACCTGCCTCCCCCACCTTGGCGCAAGCCGCGCCCCAAGGGCACCGTGCGCAATCTCACTCGGCTCAGCGTGCGTCAAACCGGGCGCATCATTCAGATCGAGGCCGAGGCGGACGGCTTTCTGCGCGGCATGGTGCGCGCGCTGGCGGGCACACTCGCGCAAGTCGGGCTTGGCAAGCGGGAGCCAAACTGGGTGCGGCGCGTGCTGGAAAGCCAGGACCGGCGCGAGGCCGGGGCGAATCTGCCCGCCCATGGGCTGACCCTTGTGAAAGTCACGTATCCGCCGCAAGCGTTTATAAACCGGCGTCCTTGACACACTTACGCCATGGGATAGGCTCACTCCACTTACTTCCACAGCCCGCGTTGTGCTCTAGAAAGAAAACGTGAAGGCATTAGTTTCCGACATTCACGCCAATCTGGCCGCGTGGGAAGCCGTGGAAAAGGACATCAAGTCCCACGGCATCAAGGAAATTTATTCCCTGGGCGACCTCGTGGGCTACGGCCCGCAGCCCGTCGAAATCGTCGACGCGGCCATGGAATTCCAGATGAACCTGATGGGCAACCACGACGAAGCCGTGGTGTTCGAGCCCGTGGGTTTCAACTATCGCGCGCTGACGGCCATCCGCTGGACAAAAAAGCTTATGGAGCCGGGCTTTTTTGGCCTGAAGAACAAGAAGCGCATGAGTTTTCTCAAGTCGCTCAAGCTTACGCATCGGGAAGAAGGCTGCCTGTTCGTGCACGGTTCGCCGCGCGAGCCCACCACGGAGTACATTCTGCGCGGCGATTGCGACAACGCGCAAACGGGCTATCCCGACGCCGTGGATAAAATGAAGCAGATTTTCGCCGCAGTGGATTCCATGGTGGTGGTGGGCCATACCCATATTCCCTGCATCATGGGCGAGGACTACAGCTACCGCAGCGACCGCGACCTGGGCTACGAATTCACGCCTGAAAAGGGCAAGAAATATGTATTGAACGTGGGCAGCGTGGGCCAGCCGCGCGACGGCGACACGCGCGCCTGCTATGTCATCTGGGACGGCGCCAAGTTCACCTGGCGGCATGTCGAGTACGATGTCAAGGTAACGGCGCAACTGATCCGCACCATCAAGGAAATCGACAGTTACAACGCAGACCGGCTTGAGAAAGGCCAATAGAGGAACGACTCATGAAACTCACCATCGTCGCCAAGCACGAGCGCATCACGAACACCGTCAAGGAATACGCGCAGGAAAAGATTGACCGGCTTGACCACTTCTTTGACCGCATCAACAGCATTCACGTCACGCTCGACAAACAGGGCGGTTCCAACCGGTGCGAAATCGAAATCGCGGCCGCGCGCGGCGGCCACCACTTTGTGGCCTCGGTGACCAACGACGACGACCTGCGCGCCGCCATTGATCTGTGCATCGACAAGTCCGAGCGCCAGCTGAAGAAGCTGAAGGAAAAGATCCGCAGCCACAAGGGCGAAAAGAACCGCAAGAAGCTGGGCCGCGACGTCAAGCGCCGCACCCAGATCATCCCCAAGGAAGAGACCTACGAAGACGTAGTCAACGAGTAGCGCATGGCGTTGTTCCCGCGACTGTTCCGGCGTTCGCCCAGCATCGTCGCCATAGGCGGCGGAACGGGCGCGTCGGGACTCCTGCGCGGCCTGAAAGAACACACCGACAAGCTCACCGCGATCGTGACCGTGGCAGACGACGGCGGCAGCTCGGGCCGGTTCCGCAAGGAATTCGGCATGTTGCCGCCGGGCGACATCCGCTCGTGCCTGGCAGCACTCTCCGAGTCTCCGTTGCTTGAAAAGCTGCTGCAGCACCGCTTTGACGAAGGCGAACTCAAGGGCCACGCCTTTGGCAACATCTTTCTCGCCGCACTCACCCAGATCACCGGCGATTTCGCCTCGGCCGTGAAGGAGGCCAACCGCGTGCTTTCGGTGCGCGGCCGTGTGTTGCCCGCCACGAACGTGAAAATCTCGCTCGTGGCCGAGCACGCCGACGGCACCAAGACCACGGGCGAGTCACTCGTGGGCAAAGTGGATAAACCGGTCACGCGGCTGAGCATCAGGCCCGGCGACGTCAAGGCCGCGCCCGAGGTTGCGGACGCGATATTGCGCGCGGACCTGGTGGTGCTGGGCCCGGGCTCGCTGTACACGAGCGTGATCCCGAACCTGCTGATCGGCGACGTGCTCGAGGCTTTGCGCAACACCGAGGCCGTGGTGGGCTACGTGTGCAACGTGATGACGCAGCGCGGCGAGACTTCGGGCTTTTCGGCCTCGCGCCATGTGCGCGCGATCCTGGAACATTCAGCGCACAACCTGCTCGATTTTGTGCTGGTCAGCACCAGCGCGATTCCGGCCAAGCTGCTGGCCACTTACGCAGCCGAAGGCAGCGTGCCCGTGGCTGCGGATATGTCCGAGCTTTCCAAGTTTGCGGGCGTGCGCATCATTGCGGCGGACCTTGCGGCAACGGACAATCTGGTGCGGCATGATTCGGCGAGGCTGGCTGAGGTGCTGCTGGACACGTACCGGGAGTTTTCAAAAGTGCGTTCGTAGTGCGTGCAAATTGCAGCGCCGCAATCTAAAAGCTTCGCCACCCAAGAAGGCTGCACATGGCGGTCAAGGCGGAAGTCGAGTTGCTCAACCGGTACGGGCTGCACCAGCGCCCGGCCATGAAGGTCATTGAAACCGCCGGCAAGTTCACGTCGGAGGTTTACCTGGTCAAGGAAGACCAGCGCTGCAACGCCAAAAGCATCATTGACGTCATCATGCTCGCCGCAGAGAAGGGCACCAGGCTGACCGTTGAGGCCGAAGGCGGCGACGCCGAGGCGGCCGTCAAAGCCATCGTCGATCTCTTCGCGGCCAAGTTCAACCTGAACGAAGATTGAGCGGCTTCACGAGACGCCACAGCGCAGGGATTCACAGGATAAGCAGGATTTCAATACAAGTGCAGGTTCTCGAACTTCGACTGGCTCAGTTTCCAGAATCCTGATTGTCCTGTTCATCCCTGCGCCGTTACCGTTGCTGCTACAAAAACGTGTCGTTGCTTTGCGCGCGTGCCGCCTGCAAACTGCCGTCGCCTATGGAAATCAAGATTGGTATTCCTGTTTCTCCCGGCGTGGCGATTGCGCCCGCGCTGGTGCTTGATTCGGAGTCGTTCCGCATTCCCAAGCGTTTCATCCGCAAGGATGAAGTCGAGCAGGAGACCAAGCGCTTTGAAGGCGCGCGCAAGAAGGCCCTGAGCGAAATCTCGGGCATCAAGGAAGGCATCCATTCCGTCGTGAAGGAAGAAGTGGCGAGCATCTTCGGCTCCCACATCATGATCCTCAACGACCCCAAGCTGCTCGAGGAAATCCGCGAGAAGATTTCCTCCAAGCGCTACACGCCTGAATACGCCGTCTCGCGCGTGTTCCGCAAAGTCATCAAGGCCTTCCAGGAAATCCAGGACGCCTACTTTTCGCAGCGCGTGAACGACTTCTACGACATTCAAAAACGCCTGCTGCGCAACCTGCTGGGCCAGAAGGCCGAGAACCTGAGCAAGCTCGACCGCAAGGTCGTGATCGTCGCGCACGATCTTTCGCCGTCGCAGACCGCCACGCTCGACAAATCCATGGTGGTCGGCTTTGCTACCGATGCCGGCGGCGCCACTTCGCACACGGCGATTCTGGCCAACGCGCTGGGCATTCCCGCCGTCGTGGGGCTGGGCACGCTTTCGCAGGATATTTCCGGCGGCGACGTGGTTGTCATCGACGGCAAATCCGGCCGCGTGATCGTCAACCCCGACGACGAAACCCGCGAGCGCTACGAAGAGCGCGTCAAAGGCTTTGAAGAGCGCGGCAAGAAACTCGCCGCCACCGCCGCCAAGGCCGAGCGCACCACCAAGGACGGCCAGCGCATCACGTTGTATGCCAACGTGGAGTTCGACGAAGAGGTTGAATACAGCGTGAACATGGGCGCTGAGGGCGTGGGCCTGTTCCGCACCGAGTTCATCTACGCCAAGTACGGCACGCACCCCTCTGAAGAGCAGCACCTCGAAACCTACGCCAAGGCGCACAAGGCGCTGGGCGGCAAGCTGCTTACGCTGCGCACCATGGATTTTGGCGCTGACAAATACGCCGCCGAGGCCGGGCTGGACAAAGAGGACAACCCGTTCCTGGGCTGTCGCAGCATCCGCCTGAGTTTGCGCGAGCCGCGCCTGTTCATTACCCAGGTGCGCGCGATTCTGCGCGCGGGCCTGCTGGGCCCCACGCGCATGATGCTGCCAATGATCTCGGGCATCGAGGAATTCCGCCAGGCGAAAGAACTGATCGAGGGCGTGAAAGCCGATCTCACGCGCGAGGGCATCGATTTTCGCAAGGACATGCCCGTGGGCATGATGGTCGAAGTTCCCTCGGCCGCGATCGCCATTGACAGTTTCATCGATGATGCCGCGTTCTTTTCGATCGGCACCAACGACCTCGTGCAGTACACGATTGCCGTCGATCGCAACAACCAGCACGTGGCCAACCTGTTCCGACATACGCACCCCGCAGTGCTGCGCCTGATCAAGGGCGTAATTTCAGCGGGTCGCGCGGCTAACAAGCCGGTAAGCGTGTGCGGAGAAATGGCAAGCGAGGCGCGCTTTGCGCTGCTGCTGCTGGGTTTTGGCCTGCGCGAGTTCAGCGTGGGCCCGCAGAGTATCCCGGAACTGCGCACGATACTCTCGCGCCTGACGGTGGCCGAAGCCGAGCAGCTGAGCGACCAGATCATGAAAATGGGCCACTGCGGTGATATCGACCGGGTGTTGCAGGAGGCCGAAGAGAAGTTCCTGCCGCGCGCCGAGTTCGGGGAATGACATGGCCACGGAGTTCACCGTCATCCGCATCGAGCAGCAGTTCGAAATTGCGGCGCCTATTGCAAAGGTCTGGGACGCCCTGGTCAAACAGACACCCAGGTGGTGGCCGCGCGATTTTTGCACCAGCCCCAGAACAAAGGCGTTCATCATTGAGCCGAAAATCGGCGGGCGCGGCTACGAGGACTGCGGCAAGGGCGAAGGTCACCAGTGGTATTCGGTGATCGGCGTGGAATCGCCGAGTTACCTGTGCATGCTCGGCCAGCTCAGCCCGCAATATGGCGGGCCGGCCACAACGATGCTGACGCTGCGCCTGGCGGACAAAGACAAGAAAAGCACCACGCTGTCATTGAGCGATTGCGTGTTCGGCAGGGCCGACGATTCGCTGCGGCAGTCGATTGACGGCGGCTGGCGCGTGCTGTTTGGCGGCTTCAAGAAGTTCTGCGAAGGCGGCAAAGAGCGCGAGCCCAAAGTTGAGTTGCGCGAAAAACCGCCCGCGGCCACGGAAGTCAGCCCGCTGATGGAAAAGATCGAAGCGAAAATCGCGGCCAAACGCGCCAAGGCGAAGAAGAAGAAGGCTCGCAAGAATTAATCTCTCGCAAAGCACGCGAAGTTTCGCAAAGCGCGCAAAGTCGCAGCTCAGGATGTCCGAAAGCGGTGGGCTGAGCGTTTTCGGTTGGCCCATTCCGAATATTCACTGCCGTTCATCGATAACATTCTCTGGTATCGATCGCTGAAATAGCCGATCGAATATCCCGCACCTAACTCGTGTATGAGGCGACGCCATAACGCAATCCCGCATCTCGAGCCACCGTCCAAACCTTCGCTCCTCCTCAACTGTTTTGAACGTTGTCTTGTGTGGGTCAGACCAATCCAGCCGGCTGTCGTATTTCTCTATCCATCGGGCAAGTTGCCCTCGTGTGGTTGGATGCAAAGGTAAGGTATCCGGGTCGATGTTGCTGTACCCCGGACCATCTTCCCACAAAGCCCAGCACTGGTAATCGGGCATCAATTTGATTTGTCGTGCCATCGCTTTTCTTGGCGGCCTTTGCGGTACTTTGCGCCCTTGGCGAGAAACACTAACCCCGTGCCACGGTCCAAAGCTGTTCGCCGCCATGCGCAAAAGGCTGGCCTTGGAAGCCGCCTTCGAGCTTGATGATTTTCAGGCCGCACAGCTCGAACAGGTGTTCCATCTCGTAGCGATAGATCCAGCGCAGCGTGAGCGTGTGCAGGCGGCGCGAAATCGAGTTGCCCGCGGCGTCAAAGCGCTCGAGCACCCATTCCTCGCGCATGACCTGCCTCTCGGGCGAAAGCGAGCGCGACGTCCAGACGATCGCCTTGCCGCCGTCCATTTCTTCTACAACCGTCTTGATCACCGGCCCCGGCAGGCCCGGCTGCATGTGATTGGCAATAATGCGCAAGTTGGGATCAAAGATGTCGATTACGAGTCTCCCTTGACGCGTCAAGTGCTCGCGGCAGCATTCAAGGCAGGCGCGCTGGTCCTTGACTTCGAGCAAATGCTGGAAGGCACGGAACGGAATCACGATCAGCGGGATCTTCTCGCCCAGTTTGAAACGCCGCATGTCGCCCTTGAGCAGCGTCAGGCGCTCTTGTGTTGACGCGTCAAGAGCCGCGGTCTTTTCGCGCGCGACCTCAAGCATCGCCGGCACCAGGTCGAGGCCGGTCACGCGCGCGCCCGTTTTCAGCATCGGCAAAGTGACGCGGCCCGTGCCGCAGGCCAGCTCCAGCACACGCCCGGCCTTTTTCGCGAGCTTCGAAAAATACTCAACATCGCCGGGCACGCCATGGCCGGAGATCAGGTCGTAATCTTTGCCGGCCAGATAAAACTCGTGGGCGTTGCCAGCCATAGAGACAATGCTGAGTTCTGAATGCTGAGTTCTAAATGACATGCCTTGAACCAATTCAGAATTCAGAACTCAGAATTCAGAATTGTCGCACTACGCCTCGCGCACATTACTGACGGTCTCGGCCGCAAATAGCTTTGTTTCTTTGCCGCCCTCAAGCCGCAGCGTGATGCCCTTGGCCGGATCAACTTCAACCACGGTGCCGATGAACTCTTTGTCGCCCTGGCTGAGTTTCACTTTCTTGCCGCCCATGGGCACGAACTCGGCCCAGGCGCGCGCGACTTTATCGAACTTCTTCTTGTGGATCAGGCGGTAAACGGTGTCGAGGTAAAACAGCAGCGGCCGGATCACGCGCACGCGGTTGACGGGCTGCGCCCCCGGTCGCTCCGCGCGCAGGCTCGTGGCAATGCCCTGCAGCTCTTCGGGGAAATCGTGCGCGGTCTGGTTCACATTCAGGCCGATACCCATGACAAACGTGTTGGGCTGGTTGCTTCTGGCTTCAACCAGCACGCCTGAAACCTTGCGCCCGCGCACCATCACGTCATTGGGCCATTTGATTTCGCTGGGCAGGTGAATGAACTGCTGCAGCATGTTGGCAATCGCCAGGCTGGCCGCAGCCGTCAGGATCGCCAGTTTGTCCGGCGGCAACTGCACTTTAAGAACCACGCTCATCCAGATGCCCTGACCGGGCGCGCTGTGCCAGGCGCGGCCCATGCGGCCTTTGCCGGCACTTTGTGCCTCTGCAAGGATGACCGTGCCGTCGGCGAGCGAGGGTTCCTGTTCGATCAGCTTCCAGGCCGTTTCGTTGGTGCTTTCGACTTCGTCGAAGATGCGCATGGTCTTGCCGATGCGCTCGGTGTTCATGTCCTCGCGGATCTCGTGTTCGAGCAACCGGTCGGGAATGTCGATCAGCTTCACGCCCAGGTAGGGATGAAACTCGATGTTGTAGCCCGCGGCAATCAGCGCCTCGATATCACGGAACAGCGCGTCGTTGCTGAGTCTGGCCTTGGCGGGAACCTTGGCTTTCTTTTTCTTGTCGCCGCCAACGAGTGCCTCTTCGACATCGGCCACGCCGACGAAATCGCTTTGTTTCTTGAGGTAGGCCACCAGGTCGAGGTTCATTGGGCGCGAAGTGTAGTGGCTTCGTTTTTTAGCGCAAGCGCAACGAAAGGCGCCTGATTGCCGGTTTGCGATTTTCGATTGGCGCTGCCGCGACGCGGATGTTCCGCAGTCCAAGCGAAAATCCAAAATCGAAAATCCAAAATCGCGCAAGGGTGATGCCTCGCTTCAACGTGCTAGACTCCGAACAATGACCGACTTTGACGTCATCGTCGTGGGCGGAGGCCATGCCGGCATTGAAGCCGCGCTCGCGGCGGCGCGGCTTGGCGTGCGTGTGGCGCTTGTGACGTTCGAGATGGGCGGCATCGGTCGCATGAGCTGCAACCCCGCCATCGGCGGTGTGGCCAAGGGCCAGATCGTGCGCGAGATTGACGCGCTGGGCGGCGCCATGGGCCAACTGATCGATGCCACGGGCATCCAGTTCCGCATGCTCAACACGAGCAAGGGTGCGGCGGTGGTCAGCCCGCGCGCCCAGGCCGACAAAGCCGAGTATTCGCGCGCGGCGTGCGCGCTGGTGGAAGGCACAGCTGGCATCACGATTGTGGAGGGCGAAGCCACATCATTGATTGTCGATTGTCGATTGTCGATTGACGATTCAACGGCCCAAGCAATCGACAATCGACATTCGACAATCGGAAATGTCCGTGGAGTGCAGCTTGCAACCGGAGCAACGCTCGCAGCCGCGCGGGTCATCCTCACCACGGGCACGTTCCTCGGCGGCCTTATGCATTGCGGCGAAGAACAAACCGTGGGCGGGCGCGTGGGCGAGAAAGCCAGTGTGGGCCTTTCCGCGCAATTGCGCGAGCTCGGCTTTCGCATGGGCCGCTTGAAAACCGGCACGCCGCCAAGGCTGGATGGCGACACGATTGACTGGTCGCGCGTTGAGGAGCAAAAAGGCGACGACCCGCCCGTGCCGTTCTCTTACCTCAACGGGCGCATCTCTCAGCCGCAGGTAAGCTGCTTCATCACGCACACCAACGAGCGCACGCACGAAATCATCGCGCGCAACCTGCACCGCAGCCCGCTTTACTCGGGCCAGATCCAGGGGCGCGGGCCGCGCTATTGCCCGAGCATCGAGGACAAGATCAAGCGCTTTGCCGACAAGACGTCGCATAATGTGTTTCTCGAGCCCGAGGGCCTTTCCACGCGCGAGGTTTACCCCAACGGCATTTCCACCAGCCTGCCGCGCGACGTGCAGGACGAAATCGTGAAAAGCATCGCGGGCCTCGAAAAGGCGCGCATCTTGCGCTACGGCTACGCCGTCGAATACGACTTCGTGCCGCCCACGCAGATCTTTGCCACCATGGAAACCAAGCTCGTGCGCGGCCTCTATCTCGCCGGGCAGATCAACGGCACCACCGGCTATGAGGAAGCCGCGGCCCAGGGATTGATGGCGGGCCTGAACGCCGCGCTGAGTTTACTTGGCCAAGAGCCGCTCGTGCTGCGTCGCGATCAGGCCTATATCGGCGTGCTGATTGACGATCTCACCACGCGCGGCACCGATGAACCCTACCGCATGTTCACCAGCCTCGCCGAGTATCGCCTGCGACTGCGCAGCGACAACGCCGACTTGCGCCTCACGCCCATCGCGATCGCGCGCGGCTTTGCGCCCGCCGGGCGCGTTACGGCGTTTGAAGCCAAGCGCGCGGCGATTGAACAGGCGCGCTTGGAACTGGAGTCCACGAGGCACAACGGCAAGAGCCTGTGGGAGTGGTTGCGCTCCCCGGATTTTCCGTGGGGCGAGGCGGCGGCCAGGTGCCCCAAGGCGGCAGGTCTTGCCGTGTCAAGTGCTCGCACTTTGGAGACAGAGGCGCGTTACGCCGGTTATGTTGAGCTGGAGGAGCGCGAGATCGGCCGAATGCGCGGCCTGGAAAACATCGGCGTGCCAGCCGCGCTGGACTTTGATCGCATCCAAG
>Ga0154020_10007852_pt1 | contig 12422 bp, 7 predicted proteins | sample Klosneuvirus_201_FD_109709 | JGI IMG/M metagenome (GOLD analysis project Ga0154020, IMG submission 109709) | Active sludge microbial communities from wastewater, Klosterneuburg, Austria - Klosneuvirus_20160825_MG | ecosystem: Engineered > WWTP > Aerobic digester > Activated sludge | place... | reverse complement strand
CAGGAGGCGCAACGATTGAGTGAAGTGATGACGATGATGCGCGGTGTGCGCATCGTGCGTGTGCCGGTGTCGATCGGTCGTACGATCAGTGTGCTGTCGAGCGCGCGTGGCCAACGGTCCCTGACATCCGGTCAATGTTACGCGCAGGTGTACCTCGACAACACACCGCTCTATCTGGGCCGGCCCAATGAGCCGTTGTTCGATCTCAACGAACTGCTGGTGCTGCAGATCGAGGCCATTCAGTACTTCGCCGGCGCGTCGGAGACGCCGTCCAAATACAGCTCGCTCAATTCGGATTGCGGTGTGATGGTGATCCACACACGCCAGACGCCCTAAGGGGTACCGGCCTGCTGTTGCAGTCGCGCCAATTCGGCTTCGCGAATGGCCCGCTGCACAATGCGCGCGAGCAGCAGCCCCAGAATCACGGTCACAATGATGCCGAGCGTGAGCATCCACGGCGAAATGGCGGCCGAGCCGTCGGCGTTCGGTCCGGCACCGGACGCGCTGCCGTAGGCCGCGTAGGTGACGACGATGGGTGTCAGGCCGATCGTACCGAGCACAAAGTCGCGCAGTTTGACCCGTGTCACGCCGAGTGCATAGTTGGAGAGCACGAACGGCACGGCGGGTGACAAGCGAAGCAGGAACACCAGTTTGAGACCGTCTTCACCGATGACGCGGTCGATCACGGACAATGTGGGATTGGCGGATACCCGTCGGGCCACCATGTCGCGCGCAAAGTACCGGCCGATCAGAAACGCGCAGGTGCCGCCGATGGTCGCGCCCGTGAGTGCGAGGAGCGAGCCTTTGACGACGCCGAACACCGCGCCGCCGGCCATGATGACCAGAAAGGCCGGCATCATCAGCACCACGACCGCGACGTACGCGGTCACGTAGGCGATCGGCGCCCAAGCGCCCATCGTGTTGACCCACGCGGAGAAGCCGGGAAGCCATGGCGAGACCATGCGGCCCAGCAGCAGCCCCAGCACGATCGGCACGGCGATCCCGGCCGCGCGCGTTACGGATTTGACGTCGATGCGCATCGCCAAAACTAGCGACGGGACGGCGCCAACACGCGAGGGGGGCGTGTGACGGCGGTGTCACGTCTGGCGCGGCCGGAACCGTCGACGCAAGCTTGGCGATGCCTATTCCCTCCCTCCCCGTCTCTCGACTGTCTCTGCGTCACCTCGTGGCCGTGACGGCCGTGTTAGTATCGGTCGCGAGCGCCTGCGCCCGTACCGACAATGCCCAGATTTCCTTTGCGATCGTCAATGCCCGCGTGTGGACCGGGGATTCTCTCGCCCCGTGGGCCGAAGCCATTGCCGTCTCCGGCGAACACATCTCGGCCGTCGGCACATCCGCCGAAGTGCGCGACCATCTGCCCGCGTCTGCCCGAGTGATCGATGCGAAGGGCGCCATGGTGACGCCCAGTTTCATCGATGCCCACGTGCATTTCAACGACGGCGGCTACGCGCTGGCGTCGGTGCAACTCCGTGACGCGAAGACACGGGCAGAGTTTATCCAGCGTATCGCGGCGTTCGCGAAAACTCAGCCCAAGGGCACCTGGATCCGGAATGGCGACTGGGACCACACCAACTGGGGCGGGGAATTGCCGACGGCGTCATGGATCGATTCGGTGACGCCCGACAATCCGGTGTGGATCAACCGGCTGGATGGTCACATGAATCTGGCCAACACCGCCGCACTGAACGCGGCGATGATCGACAGTGTCACCAGTGACATCAACGGCGGCACGGTGGTGCGCGACGCGAAGGGCATGCCGACGGGCATCTTCAAGGACAATGCCATGACGCTGGTGGATGTCGTGGTGCCCCCGCGCAGTGCGGCCGAGGCGGATCGCGCGCTCGACGCGGCGATGGCCTACGTGGCGGAGCGCGGCGTGACGAGTGTGCATCACATGGGCACCTTCGACGAACTGGCGACGGTGCGCCGTGCGCAGCAGGCGGGACGACTCAAGACGCGTGTCGTCGCGCAGGTGCCGCTCTCGGAATGGCCGCGTTTGCGCGACTCCGTGAAGGCGTCCGGACGTGGCGACGACTGGGTGCGCATTGGCGGACTCAAGGGATTTGTGGATGGTTCGCTGGGGTCGCACACCGCGGCAATGAATGCGCCGTTCAGCGATTCGCCCCGGGACAGCGGATTCTTTGTGACGACACCGGAGAAGTTGTACGAGTGGACCAAAGGTGCCGATGCCGCAGGTCTCCAGGTGATGGTGCACGCCATCGGTGACCGTGCGATTCGCACGCAGCTCGACATCTTCGAGCGGGTCGCCAAAGAAAACGGTCCGCGCGACCGGCGCTTTCGGATCGAACACGCGCAGCACATCGCGGCGGCGGACATTCCCCGCTTTGCCGCGCTCGGTGTGATCGCGAGCATGCAGCCATATCACGCCATTGACGATGGCCGCTGGGCCGACCAGGTGATCGGCGCCGAGCGCGCCAAGGGCACCTATGCGTTCAAGTCGTTGCTCGACGCCGGCGGCACGGTTGCGTTTGGCAGCGATTGGTTTGTGGCGCCTCCGACGCCGCTCGAGGGGATTTACGCGGCGGTGACCCGTCGGACGCTGGATGACCGTCATCCGGAGGGGTGGGTGCCGGAGCAGAAACTCACGGTGGAGCAGGCGCTGCGAGCCTACACGCGGGGTTCGTCCTATGCGGGTTTTCAGGACGACAAAGTCGGTATTCTGCGTCCCGGCATGCTGGCTGATCTCGTGATGATCGACCGCGACCTGACCACGGTGGCGCCGGAAACGCTCCGTGAGGCGCGCATTCTGCTCACGATGGTGGGCGGCTCGGTGGTGTTCGAACGCAAGTAGCGATTGGCGCGTGGTGCGTGGTGCGTCATTCGGCGGGGCGGTCGGCGACATCCCCCTGACGCGGAGCATCCCTCGCTGCGCGCACAGCGCTTCGCTCGGGACGAGTCCGCGCCAGGGGGATGCCGCCGCCCGCCTGTCGGCGTGGGGGCTACGTGAGCCCGGAGCGGCGCGCCTGCGTGATGAACTGTGGCCGATGCCAAGACAAGCCCCACGCCTCCCGTGGCAACGCGTAGACTGACGGGAGGTCGGCCGCTCCCCCCATCCGCCGACTCGTTCCGAGCGAAGCGCACAGCGCGCAGCGAAGGAATGCTCGGCGGCTGGGGGGAGCGGCCGGCCTCCCGCCGCCGAATGCCGAGTCGCAAGAAGGGACGAACCGGTCCAGCGATCACCCCCGGTCGGGCGTACTTTGAGACAGCCGCGCTCCACGCGGCTCCCCCTACCTGATTTGGAGGTCTTTGGATGTCTTCGCGGATTCCCGGCTCGTGGCGCGCCCTTGTCACGCCACTCCTGTTGGCGACCCTCGCCGCCCCCGCCGTGCAGGCGCAGGGCAAGGTGACCTCGCCCAAGGAGTTCCTCGGTCACAACATCGGCGACGATTATTTCCTGCCGACGTACGACCAGTTCATCGGTTTCTGGCGCAAGATCGACGGTGAGTCGAACCGCATGCAGGTGATGGAGATCGGCAAGACGGGCGAAGGTCGCCCACATCTGGCCGCAATCATCACGGCGCCGGAGAATTTCGCCAAGCTGGCGCGCTACAAGGAAATCTCGCAGCGGCTGCACGAAGCGCGCGGGTTGACCGATGAGCAGGCGCGCGTGCTCGCCAAGGAAGGCAAGAGTGTGGTCTGGATCGACGGCGGTCTGCACGCCACCGAAGTGGTGGGCGCCAATCAGCTGATGGAGACCAGCTACCAGCTCGTCAGCCGCTCCGATGACGAAACGATGCGCATCCTCAAGGACGTCATCGTGGTCATGGTGCACGCCAATCCTGACGGCATGCAGATGGTGGCCAAGTGCTACATGCAGGTGCCGGTCCCCGAGCAGCGCCGCGGTCCGTGCTCGACGCGACTGTATGAGAAGTACGCGGGCCACGACAACAACCGCGACTTCTACATGTCGAACCTGCCCGAATCCCAGAACATGAACAAACTCATGTACTGGGAGTGGCTGCCGCAGATCATGTACAATCACCACCAGACGGGCCCGGCGGGCACGGTGATCTTTTCGCCGCCGTTCCGCGATCCGTTCAACTACAACATGGACCCCATGATCGTGATGGGGCTCGACATGGTTGGCGCCGCGATGCACCAGCGGTTTCTGCAGGAGAACAAACCCGGTTTCACCATGCGCTCCGGCGCGAGCTACTCGACGTGGTGGAATGGCGGCCTCCGTACCACCGCGTACTTCCAGAACATCATCGGCATTCTGACGGAGATCATTGGCAGTCCGACGCCGTCGCAGATCCCCATCGTGATGGGACAGATTCTGCCGCGCGGCGATCTGCCCGCGCCGATCGCTCCGCAGGAATGGCGCTTCCGTCAGTCAATCGACTACTCGGTGACGGCGAACTATTCGATTCTTGATCTGGCGTCGCGCTACAAGGATCAGTTCCTGTTCAACATCTACCGCATGGGCGCCAATCAGATCGCCCGCGGCAGTGGCGATCACTGGACGATCACCAACAACGACATGGTGCGCGCCGACTCTGCGCTTCGTGCACCGGCGGCGACAACGGCCGCGGGTCGTGGTGGACGCGGCGGTGCCGCCGCGCCAGGCGGCGGTGATGCCGGTCCCGATGCGCCCGCGTTTGGCGGTCGTGGTGGGCCCGCGATGTCGATGGCGCAGTACAACGCGGTCTTCAAGGATCCAGCGCGCCGCGATCCGCGCGCCTACGTGATTCCGGTCAGCCAGCCGGATTTTGCAACCGCGACCAAGTTCATCAATACGCTGCGCTACATCGGGGTCGAAGTGCATCAGGCCACGGCGCCGTTTGCTGTCAACGGCAAGAACTACGGGACCGGTTCGTACGTCATTCATTCGGCGCAGGCCGGCCGGGCGCATGTGATCGACCAGTTCGAGCCGCAGGATCATCCGAACGATATGGATGAACGCGGTATTCCACGGCGTCCGTACGACAACGCGGGCTGGACGCTGGCGTATCAGATGGGCGTGCAGTTCGATCGATATGTCGACGACGTGAAGGGACCGCTGACGCTCATCAAGGGGCTGGCGGAGCCGATCGCGGGTACGGTGGCGAGTGCCAGTGGCGCGGCAGGCTACGTCATGTCCGGTTCGGTGAACGACGCGTTCACGGTTGCCAATCGCGTGCTGAAAGCGAACGGCGAAGTGTTCCGTCTGGCCAAGCCCATGACGGTGAACGGGAAGACGTTCGGCGCCGGATCGTTCTACGTGACGGCCAGTAGCGCGGTGACACCCGCGTTGCAGGCGGCGGCGAAGGAACTGGGCGTCAGCATGGAAGGCACGACGGCGCGTCCCGATGCGAATGCGAACAAGTTGACCGCCAAGCGGATTGCGCTGTGGGATACGCAGACGGGCTCCATGCCGTCCGGCTGGACGCGACTGCTGCTGGAACGCTTCGAATTCCCGCACACGGTCGTCTGCGGCGCCGGCTTTGACGACACCGATCTCAAGGGCAAGTACGATGTGATCATCCTGCCGTCCGATGGCAACATCAGCGGCGGCGGATTCGGACGTGGCGTGGGCGGCTTTGCGGGCGGTGCAGGCGGTGCAGGTGGTGGCGGACGTGGCGGTGATGCCGCAGCCACGCCGGCATCCAACGATCCCGACCTGCGCAGCCTCTGTCAGGTCACCTCGGGAACCGGTACGGGCGCGACGGCGCAGGCGAACATCAAGAAGTTCGTCGAAGCGGGCGGCATTCTCGTGGCGGCCGGCAATGCGTCACGCATCGGCCAGCAGCTTGGTCTGCCGATGTCCGACTACATGGTCGACAAGAAGCCCGGCGAAGCGGACGTGCGTCTGTCGTCCGACAAGTTCTATGTGCCGGGTTCGGTGCTGCGCGTCGCGACCGATTCCACCGCGTCGTCGGCGCTCGGCATGCAGGGACACACCGATGTGTTCTTCAACAACAGCCCGGTGTTCCGTCTCGATCCCACGGCCATTACCAAAGGCGTGCGACCGGTAATGTGGTTTGATACGGCCACACCACTGCGCAGCGGCTGGGCGTGGGGCCAGAACTATCTGAATGGTGGCATCACCGCGGTTGAAGCCTCGATGGGCCGTGGCAAGATGTTCCTGTTCGGCCCGGAGATCACCTTCCGTGCGCAGCCACACGGCACCTTCAAGATGCTGTTCAACAGCATCTACAACGTGCAGCAATCGCCCGCGATCACGCCGTAAGGTTCACGCGCGGCTGATGTGACAAACGGCGGCGAACCTTTGGGTTCGCCGCCGTTTGGTGTTTGGGTACGAGTGAGGCGGATTCCCTGGCCGTTCGTGCAGCCACCGCCACAGCCGATCGCTGATCGAGTGTCACGGATAGCGTAGTTGGAAGACGCCATCGGTGAGGGCTATCGGCGATCGGCTTCGGCTCGACGATCAATCTGTCAGGCATATTCCCGCACCCCGTGGGATTGATGGGCGGCCCGGGAGGGGTGATCTTTCGAGCATCATCCGGGGTACCGGTCACGTAGACGGTATCCTGTCCCGACTCAGCCCTACACACACGCCCATGACCCGCAGACTTCTCGCCGCCCTCGCCTTGTGCGCGGCCACCGGCACCCTGTCAGCCCAGCAGCCGCCCGCCAAGGCGCCGGTGAAAACCGAGCACAAGATGGGCCAGATGGACCACGCCAAGGAGCAGGAGGCCAGCCACACGATGAGCCCGTGGAAGGAACTCGATGCCTACCACATGCTCATGATGGCCACCTGGCACCCGGCCAAGGACAAGAGCGATATGGCGCCCACGCGCGCCAAGATCGGTGAGATGGTCGCGTCAGCCAAGATGCTCGCCGCTTCGACGGCTCCCAAGGGTTGCGACGGCCCCAAGCTGAAAGAAACGGCGGCGGCACTGCCGGGCGCGACGCAGGGAGTCGCGGATCTGGTCGCCAAGAAGGCCGACGACGCCACGCTCAAGGCCGCGCTCAAGGACCTGCACGAGAAGTTTGACGTGCTGGAAGAAGGGTGCGTGATGCCCAAGGCGCCCAAGCACTAGGCGTCAGCGGTTCGCGGCGGCTACCGCCCCTCGAACAGTCCGCGCTTCACGAGCGCACCATCACGGACATGCCACACCCCGCGCGCCATCACGTCGCGTACACGGTGTGAATCGTCCAGTACCACAAGGTCCGCATCGGCGCCCACGCTGATGCGGCCTTTGTGTGTCAGGCGCAAAAACGTCGCGACATTGCTGGTGAACGCGGGCAACACCGTCTCGAGCGCACCACCGCGCGAGAGCAGCACGCGCAGCGTCTCGGCCAACGCCGTTGATGCGCCGACGTCCATGCGCGTCACGCGTCCCTCCGCATCGAAGACCGGCAAACAGCCGCCGCCATCGGAGCTGATCGTGACGCGCTCCGGCGCTGCGCCCGACGCGAGATACCGCTCGAGCGCGACATCGGCAGGCCACGCGTCTTCGTCGTCATCGACCGGAAACGCCGTGATGTCGATAGTGCAGCCGCGCGCCGTCAGCGCGATCGCTTCCTCGAAGAGCGCACGCTTGCGATTGACGTGCGTGGGGTTGAACACGCGCGCCGGCAATTCGCTCGTATCGAGCGCCTGGCGAATCAGTTCGAGTCCGCGCGCACCATCACCTACGTGCAGATGCAGCACGCCCGCTTTGCCGCTCATCAGCCCTCCGACGTGCGCCTCGGATGCCACGCGCAGCAGCTCCTCGAGCGTTGGCTGGCTGGACCGATGATCACTGATTGCCACTTCACCGACGCCAATGATGCGATCGATCTGCGCGATATCGCCGCGCACACTGCCGGTGAGGGTCACTGGCGGCAGATGATAGCCGCCGCAGTGACACCAGGCGGAGAGTCCATCCGCAATCAGCGCGCGTGCCGACGCCACCAGGTCAGCGGTCGATCGGGTGACGTCATCGGTGCCCAGCACCCCCACCACCGACGTGACGCCGCCGATCGTGTAGTGCGACAATGGCGGCGCCGGCACCCGCGTGGCCGGGCCAGCTTCACCGCCGCCACCCGTCAGATGCGCGTGACCGTCAATGAGCCCGGGGATCACACGTCGGCCGCCGAGGTCGACCTCGGTGACGTGCAATACGTGGGGAAGCGAGGGCAGGGCGGGGCCCATCCACAACACCTGCTCCCCACCGATGAGCAGGTCGACGAGTCCCAGCGGATCAGGCGAAAACACGGTCGCATTTCTGAGCAGCAGCATCCCGGAACGTTACCAGCCGGCCTCGGCCGGCGTTAGCTTACACGACTCAGCACGTCACTCCCATTCGCGACCCACGACTCCATGCGCGGCTGGATCATTCCGATCGGTGGCAAACTGGCGGCACCCGCCATTCTCGACCGTTTCATCGCCTTGAGTGGCGGTGAGTCGGCCCGGATTGCCGTGATCCCAACCGCGTCGAGCGAGCCCGATATGGGCACGTATTTCGAGCGCGTGTTCAATCGGCACGGGGTCAAGCAGGCCAAGGCGCTCAATTTTGATCGCCGCAGCGACTGCGACGATGCCGACTGGCTGGAATGGCTGGGTGATGCCACCGGTGTGTTTCTCACCGGCGGCAATCAGCTCAAACTCTCGACCATTCTCGGCGGGACACCGGTCGCCAAACTGCTGCGCGTGCTGAATACGCAGGGTGTGCATATCGCCGGTACCAGCGCCGGCGCCGCCTATCTCAGCGAACACATGATTGCGTTCGGCGACGAAGGCAGCACACCCCGCGCCGGCATGGTTACCATGTGCGCGGGACTCGGTCTGACCAATCGGCTCATTGTCGATCAGCACTTTCGCCAGCGTGATCGCATGGGCCGATTGCTGACCGCGCTCTCGTACAATCCGTTCTGCATCGGCCTCGGCGTCGACGAAGACACCGCCGCATTCATTGGTCCCGATGAAACGCTCGAAGTCATGGGCTCGAGCGCCATCACCATCGTCGATCCGGCCAACGTGGAATACACATCCGTGGCCGAGGCCAAGCCGGGCGAACCGATCACGATCATTGGTGCGCGCGTGCACGTGCTGGGACCGGGATCGGCGTACAATTTGCACACACGACTCGCCGTTCCGACGGCGCACTACGACACGTTCGTTACGGGCGACTGAGCGACATGGAGATTCTTGATCGCTCGGTATATGTGGGGCCGAGCCACTACGCGCATTTCCCCGTCATTCGGCTGGTGCTCGATCTTGGTGCGCTCGAAGAGTGGCCGACCAGCAAACTGGGTGACGAATTTGTCCAGGCGCTGCTGACCGCGTTGCCCGGCCTGCGCGAACATGGCTGTTCGTATGGCGAGCCCGGTGGGTTCGTACGCCGCATGACGGAAGACGAAGGCACGTGGCTGGGTCACGTGTTGGAGCATGTCGCCATCGAGCTGCAAAACGTGGCCGGCGTCAAAGTCACCTTCGGTAAAACGCGCGAGACGGCGACACCCGGCGTGTATGACGTGGTGTTTGAGTACGAGCAGGACGATGTCGGACTCGAAGCGGCCGATGTCGCACTCGATCTGCTGCACTCGCTGTTGCCGCCAGCGCTGCGACCGGCCGGCGCCGACCCGGCGTTCGATCTCGCCGAGCGTCGCGACACGTTCATCCGCTACGCGCAGCGTCGTGCGCTCGGACCGAGTACGGCCAGCATTGTCCATGCCGCCGAGTCGCGTGACATCCCCTGGATCCGGCTGAACGAGCAGAGTCTGATTCAGTTGGGGTACGGCTGCCATCAGCAGCGCATTCAGGCGACAATCACCGGACGCACCTCGCACATCGCCGTGGAGCTGGCGTCGGACAAGGAAGAAACCAATCGCATTCTGGCGAATCTCGGTCTGCCCGTGCCCAAGCAGCGGCTGGTGCAGTCGGCCGAGCGCGCGGTGTCGGCCGCGGAGCGCATTGGCTATCCGGTGGTCACCAAGCCGTACAATGGCAATCACGGCCGCGGCGTGTCGGTGGCGCTGGCTACGCCCGAGCAAGTGGTAGCGGGCTTCGAGCGCGCCAAGGAAATCTCGCGCAGTGTGATCGTGGAGTCGTTCATCACCGGGCACGACCATCGCATGCTGGTGGTGCATGGTGAGCTGGTGGCGGTGAGCAAACGTGAGCCCGGCAAAGTGACCGGCGACGGTGTGCACACCATCGAGCAACTCATTGCGATCGTGAACACCGATCCGCGTCGCGGTATCGGCCATGAGAAAGTGCTCACGCAGTTGGAGCTGGATGAACAGGCCAGCACCCTGCTGGCGAAGCTCGGCTACAGCGGCGCCACGGTGCCCGCGGTCGGCGAAGACGTATATCTCCGCTTGACCGCGAATCTCTCGACAGGCGGCACAGCGGCCGACATGACCGACGTGGTGCACCCCGACAACGCCGAGATGGCGGTGCGCGCCATTCAGGCCATCGGTCTTGATGTGGGTGGTGTGGACTTCCTGTCACCCGACATCACACAGTCGTACAAGGACGTGGGTGGTGCGATCTGCGAAGTGAATGCCGCCCCGGGCTTTCGTATGCACATGGCGCCCAGCGAAGGGCGGCCGCGTGATGTGGCGGGCAAGGTCATCGATATGCTGTTCCCGAAGAACGCGCCCAGCACCATTCCCATTGCGGCGCTGACGGGCACCAACGGCAAAACCACCACCTCGCGACTGCTGGCGCACATCCACAAACTGGCTGGCAAACGCGTCGGACTCACCACTACCGATGGCGTGTATATCGACGGGCAGCGCACCGTTGAGGGGGACATGACGGGCCCCACGTCGGCGCGTATTGTGCTCAGCGATCCGGCGGTGGAAGTGGCGGTGCTCGAGACCGCGCGCGGCGGACTGCTGCGCGCTGGCATGGCGATGCGCCACGTGGACGTCGGGGCGGTGCTCAACATTCAGCCCGATCACCTGGGGCAGAAGGGCATCGACACCCTCGAGCAGCTCGCCGAAGTGAAACGCACGGTGGTGGAGATCGCCACCGATACCGCGGTGCTCAACGCCGACGATCCGCACACGCTGCGTATGGCCGCGTACACCAAGGCCAAGCATGTGTGCTACGTGACCATGGACCCGGCGCACGATCTCGTGCGCGAGCACATTCGCGCGGGCGGGCGCGCGATTGCACTTGAAGCGGGTGTGAACGGGCAGATGATCACGATCTACGATCGTGGGGCGCACATTCCGCTGCTCTGGACACACCTCATTCCGGCCACGCTGGAAGGTCGCGCCACGTTCAACGTGCAGAACGCGATGTTTGCTGCAGCCATGGCGTTTGCGATGGGCGTGCGACTCGAAGACATCCGGCATGGGCTCCGCACCTTCGATACCACGTTCTTCCAGGCGCCTGGCCGGCTCAACGTGTACGACGAACATCCGTTCAAGGTGCTCTTCGATTACGGGCACAATGCTCACGCCGTCGGTGCGTTGTGCGATCTCGTCAATCGCATGAAGCCAGCGGGACGTCGCATCTGTGTCTTGTCCGCGCCGGGCGATCGCCGCGACGAGGATATTCACGCGATTGCGACGGTGGCCGCCTCGGCAGCGTTCGATCACTACATCTGTCGCCGTGACGATCCGCTGCGAGGACGCGGCGATGACGATGTGCCGCGCATGTTGGTGGAGGGGCTCAAGGCCGGTGGGATCGACGACAGTCGCATCACGATGATCGTGGATGAACAGCAGGCGATCGAGGCCGCGCTGCGCATGGCGCGTACCGGCGATCTGCTGCTCATCTTTGCCGATGCGCTCGCGCGTGGATGGAAGCAGATCACCAACTTCCGCCCGGACGACTCCGTCCTGGTGGTACCGGCGCCCCGCGCCGCGCGCGCTGTTCCGCGGCAGGAAGTGCTCGAAGTTGCGCCGGCCGATGACCTCGCACCGGCGAAGGCCACTCCCGTTGCCGATATGCAAACGCCCGTGATGTCGCCGGTGGAGACACCGCCAGCACGGTGGAGCACCGCGTCGGACGACCTCGTGTTGGTTCGAGATGAACGAGGTGTCATTCTGGCGCCCGAAGCGAGCGACTGAGCCATGACGTCGGAGTATCTCGCTCCGACGATACTGAGTTCACGTCGGCTCTTCGGACCGAATCTGTTCAGTGAACGGCCAGGTGCCGTACTGGAAGTCGTGTGCCACGACGCCGCGGGCGCGCTCGCGGTCGACCGGTGGCCGGGAGAAGTTGCGCGCCTGACCACGGCGCTAGGATGGACGCAGGTGGCCACGGTGGTACTGCGGGCGTCGGCGAGCGCGAATCTCTTTCTGACCGCGCCCGTCGATGGTCTGCTCACGGCCAGCGACCTGTCGGAGTACGCATGGGTCGCAGCGGAAGCCTCGGTGTCGGGATCTGCGGCCGCGGATGCGACGGCGACACTGCGCGAGTCGTACACGCGCGAACGACAGACCATGCCGCATGTCGTCGCCATTCAGCAGTATGCGCGCGACCGTGCCCTCTGCTT
>Ga0154020_10007851_pt1 | contig 12422 bp, 19 predicted proteins | sample Klosneuvirus_201_FD_109709 | JGI IMG/M metagenome (GOLD analysis project Ga0154020, IMG submission 109709) | Active sludge microbial communities from wastewater, Klosterneuburg, Austria - Klosneuvirus_20160825_MG | ecosystem: Engineered > WWTP > Aerobic digester > Activated sludge | place... | reverse complement strand
GTGACGAGGTGGATGACCTTCTTGATCATCCCGCGGAACGACGGGGTGTTGTCCACCACCACCGAGGAGTTCGGACCACGCAGGCCGAGCCCCTCGACGGTGAGGCGCTGGGTCCAGGGTCGGTTCGAGAGCGACTTGACCTGGGTGACCTTCAGCTTCTTGCTCACGACGCGCCTCCTTCGAGCTTGGGCGCGACCTTCTTCGCCTTCCGCTCCTCACCGGCACGGACCTCGGTGGTGGCGAGGTCGCCGACGGCGATCCGACGGCGGGCGGCGATGTCCGCGGGATCACGGAGCGCCTTGAGCGCCTTGATCGTCGCGCGCACCACGTTGTGCGAGTTGCTCGTGCCGAGGCACTTGCTGAGGATGTCGTGGATGCCGGCCGACTCGACGACCGCGCGGACCGCGCCACCCGCGATGACGCCCGTTCCGGGCGAGGCCGGGCGCATCAGCACCTTGCCCGCGCCGAAGTGCCCGAAGGCCTCGTGCGGGATGGTGGTGCCGTTGAGCGGGACCTTGAACATGTTCTTGCGGGCCTGGTCGTTGCCCTTGCGGATCGCCTCGGGGACCTCGTTGGCCTTGCCGAGCCCGACGCCCACGTGCCCGCTCTCGTCGCCGACGACGACGAGGGCCGAGAACGAGAAGCGGCGGCCGCCCTTCACGACCTTGGCCACGCGATTGATGTGGACGACGCGCTCCTTGAGCTTCTCTTCGTCGATGTGATCGTTCGATGCCATGAGAAACTCCTAGAACGAAAGGCCGGCTTCGCGCGCGGCGTCGGCGAGGGCCTTGATGCGGCCGTGGTAGATGTAGCCGTTGCGATCGAAGACCACCTTCTCGATGCCCTTCTTCTTGCAGAGCTCGCCGAGGAGCTTGCCGACGGCCTTGGCCTCGGCGGTCTTGTCCAGCTCGCCGCCCTTGCCCTTGATCTCCTTGGAGAGGGTCGAGGCGGAAGCCAGGGTCTTGCCCTGCACGTCGTCCACCACCTGCGCATAGATGTGCACGTTGGAGCGGAAGACCGAGAGGCGCGGACGCTCCTCGTTGCCGGAGATGCGCTTGCGGATGCGAAGCTTACGGCGCTCGCGACCGGTGACATTGCTAGCCATGGCTCACTTACCCTTGCCGCCGCTCTTGCCGGCCTTCTGACGGACCTTCTCGCCCTTGTAGCGAACGCCCTTGCCGCCGTACGGCTCCGGGGGACGGATGTCGCGGAGCTTGGCCGCGATCTGACCCATGACTTCCTTGTCGGCGCCCTCGAGGATGATCTGCGTGCCCTTGCTCTCGGCAGGGACCTTGGCAGACACACCGGCGGGGAGCGGCAGGCTCACGGGGTGGGAGAAGCCGAGCGCCAGGTTGAGGTTTCCGCCCTTCAGCTCGGCGCGATAGCCGGTGCCGACGAGCTCGAGCTCCTTGACGTAGCCCTCGGAGACGCCCTTGGTCATCGCGGCGAAGAGCGCCCGGGCGAGGCCCTGGAAGCGCGCGCCGTCGCGGCCGGTGATGGTGGGGAGGACGCTGAGCTTGCCAGCGTCGACCTTCACGTCGACGTTCGGGGGAACGTTGCGCGAGAGGGTGCCCTTGGGCCCCTTGATCTCGATCTTGCCGTTGGCGAGCGAGACCGAGACCCCCTTGGGGAGATCGATCGGGCGCTTGCCGACCCGGGACTGGATGGTCTCGGCGTGAGCGACAGAAGCAGTAGACATCACCACACCTCGGCAAGGAGCTCGCCGCCCACGCTGGCCTTGCGGGCCATGCGGTCGGTCATGACACCGGAAGACGTGCTGAGCAGGGCGATGCCGTACCCGTTGCGCACGCGGGGGATCTGGTCGTGGCGCACGTAGACGCGACGGCCCGGCCGCGAGATGCGGCGGACGCCGTCGATCGCGCTCGAGCGGGCGCGGTCGTAGCGCATCACGATGGTGAGGGTCTTCTTCGGGCCCTCGGACTCACGCACGTCGTCGACGAAGCCCTCGTCCTTGAGGAGCTTGGCGATGCCGAGGCGGATCTTGGAGGACGGCATCTCGCAGCGCTCGTGGCGAGCGGTGGCCGCGTTGCGGATCCGCGTGAGCATGTCAGCAATGGGATCGGTCTGCATTCTCGGTTCCTTTGTTCCCGTGGGTCCGAGGGGCGGCCGCAGCGCGAGGCTGCGCGTTCCCCTCGGCGGAAGTTGTTACCAGCTCGCCTTCAGCACGCCGGGGATGTCCCCGCGGAGCGCGAAGTTGCGCAGGCAGATGCGGCACAGCTCGAACTTGCGGTAGTAGCCGCGCGCGCGCCCGCAGACCTTGCAACGGTTGCGGTGACGAACGGCGAACTTGGGCGCGGTGTTGAGCTTGACGAAATCGGTCGCGGTAGCCATGGCGGTTCCTTCGTTCCTACTGGCGGAAAGGCATGCCGAAGGCGGCGAGCAACGCGCGGCCCTCTTCGTCGGTCTGGGCGGTGGTGACGAAGCTGATGTTCATGCCCTTGATCTTGTCGACCTTGTCGTAGTCGATCTCGGGGAACACGATCTGCTCCTTCATGCCCAGGGAGTAGTTGCCGCGGCCGTCGAAGGCGCGCGGGCTCACGCCCTTGAAGTCACGCACGCGCGGGAGCGCGAGGTAGATCAGGCGGTCGAGGAACTCCCACATGCGGTCCTGGCGCAGGGTGACCATGGCGCCGATGGCGAGACCCGCGCGGAGCTTGAAGTTCGCGATGGCCTTCTTGCTGCGCGTGACGATGGGCTTCTGACCGGTGAAGAGGGTCATCTCGGCGACGGCCGATTCGATGATCTTCGGGGTCTGCACGGCCTCGCCGAGGCCCATGTTGACCACGATCTTCTGCAGGCGGGGCACCTGCATGACGTTCTTGTAGCCGAACTGCTTGCGGAGGGCGGGGACGACCTCCTTCAGGTAGCGGCTCTTGAGCGTGGGGACCGACTCGGCAGCGGCCTTGGACTTGTAGCCCTCGGGCGCCTGCAGGTGACCAGCGGCAGGAGAAGCGGCTTCGCCCTTCGCCTTGCGCTCCTTCTTCTCACCGCCACCGCCGCCGTCCTTGGCCTTGGGGGCAGCCTTCGGCGCGGCCTTCTTGTCGTCCTTGCCGCCCTTGTCTTCCTTCTTCGCAGCCATCTTCGTTCTCTCTCGTCTCCCGACGTGCAGCGCCGCGGCTCGCGGTCACTGGTTCACGGGCATTGGGTATTCGTGGGTGGGATCCGCGCAGCTCAGGCGAGCGCGTTGCCGGTCTTGACGGCGAGGCGAACCTTCTTGCCGTCCTTGACTTCGAACTTCACGCGCGTGCCCTTCCCCGTCTGGGGATCGACCGGCATGACCTTGCAGGCGGCGAGCGGCGCTTCCTTCTGGAAACGCTTGCCCTCCGGCTGACGCTGGGTGGGCTTCTGGTGCTTCCACACCATGTTCACGCCCTGCACGAGCACCTGGTCGCTCTCGACGATGACCGTGAGGACCGTGCCCTGCTTGCCCTTGTCGCGGCCCGAGATGACCACGACGGTGTCGCCCTTCTTGATACGCGCGGCCATCACACAACCTCCGGCGCGAGCGAGATGATCTTCATGAACTTGCGGCCACGCAGCTCGCGCGCGACGGGTCCGAAGATGCGCGTGCCGATCGGCTCGCCGTCCTTGTTGATGAGGACCGCGCTGTTGGCGTCGAACTTGATGTAGCTGCCGTCGGGGCGCATGTACTCGCGGCGAGTGCGGACGACGACCGCCTTGGCGGTGTCCCCCTTCTTCACCTTCTGACCGGCGCTCGCTTCCTTGATGGCGACGACGATGATGTCACCGAGGGCCGCGTAGCGGCGGCGCGAGCCACCGAGGACCTTGATGCACTGGACGAGACGCGCGCCGCTGTTGTCGGCCACGTCGAGCATGGTTCGCATCTGGATCATGGCAGGCTCCTACTCGACCTTCGCGGATTCGACGAGCTTGCTGACGATCCAGCGCTTGTCGCGCGAGATCGGGCTGTGCTCGGTGATCTCGACGCGGTCACCGGTCTTGAACTGGTTCTTCTCGTCGTGCGCCTTGTAGCGCTCGCGGCTCTTGAGGTACTTGCCGTACACCGGGTCGCGGCGGAGCGAGACGACCTCGACCACGACGGTCTTGTCCATCTTGTCGCTGCGGACGGTGCCGACGAGCGTGCGGTGACGCCCGCGCGGCGCGGCGGTCGGGAGGATGCGCGGCTTCGGGGCGGCCTTCTCGGCGGCGGGCTTGGCGGCCTTGGGGGCCTTCGCTGCCTTGGGGGCGGCGGCCTCGGTCTTCTTCTCGGTCTTCTTGGCGGCCATGGCTACTTGCTCTCTCCGGCGGCGAGGGCCTGCTTGAGGCTCTTCTCGAGCTGCTCGAGCTCACGGCGACGGACCTCGCTCTTCACGCGGGCGATGTCCTTGCGCTTCTTGGGAAGCGTCGCAGTGTCGTCGAGCTGGTTGGTGTGGTTCTGGAGGCGGGCCTGGAACAGCTCGGAGGTGAGCTGCTTGTGCAGTTCGCCGAGCTCGGTCTCGCTCTTGTCCTTGAGCTCTTTCGCCTTCATGACAGGTCTCCACGGACGAGGAACTTGCAGTCGATCGGAAGCTTGTGCGCGGCGAGGCGGAAGGCTTCCTTGGCCATCTCCATGGGGACGCCGTGGAGCTCGTACATGACCCGGCCGGGCAGCACGACGGCCACCCATTCTTCGGGGTTGCCCTTGCCGTGACCCATGCGGGTCTCGGCGGGCTTCTTGGAGATCGGCTTGTCCGGGAAGACCCGGATGAACAGCTTGCCGGCGCGCTTGCAGTGGCGCTGGATGGCCATACGAGCCGCCTCGATCTGACGCGAGGTGATGCGGCCGGGCGCGAGCGCCTGCAGGCCGAAGTCACCGAACGACACGTCGGAGCCGCGCCAGGCGGTCCCGCTCGTGTTGCCCTTCATCTGCTTGCGGTACTTGACCTTCTTCGGGGAGAGCATGGTCGTGGTCTTCCTGGATCAGGCCTGCGACGCGCCGGCGGGCGCCTGACGCTGGCGGTTACGCTTGGGGAGGATCTCGCCCTTGAAGATCCAGACCTTGACGCCGATGACGCCGTAGGTGGTCTTCGCCTCGCCGAGCCCGAACTCGATGTCGGCGCGGAGCGTGTGGAGGGGGACGCGGCCCTCGCGGTAGTTCTCGACGCGGCTCATCTCGGCGCCGCCGAGGCGACCCGAGCAGCGGACACGGATGCCCTTGGCGCCGAACTTGATGGCGGTGGAGACCGCCTTCTTCATCGCGCGACGGAAGGCGACGCGACGCTCGAGCTGGGTCGCGATGGACTCGGCGACGAGCTGCGCGTTGGTCTCCGCCTTGCGGATCTCCTGCACGTCGATGAAGACCTCGTTGTCCGTGAAGGACTGGACGCCCGGGAACTTCGCTTCGCCCTTGGCGGCGGTCTCGAGGTTGCCGGTGCGGAGGGTCTCGATCGACTTGCCGCCCTTGCCGATCACCATGCCGGGGCGGGCCGTGAAGATGATGACCTTGGCCTTGTTGGCCGCGCGCTCGATCTCGACACCCGCGATGTTCGCGTTGAAGAGATACTCCTTGATGGCGCGCTTGATGCGGATGTCCTCGTGGAGCCACTTGGCGTAGCTCTTGTCCTCGTACCACTTCGAGGACCACGTCTTGATGACGCCGAGACGAAACCCTGTCGGGTGAACTTTCTGTCCCACGTTCGAGCTCCTTCTCTCAGTCCCGCGTATCGAGGACGACGGTGATGTGGCTGATGCCCTTCTGGACGCGCGTCGCACGACCCATCGCGCGCGGGCGCCAGCGGCGCATGTGGGAGTTCGGTCCCTTGTCGACGGTCGCGGCGGCCACGTAGAGCGAGTCCACGTCGACGCCGGGGTTCGCGTGCCGGGCGTTGGCGACCGCAGATTCGATCACCTTCTTGAGCCAGGGCGCGCCCGACTTGTTCACGAACTGCAGCATCTGCAGCGCCTGCGCCGCGGACTTGCCGCGGACCAGATCGGCGATCATGCGTGCCTTGCGCGGAGAGATCCGTGCAAACCGAGCCATAGCCTTGGTGGCCATCTGAACGTCCTCGTAGCGGTTTGCCCTCTTGCGAGGGCCGCCCGTCACTGGTGGTGACGGCGGGGTTTGGCTTCCTCGTACACGCGCTGCACCGCGGAGGTGGAATTGCTCCAGGGAGCAAAAGCGTGCCGTTAGGACTGCCGTTGGGAACTCGCCGCATTAGCCGTGCAGAGGGTTCCCGATGACCGTGCCGGTTGGGGCGGAACGGGGGGCGCGCACACTAGCAGAGGGCCCGAGGTTGGCAAGGGCCCCGAGCGAAATCGGCGATTCAGCCGGCATTCTTGCGGGACTTCCCGCGGCGAACGAGGCCGAGGGCCAGACCCAGCAGCCCGAGACCCAGCGCGGAGGAGCCGCGCGACGGAGCACCGGCGGTCTCGCAGCCGCAGCCGGAAGCCTCGGGGAGATCGCTGCCGCCGGGGCCGGTCTCGGTGGCGGCGTCGACGATCGAGCCCGTGTCGCTCGTCGTGCCGGTGTCGGGCCTGGCGCCGGTGTCGGTCGTGCCCGTGTCCGTCGCGCCCGTGTCGGTCACGCCGGTGTCCGTGCTCGTGTCGCTGCCACCATCGACGCCGCCGTCGGCGCAGCCGTCGACCGCGGTCCACGTGGTCTTCGAGGTGACGGGATCGCAGCTGAGGCAGGCGTCCTTGGGGTTGATGTCACCGTACGACCAGCACGCCGCGTCGATCACGCAGTAGCCGGCCTTGATGCCCGTGGCGCTCGCGGTGCAGGTCTTGGTCGCCTCGTCGCACGACACCGAGGTGGTGCAGGTGAGGCCGCAGTCGTAGGTGGCGAGGTTGCAGTCGCCGAAGTCGTTGCACGCGTAGGCGGAGCAGAACGAGAGCCCCGCGTCGCCGCTCGCGCTCGCCCCACACTTCGTGCCCTTGGCCGCGTACTCGTAGCAGTCGCCGAACGAGTCGCAGAACGGACCGCAGGTCTTGTCCCCGCCGCACGCGCCCTTCGGGTCGGTGCCGACCTTGGCGCTCGTGCACTCCCCGAGCTTCGTCGGGTCGTTGCAGGCCTGGCAGCTGCCGGTGCACGCGGTGGCGCAGCACACGCCCGTCACGCAGAAGCCGGTCGCGCACTCGCTGTTGCTCGTGCACGTGGTGCCCTTGGGCTTGGTGCAGACGCCTTCGTACCCCGGCGCCGCGCAGGTCTGACCCTCGGGGCAACTGCCCGATTTGCAGCACACGCCTTCGGTGCAGGTGAGGCCGCTCGGACAGTCGGTGACGGTCGACGTGCACTTCTTGCCGAGCGTGGCGTCGTAGATCTCGGCCTCGGTGGTCTCGGCGCCGACGAGGTCGGCGGTCTTGCCGCCGGCCACGAGCACGCGCGTGCCCAGCGTGACCGCTGCGGTGTGCGAGCGCCCGACCTTCAGCGTGACCGTGGGGCTCACCTTGCCCGTCTTCGGATCGGCGCCCGGATCGTAGATGTCCGAGGTGGCGGAGCTGATGAGATCGAAGGTGAAGCTGTCCTGGAACTCGCCACCGGTGAAGAGGACGCGCCCGTCGTCGAGGCGCGCGCCGACCACCTTGCCCTTGGGCTCGCTGAGCGTGGTGCCGAGGGTCGTGAAGGCGGAGCCGTCGAAGTACTCGACGGTGCTCGTCTCGGGCCCGTACGACTCGGGGGCGTCGCCCCCGGCCAGGAGCGCCCGGCCGGCCGTGCCCGCCAGCGCGACCACGGCCACGTTGGCGCGCGCCGCAGAGAGGAGCCCTGCGGAAGAGAAGGCCTTGGTGGTCGGATCGAACACCTCGACCGCGGCGGTCTCGTCGCTGCCGAACGAGCCGTAGACGACGCCACCGGCGAGGAGGATGCGCCCGTCACCGAGCCTCGCGCTGCCGATCTGCGCGCGGGCGGTGGTCATCGAGGGAAGCGTCGTCCAGCTGTCGGCGACGGGGTCGTAGTACTGTGCGCCGGCGATGGGCTTGGTCGTGCTGGTGAGGGAGCTGGTCGGCTGGCCACCGGCGACGAACACCACGTCCTTGCCGTCGATCTTGGTGGCGGCGATCGCGAAGTAGGCGCGCGCGTTCATCGCCGCGCCGGCCGACCACGCGCCGGTGGTGGAGCGCACCAGCACGGTGGACGGCGAGCCGATCCCGCCGCCGGCGACGACCTGGCCGTTCGGCAGGACGGCCGCGTTCATGCCCGCGCCGAGCCCGATCGGCAGGCTGCCCGCCGCCGCCCAGGTGTCGGTCGCGGGATCGTAGAGCTCGGTCACGGTGGGCACGGTGCCGGTGCCGCCGACGAGCAGGATCTTGCCGGCGTCGCTGCCCGCGGGGAGGGCGAGCAGCTGGTGGTCCGCGTGGGTCTGCTTGGTGGTGGTCTTGGTGGAGACCCAGGCCGGATCGACGAGGACGGGGAAGCGCAGGCCACGGGCATCGAAGCGGACGACGAGGGTGCAGGTCGCGCCCCCCGGGGGCACGACCTTGCGACCCCACGGGCCGCGCGGGTCGCGATCGACCGCGCAGTTCTCGATGTCGGCCGTGCCGACGCGCGCGACGCCCGCGGAGTCGTAGGTGACGGGCGTGGGTACGCGGAGGCGGGGAGCGCCGCCCGCGTCGAGCAGCTCCACGCTGCCGTCGATCACCCGGAGACCGGCGACGCCGGCGAGGGTCACGTCGTAGCGGAACGCGAGGAGCTCGCTCGCGGTGAAGACCTCGTAGAAGTCCTCGACGCCGTCGCCCGTGGTCCTGCGGAACGCGTGCACGCCCGGCGCGACGTCGGGGTAGACCGCGACGTTCTGCGCCCACTGGATGGCGCTCCGCGCGAACCCGCGCGGCGTGACCCGCACGCGCATGCCCTCGGCCTCGACCGCGAGAGAGCCGTCGGCGAGCGGCGGCAGGATCGCGGTCAACGAGGGGCTCGCGGCCTTGCTCGCCGCGGCGCGCGGCCGGAACCCACCGGCCTCGGCGAACACCGACTCGACACCTCCACCGGCGACGACGGGGCGGGTCGGGTGCGTCGACGGCTTGGTCGGCGACTTCTTCTTGTGCGAGCGCGTGATGGGCGTGTTCTCGACGAGGAAGCGACGCTGCACCTCGGTGAGCAGGCGGGCGCCCTGGGTCGTGGTCTGTCCCGCGAGCTCGGGGCCGGCGGCGGTCGTGGTCGCGATCGGAGCCGGCGCGGAGGACGAGGACGGCGCCTCGCCACGACAGGCTCCGACGAGCGCGAACAACCCCACCCCCAACGACCCGACTCGCGAAGCGCGCATCGGGCCGTTGTGCCCTCGAAAGGGGTCGCCGTCCAGAGGCGCGCGCCCTTTTGGCCTACGGCGACCGACGAGCGATCCGCCGCCGCCGCCGCCGCGACAGCGCGTGGGGCACCTTGCGCGCGGCCGTGAGCACCGACTCGACGAGACCGACGAGGACGTAGCCGCCCAGCAACCAGAGGAGCACGAACGGAGGCTTGGAGTAGGCGCTCACCGCGGCGCTCGAGCCGACCACCAGCGCGAGCACGGCGAACGTGCGCGGCTCCAGGCGCAGGTCCTTGAACGAGCGGAACTGCACGGTCGAGACCATGAGCAGCGACAGCGCGACGACGAGACCCGCGAGCAGCCACGCGTAGCGGCGCTCCCCGAGTGGACCCGAGACCGAAGCGTTGGCCATGACCAGGCCGACCAGCACGCCCGCGGCGCCGGGGATGGCGAGGCCGACGATGTACTTGGGGGGCTTGGCCACGGTGGTCACGCCGTGGGCCCGCGCCTCCCGGGCCTCGCGCGCCTCCTCGCGCATCGAGAGCACGTTGAACCGGGCGAGGCGAATTGCCCCACAGGCCACGAATGCGAAGGCGACCAGCAGACCGACGTTGCCGAGCTGGTGCAGCGACCAGCGGTAGACCAGGAACGCGGGCGCGAGCCCGAACGACACGACGTCGGCGAGCGAGTCGATCTGCAGGCCGAACGACGACTGCGTCTTGGTGGCGCGCGCCACCCGCCCGTCGAGCGTGTCGAAGATCGCCGCGAACATCACCAGCAGCGCCGACCGGAAGTAGTCACGGTCGGACTGCGCTTCGGCGGCCAGGCGGATCGCGTCGAATCCGCAGAAGATGCTCGCCAGCGTGATGGCGTTGGGGAGCAGGAAGAGGGTCTTCTGCAACTTCACGGCACATGCAGCGTAGCGGAGACGACCGGGCGTGTCGCGGGCGCGAAGATCGTTGCGGATCGAGGTTGACCGTTCAGGGTTCGCCCGTCTACCTTGCGCGCGCTCGCGGAGTCGACAGGTTCCGCCGCACGTGTCCGAAGAGTTCGCAGTCGGAGGTTTGCCCCATGGCGCTCGGTAAGGTGAAGCGTTTCTACAACGACAAGGGTTTCGGATTCATCAAGCAGTCCGATGGTCCCGATGTCTTCGTGCACTACACGCAGATCGAGGGTGAGGGGCGCAAGCAGCTCTTCGAGAACGAGACGGTGGAGTTCGAGATCAAGGAGGGCCCGAAGGGCCTCCAGGCGCTCAACGTGCGCCGCGTCCAGCCCGAAGCGACCTGAGTCGCTGCGGGTCGGAGCGAACCCCCGAGCGCCACGCGCGTTCGGGGGTTCGGCCTTTTTGTGCCTGGCTTCGAGCCTCGTCAGCCCACCAGCGCATCGAGCAGCACGCGCGCCGGCTCGTCGTCCCGACCGAGGTCGAGGCTGAGCGCGGTGACCGTGCCGAGGCCCTGGTCGAAGGCGGCCGTGTCGGTGCCCGGTGCCTGGTCGTGGGAGACGCCGGCACCACCGAGCCAGAAATAGGTGCGGCCGCGCGGGTCGACCCGGACATCGACCTCGTCGCTCCACAGTCGACGTCCGAGGCGCGTGGCCACGAGCCCCTTCAGCGGCCCCGCGGGCAGGTTCACGTTGTGGAGCGGCGTCGGACCCGCGATGCGCTCGCGCGCGAGGAGCTTCTGCGCGAGCATGGCGACCACCTCCGCGGTCGGCCCCGGGTCGAACGTGACGACGCCGTTGTGGTCCGCCTTCAGCTCGACCGACGCCGCGATGGCCGGGATGTTGCGCAGAGCGCCCTCGCGCGCGGCCGCGACGGTGCCGCTGTAGAACACGTCCTGCCCGAGGTTGATCCCGCGGTTGATGCCCGAGATCACCAGATCGGGCTTGCGGGGAAGCACCGCGCGCTCGCCGGTGAGGTGGAGCGCGAGGTAGACGCAGTCGGCCGGTGTGCCGTCGAGCGCGTAGCGATCGGGCTCGTGACGCCGCAGGCGGAGCGGTCGGTGCAAGGTGAGCGAGTGACTGCTGGCGCTCTGCTCGGACTCGGGCGCGACGACGACCACCCGGGCGAAGGTGGACAGCGCGTCGGCGAGCACGCGCAGCCCCTTGGAGAAGAAGCCGTCGTCGTTCGCGCAGAGGATCAGCGGCTTGTCCATCGGCCCTCGGTTACCGCAAGGCCGGTCGAGGTGCTACGACGGGCCGGTGAGCTTTCGCCGGGTGACGACCGAGGTCGTCGGGCGCTTCGAGATCTTCGACGTCGTCCGACACGAGGTGCGCCACGCTTCGTGGGGCGACCGCACCCGGAAGGTCCACACCCTCGAGACCGCGTGCGACTGGGCCAACGTGGTGCCGCTCACCGACGACGGCCAGCTCGTGATGATCCGCCAGCACCGGTTCGGCATCGACGGGCCCTCGCTCGAGATCCCGGGCGGCCTCGTGGACGCTGGTGAAGCCCCGCTCGCCGCGGCGCGACGCGAGCTGCTCGAGGAGACGGGCTACGAGGCCGCGAGCGTGGAGCCGCTCTTCGCGGTGTACCCGAATCCCGCGCTCCAGCCCACGCGCCTGCACATGTTCGTGGCGCGCGGCTGCACGGCCGCGCCGGCCGGGCCTCGGCTCGAGGAGCTCGAGGACTGCGTCACGGTCCTCGTGCCCCTCGCCGAGCTCCGCGCGCGGATCGAGGCCGGCGAGATCCACCACGCCCTCGTCATCACCGCCCTCGCCGCGGCGCGGCTCCTGTGAAGGTCGCGCTCCTCCGCCCCGTCGCCCACGTCCACGTGTGCACGCACCGGCGCTCCGCGGCCGACCCGCTCGGGCCGGGGTGCGGCGCCCGCGGCGAGGCGGTGTTCGAGGCGCTCGGCAAGGAGCGCACCCATCGTCGGCTCGTTCGCGACGTCTGGCTCGCGCGTTCGTCGTGCCTCGGGCAGTGCCCCGCGACCGGGTGCACCGTCGCGATCGGGCCCCTGCACCTGGTCGAAGTGGAGCCCGGCGACGCAGGCGAGGTGCTCGCCGAAGCTAGCGCTGCACGATGACGATGCGGTGGTCGTCGCGGTAGGTGATCGCACCGCCTTCGCCCGCCGAACCCCACGCCATCGACCACACGATCTCGCGTTTGATGTTCGGCTGGTAGGCGAGGACGATGGGCCCGGGTTCGTTGACGAACAGCATCGAGGAAGCGAGCCGGAGCTTGTCGCCCGGCAGCTTGTGGAACGCCACGATGAACGC
>Ga0154020_10007850_pt1 | contig 12424 bp, 9 predicted proteins | sample Klosneuvirus_201_FD_109709 | JGI IMG/M metagenome (GOLD analysis project Ga0154020, IMG submission 109709) | Active sludge microbial communities from wastewater, Klosterneuburg, Austria - Klosneuvirus_20160825_MG | ecosystem: Engineered > WWTP > Aerobic digester > Activated sludge | place... | reverse complement strand
TGCGTATCGTCACCGCCATTGAGGCCGCGCACGCCGTAATGCTTGCACAAGCACCGGGTGCCGCCGCGGCGGCATCACTCGCCGATCCCGTTGCGCGTGCGTGAAATTCTGTTCGTCGTTGGCGAGGCCTCCGGCGATCTGCATGCGGGCATGGTGGCGCAAGCAATACGTGCAATGGCGCCCGACCAACCGATGTCGGGCATCGGTGGTTCGCACATGCGCGCGGCCGGCGTCGAGATTCTCGAGCCGGTCGAGAATCTGGCGGTGATGGGATTTGTCGAAGTGCTCGCGCACATCCCCAAGCACTGGATGTTGCTGCGCATGCTGCGCGAGCGGCTGCAGGGAGGGCGCGTCGGACTGGTCGTGCTGATCGATTATCCGGGATTCAACCTCAAGGTCGCCGAGGCTGCCCGCCGCGCGGGCGTGCCGGTGCTGTATTACATCACGCCGCAGGTGTGGGCCTGGGGTGCCGACCGGTTGCCGAAGCTGGCACAGGTGATCACCCGTGCCGCGTCGATTCTGCCATTTGAAGAACCGCTGCTGCGTCAGCACGGTATCGACGCCACATTCGTCGGCCACCCGCTACTCGATCGGGCGCGCGCATTGCCGAGCCGCGAGGCCGCGAGGACCGAGTTGGGACTACCGCAGGACGCGGAGATCCTGGCGGTGTTTCCAGGCAGTCGCCGTGCGGAGCTCGGGCGTCATGTGCGCCCGTTTGTCGAGACGGCGCTCGAACTGCAACGCCGTCGTCCTGGACTGCAGGTCATTGTCAGTGTGGCGCCGACCGTGCAGGTCAGCCCATCGGAGTGTCCGTTCCCACTGATTCACGGCAAGTCGTTCACGGTGCTGCGCGCGGCGACGGCTGGACTGCTGAAGAGTGGAACGACGACGCTGGAAGCTGCGGTTGCCGATCTGCCGCATGTGATCGGCTATCGCACCAGTGCGATCACGTACGGAATCGCCCGTCGCGTCGTCAAGATTCCGCACATCGGATTGGTGAACGTGGTTGCCGGTCGCGAAGTGTCGCGCGAGTTCGTGCAGGATGCGTTCATACCATCGCGCGTGGCGGATGCGTTGGAGCCGCTACTCGACCTGTCGAGTCCCGTGCGCGTGGCCGCCTGCCAGGGATTGGCCGACGTACGCGGCAGGCTGGGCACGGCGGGTGCCGCACATCGCGTGGCCCTGATGGCAACGGAGATGATCAGCGGTACCGGGGCCTCGTGAGCGACCAGGTCGAAACGACGAGTCGCCCGCGCGAACCTGCGCCTGAAGGCGACGGTCGTGGTGCGGCACCGCCACTCGATGCGAAAACGCGATGGATCATTCGGCTGGGCGGTTGGCTCATCGGGCTGCTCGGGCGCACGTGGCGCATGCGCATCTACGGCCGTGAGGCACTCCTGCGGCGTGAGCGCGGTGATCCGCGCGTGGTGTTCACGCTGTGGCATGGACAGATGTTGCCGATCCTGTGGGCGCACCGGCAACCGACGGGCGTCTTGATCAGCGAACATCGCGACGGCGAGATCATCGCGCAGATCATACGACGTTTCGGATTCTTCGGCGTACGCGGATCGTCGTCTCGAGGCGGCGCTCGCGCACTGCTGGAGTGTGTGCAGGTGCTGCGCGCCGGCGCCGATGTCGCCATCACGCCCGATGGCCCGCGTGGACCGCGCCACAGTTTTGCGCCCGGCGCGCTGGTGGTCGCCTATCGTGCAGGAGCACCGCACGTGTCGATCGTGTCGCATGCGGATCGCGTGTGGCGCCTCCGCAGCTGGGATGGGTTTGAGATTCCGAAACCGTTCGCGCGAGTCACGGTGGTGTACGGCGCGCCTCGTGCGGTCGTCGGCGCCGATGTGCGTGAGGTTTCCGAACGCACGTCAGAGTTCGCCGCTGCCATGCAGACGGAGACGGAGCGCGCACGCATGCTGTCAGTGTCGGGCTCGACGTCCGCATGAACGCGCCTGTGGACGCCGAAGCCACGCGGGTGCCACCCCAACGCCCAACCCTGCGCGCACCCCTGCGCGCTCCAGGGCGCGCGACGGTGTGCGAACCGTGAGCGCGGTGGCGTGGGTCCACGCGATCTGGCGTGGCGATACGATGGGCGCGCGCGCGGTGCGAAGCGCGCTGTTGCCGGCTTCATGGGTATTTGGCGCGATCGTGGCGCGGCGGAACGCACGATTCGACGCGGCGACACTGCGCCGTGCCGCGCTGCCCTCGCTCTCCGTCGGCAACCTCACCGTTGGCGGTACCGGCAAGACGCCGGTTGCCGCGTGGTGTGTCGAGCAGTTGCGTGCGCGTGGCGCGCGGCCCGCGATCGTCATGCGCGGCGTCGGCGATGACGAGTGGCGCGTCCACGGATTGCTCAATCCCGGTACGCCGGTGATCGTGTCGGCCGATCGAAGCGATGGGGTGTTCACGGCGCGCGCGCGCGGGGCGGATTGTGTTGTGCTGGATGACGCGTTCCAGCATCGACAGGCGGCTCGGGTCGCCGACGTCGTGCTGGTCAGCGCCGACGGATTCTCCGGCCGGGCACACCTGCTCCCGGCGGGCCCCTACCGGGAGCCGCTGACCGCGCTCCGACGGGCGCAGGCGGTCATCGTGACGGTCAAGGCGGCCGATGCGTCCCAGGTGCGCGACGTGGTGGCCGCGGTCCATGCTGCCGCTCCCGATGTACCCGTGGCCGTCGCACGACTGGCCCCCAAATCGTTGCGCATGGCGGTCTCGCTCCGTACGGGAACGCCGGATCGATCCGCGCCGCCGCCGCCGCGAGGACTGCTGTCACACGGGGCAGAGTGGGTGGCCGGGCGTGAATTCTCCGTGACCAGCGCGATTGGCGATCCGGACGCGTTTGAGCGTCAGTTGGTCGCGTTGGGCGCTTCGATACGACGTACCCATCGATTCGCGGATCACCACGCCTATACGGCGGCGGAGGCCGAAACGATCGCCTCGGGCGCGTCCGGGTGCGCCGGTGTCATCTGTACCCTGAAGGATGCGGTGAAGTTGGAGCCTCTCTGGCCTCGCGAAGCGCCGCCGCTTTGGTATCTTTCGCAATCGGTTGTGGTTGAACGTGGCGCCGAGGTGTTGGATCGCGTGTTGACGCGAGTGCTGACGGCGCGCACAGCCACAGCTCCCACCGCCGGCTAAGCCGGCCTCAAAACATCAGTCGACATGGCCATCGACCTCCTCCGCCTTCCGACGGACAGCATCGTCCGCCCGGACAAGGATCGGTTCCTCAACGAAGAAAACCCGTTCGAAGGGATGATGTCCCGGTTTGACCGGGCCGCCGAGCTCCTCGACCTCGAGCCTGGCATCTACAAAATCCTTCGGAACCCTGAAAAGCAGCTGATTGTCTCTGTACCGGTCACCATGGACAATGGTGACGTCGAGGTGTTCACCGGATACCGGGTGCTGTACAACACGTCGCGCGGTCCCGCCAAAGGCGGCATTCGTTTTGACAAGATGGTCACCTTGGATGAGGTGAAGGCGCTGGCGGCGTGGATGACGTGGAAGTGCGCCGTCGTGAACCTGCCATTCGGTGGTGCCAAGGGCGGCGTGATCTGTGATCCCCTCAGCATGAGTGTGGGGGAACTGGAACGCGTGACGCGCCGGTACACGAAAGGCATCATCTCGCTGCTTGGACCGGACACCGATGTGCCCGCGCCCGACGTCAATACGAATGAGCGTGTGATGGCGTGGGTCATGGACACGTATTCCATGCATGTCGGTCGCACGGAAAACGCCGTCGTCACCGGGAAGCCGGTGGAAATGGGCGGCTCACTCGGACGGCGTGAGGCAACCGGGCGTGGGGTGATGCTCATGACGCGCGAAGCGCTGGCGCACTTGGGCCTCAAGATCGAAGGGGCAACCGTGGCGGTGCAGGGGTTTGGCAACGTCGGTTCGATCACGGCCAAGCTGCTCGTGCAGGCCGGATGCCGGATCATCGCGATCGGAGACCGCGCGGGCGCCTTTCATAACGCCAACGGGATCGACGTCGACGACGCCATTGCCTACGTCAACAAACACCGGTCGCTCGAGGGGTTCACCGGGGCCGACGCGATCGACCCGGACGACTTGCTGACGATGGACGTCGACGTGCTGGTGCCAGCGGCGCTCGAGAACGTGATCACCACAAAGAACGCGCCGAAGATGCGCGCCAAGGTCATCGTGGAGGGCGCGAATGGGCCCACGACCGCGGCTGCCGATCCAATCCTCGATGAGAAGGGCATCTTCGTCGTCCCCGACATCCTGGCCAATGCGGGTGGCGTGACCGTGTCGTACTTCGAGTGGGTGCAGGACCGGATGGGATACTTCTGGTCGGAAGCGGACGTGAATGAGCGGCTGGGCGGCATCATGACGCGCAGCTTCCAGGACGTCCTACAACTGTCCAAGCAGCACAAGGTGAACATGCGAACGGCGGCGTACATGCTGTCGATCAGTCGCGTGGCCACGGTGCATCGCCTGCGTGGCATCTACGCCTGAGCACGGCGGGCAGATCAGCGTCGACGCGTACATGATCCTCGTGTGCGCGTCGCGCTGCTGACGGTCGGCCGCCCGCGTCAGTCGGGACTTGCCGATGCGATTCGCGAGTATGAAACGCGCGCGGCGCGCTATTGGTCGCTCGACGTGATCGAGGTCAAAGAAGAGTCCGCGCGCGGTCTGTCCGTCGACCAGGTGCGTGAACGCGAAGGGGCCCGCCTCCTCGAGCGAGTGACCCCCGATGCCCGCGTCGTCGCGTGCGATCCGGGGGGCGACGTGCTGGACTCGGAGGCGTTTGCGGCGTGGCTCGGTGAGCAGCGCGACCGTGCGCAGAACGTGGCATTCGCGATCGGGGGGGCCTACGGGCTCGGTGACGCGGTCAAGCGTCGGGCAACTCGTCGGCTGTCACTGGCACCGTGGACGCTTCCGCACGAACTTGCACGTCTCGTGCTCGCCGAACAGCTCTATCGGGCGGGCACCATCTCCCGCGGAGAACCGTACCACAAGTGAAGCCAGAGCTCGACGTAGACAGTGCAGGGGCCGATGGCGCGACGCCGTCGGCCTGGTTCGTGCGCAGCGTCCCACTCGGTGGATCCCCGCTGTCGCGTGCGTTGCAGGCCGACCCGGCGATGCACGGCTGGCTCGCCCCGCGTCCGGCCGACCTGGCGGGATGGACGTCGCACGTTCGAGCGCTGCAGTTGCGCGCCAGAGAGACGGACTGGCTGACGCCGCTCGCGCCGGCGATTGCGGCCACGGGGCGCGCCGCCGAACGACTCGGCCGCGCCGCCGCGCACGGCGTTGTGGTCACGACTGGTCAGCAGCCCGGTCTGTTTGGTGGTCCGGCCTACACGTTCAGCAAAGCGCTGAGCGCCCTCGCGATGGCCGATGCGCTGGAAGAGGCAACGGGCGTTCCGATTGCGCCGATCTTTTGGGCCGCCAGTGATGATGCCGATTGGGTGGAAGCGGCGGTCACGTATTTCGCCACGCCGAACGGGCTGCAGACCGTGTCGCTCGAAGGTCCCGCGACCAACGGCATTGCGATGTCGGACGTCACACTCGGGCCCCTGCAGTCTGCGCTGGATGTGTTGCGCAGCGCCTGCGGATCGATGGCACACGAGAGCATCCTGACAGTGGTGGAACACGCGTACGTTCCGCATGCCACCGTGGGCGCCGCGTATGTCCAGCTGTTGCGTGCCACACTCGAACCACTTGGCATTGCCGTGCTGGATGCTGCGCACCCCGCGCTGCGACAGGCCGCAGATCCGATACTGCGACGCGCGCTGCAGCAGGCGTCCGCGGTGCAAGACGCGCTCATCGCACGCACGGCTGCCATCGTTGCGGAAGGATTCACGCCGCAGGTGGACGTGATGGACGCGCTGACGCTGGTGTTTCGCACCGAGAGTGGAGACTCCGGCCGGGAGCGCGACCGAGTGCGAACCCGTGTGCCGGTTGGCGATGCCGCACGCGTCGTGCGCGAGGCCGACCCGGCCACTCTCGGGTCGAACGTGCTGCTGCGGCCCGTTGTCGAACGGGCACTGCTGCCGACCATCGCGTATCACGCGGGACCGGGCGAATACGCCTACTTCGCGCAAGTCGCGCCGGTGGCGGCGGCGCTCGGGTTGGACGCACCGATCGCCGTGCCGAGGTGGTCGGGTGAAGTGATCGAACGTCGGGCTGAGTTGTTGCGCGACCGACTGGGGATTGACGACGCCTCACTGCTGGATCCGCATGCGGCGGAGACCCAGGTGGCGCGGGCCGCCGTCGACATGGATACGCAGGACGCCATCGAGCGACTGCGCGTGGCGATTGAAACACAGGTCCGTGCCGTCGGCGACGCCGTGGCGCGCGCCGATGACCTCGTGATGCCGGAAGTGGTGTCGGGACTGGCGGGCGACCTCGAGCAACGCATTCTGCGATTCGAACGCCGCGTGCTGGCGGGAACGAAACGTCGCGAGACGGAGCGCCTGCGCGAAGTGGCGGCGGTCCGGGCCGCACTTCGGCCGCATGGCACGTCGCCCGAACGCACATTGAATCTTGTTCCCATGCTGGCGCGCTACGGGCCAGCGGTGTTCGACGCGATGCGCAGTCATGCTCGCGCCTATGTCGAGCGACTTGTCACCGCGCCCTGATCCCGCGCCGGAGGCATCCGGCGCGCGCAGTGCCTCGGTGGTATTTGCCGGAATCCTGATCAGTCGATTGCTCGGCCTGGTTCGACAGATGCTGTTCGCGCGATACTTCGCGACCAGCGCCGAAGCCGACGCATTCACCGCCGCATCGAAGATCCCGAATCTGCTGCGCAATCTGCTGGGCGAAGGGACACTCTCCGCGTCCTTCGTTCCCGTCTATTCGCGCCTGTTGGAGCGGCGCGACGAGGCAGGTGCGCGCGCGCTCGCCGCCGCGGTGCTCGGGCTGTTGCTGACGGGTGTGTCGGCGTTGACACTCGTGGGCATCGCCACTGCGCCGATTCTCACCACGGTGTTTGCGCCCGGATTCGATCCCGCGCGTGCCGAACTGACCACGCGATTGACGCGCGTGCTCTTTCCGATGACGGCGCTGATGGTGCTGAGTGGCTGGTGCCTCGGCGTGCAGAACTCGCATCGGCGGTTCTTCTGGTCGTACGCGAGCGCGGCGCTGTGGTCGATCGCGCAGATCGTGTTGCTGCTCTGGTGGGGAGACGCGGCGGCGTCATTGTCGCAGTTGGCGTGGTGGCTGGCGTGGGCAACCCTGGCAGGATCATTGCTGCAGGTGGCCGCTCAGTTGCCGGAGGTCATTCGCCTCATTGGCGTGGTGCGTCCCACCCTCGACCGGCGTGCTGAGGGCGTACGCGACACGCTGCGCAACGTGCTTCCGGTGCTCGCGTCGCTGGGCGTGGTGCAGATCTCCTCGCTGATCGATCTGCAAATCGCCTCGTACCTGCCGCGTGGAACGGCGTCCAACCTGTACTACGCCAACCTGATCGCGCTGCTGCCGGTGTCGCTGTTTGGTGTGTCGGTGGCGGCGGCGTCGCTGCCGGAATTTTCCCGGGACTCGGGCGCCGCGCGCGAAAGTGTGTTGCTGGAACGGCTGCGTGGCGGCTGGCAGCGCATTCTTTTCTACATCGTGCCGTGCGCCGTGGTCTTCGTGTGTTACGGCGACCTGTGTGTGGGACTGTTGCTGCGCACGGGGCGCTTTGGCGCCGCCGAGCAGCGCGCGGTATACCTGGTATTGGCCGCGTATGCGGTCGGTCTCATCAGTTTCGCGTCCGTCAAACTGCTGGCGTCGGCGCACTATGCACTGCAGGACTATCGCACGCCGCTTCGCGCATCGATGTCGAGTCTGGTCGTGTCGGCGGCCGCTGCGATCGCACTCGCGTTTTCGCTGCGTCGCACGCCGTGGGCTGCGGCGGCCGTCGCGCTCGGCAGCGCACTCGGTTCGTTCGTCAATCTCGGTGTGTTGATCCGCGGTCTGCACGCGCGTCTGGGCGGACTATACACGCCGGCGATGTGGCGTGGCACTCGGCGCATCATCATCGCCGCCGGTATCGCCGCACTGCTGGCCTGGCCGGCGCGATGGGGGCTGCGTGCTGCACATCCCATGCTTGGCGGACCGCCAACACTGGCGCTCTTTGGCATCGCCTATCTTGTGACGGCCTGGGCGCTCGGTTCGCGCGAGGCGGCGCGCTTGTTGAGGCGCGCTCCCCGGGGGGGGGCGTGAGCGGACAGGAACAGTTGCTGTCGTCACTGCCGCTGCCGGACGACGACTGGACGCGCAGCGCACTCGCGCGTGGAATGCCGCCCGCCATTGCGATGAAGCTGCCGCACTTGCCCGACGGGCCTGGCGTATACCTCTGGAAAGCCATCGACGGTACGGTGCTGTACGTCGGCAAGGCCAAGCGCCTGCGTTCGCGCGTCCGCAGCTACTGGAGCCAAGATCATGAGACGAGCCCGAAGACCCGCGGCTTGTTGCGCAAGATTCATGAGCTCGAGACGATCGTGGTGCCGAGCGAAGCGCACGCGCTAATCCTCGAAGCCACCTTGATCAAGGAGCATCATCCGCGGTTCAACATCGCGCTGCGCGATGACAAGTCGTATCCGTACATCAAGGTGACCGTGCAGGAGCCGTTTCCGCGCGTGCTGGTGACGCGACGCCTGCTCGAAGACGGCGCGCGATATTTTGGTCCGTATACCGATGTCGGTGCCATGCGACGCGCGCTCACAGTCGTGAAGCGGATCTTTACCGTGCGCTCATGTCACTACGCGCTGCCAACTGTGGCGCCCGAGCGTCCGTGTCTCGATTATTTCATCAAGCGATGCCAGGCCCCGTGCGTCGGGTACCAGAGTGAAACAGACTACCGCGGCATGATCGACGAGGTGGTGTGGTTTCTCGAAGGGCGGACGAACGATGTCGTGCGTCATGTGCGCGCGCGCATGATGGAGGCTTCGGAGCGACTGGATTTTGAACGGGCGGGCGAATTGCGCGACGCGCTGCGCCATCTCGAGAAGATGGAAGAGCCCACGGTCGTGCTTGAGGTCGAGGGCGGTGATCGTGATGTCGTTGGCTACGCACGCGACGGCGAAGACGCGTGTGTCGTGGTCCTGCGCATTCGCGGCGGCAAGCTGCTGGCACGTGACCATCGGTTGCTCGAGCATGCGGAAGGCGAGGAGGACGGCGCCGTCTTGTCGGCAAGTCTGGCGCAGTGGTATCGCACGTCCGACGCGCGCGCGGCCGATCTGCTGGTGCCGTTTGATTTTGACGAGCGCGAGGCCCTTGAAACGTCCCTCGAGCACACGCGCATCCGGGTGCCACAACGCGGTCCGCGGCGCGCGCTCGTGGATCTGGCCGACCAGAACGCGCGTCATCTGCTTGAAGAGTTCAAACTCGCCGCCTTCGAGGCAGACGAGCGCGCCGCCGATCCCGTCTACGAACTGCAGCGCGAACTCGGGTTGCAGATTCTGCCACGTTCACTCGTCTGTTTCGATATCTCGCACGCGCAGGGCACCGACGTCGTGGCCAGCGCGGTCTGGTTTGAGAATGCGCGCCCGAAACGGGCGGAGTATCGCAAGTTCAAGATCGCGTCCTTCGAGGGCAACGATGACTTCCGCGCGATGAACGAAGTGGTCACGCGGTACTTCGCGCGCCGTCTGGAGGAAGAGAAGGCGTTGCCTGATCTGGCCGTCATCGACGGAGGCAAGGGACAGCTGGGCGCCGCGCGCGCCGCCCTGGACGCCCTGGGCGTCACGCAGATCGGATTGATCAGCCTCGCGAAGCGCGATGAAGAGATCTTCCTGCCTGGACGAAGTGATCCGGTTCGACTGCCAAGACGTTCTCCGGCGTTGCGCATGTTGCAACAGGCGCGCGACGAGGCCCATCGATTTGCCGTGACATTTCAACGCGCCAAGCGTGCGGCGCGTACGATCACATCAGAGCTGCTGAGTATTCCTGGCGTCGGACCGGCCAAGCGTCGGGCGTTGCTCAATGCGTTTGGCAGTCTGACAGGTGTCAAGAACGCCTCGGTGGACGCCATCGCCGCAGTGGCGGGCTTCGGCCCCGCGTCGGCACGTCGCCTGCTCGAAGCGCTTGGTGTCTCAGTGCCCGATCCGACCGAACCTGTTGTCCCCCCTCCCACTTCACCCGCCCCATGACTGCGACTGCATCTCCCGCTCCCGCCTGGACACTCACGTGCTCGGCGTGCGATACGCCGTCACCGATCGCCGGCGCGTCGGTATGCACATCCTGTGGTCAGCCGTTGTTTGCGCGATACGCCGGCTCGGCCAGCAACACAGTGCGTGGCCCCGTGCTCGCGCCGCGGTGGGATGCGTGGCGCTACCGTGCGCTGCTCCCGCTGCTTGACGGTGAGGCGCCGGTGTCGCTTGGCGAAGGATTGACGCCGATGATCGAATCACCGGCGCTGGCAAAGGCGATGGGTGTTCGCCGACTGTGGATCAAGGACGAGGGGCAGAATCCAACGGCGTCATTCAAAGCGCGTGGCATGAGCGCGGCGATGACCCGTGCCCGGCACGCCGGCGTGCCGGGCGTGGTGGTACCAACGGCGGGCAACGCTGGTGCGGCACTCGCCGCGTATGGTGCCGCCGCGGGCCTCGCGGTGCAGGTGTTTGCTCCTCGCACCACACCGCGTCCGATTCTCGATACCATCGAAGCCATGGGGGCAACGTTGGTGCGTATCGATGGGCATATCGGTGACGCGGGCAAACTCGCGATGGCCTTTGCGGCCGAGCATGGGTTCTTCAACGTGTCGACGCTCCGCGAGCCGTATCGGGTCGAGGGCATGAAGACCATGGGCTTTGAGATGGCCGAGCAGCTCGACTGGCGTCTGCCGGACGCCGTGGTGTATCCCACCGGCGGCGGAGAAGGGACGATCGGTATCTGGAAAGCGATCGAGGAGATGAAGGCCGCTGGCTGGTTGGCTGCGGACACGACGCAGCCGCGCTATGTGGTGGCACAGGCGGAGGGCTGCGCGCCCATCGCACGCGCGTTCGCATCGGGGGCCGAGAAAGCCGAACCGTGGGTGAACCCGGTGACCTACGCCGCCGGCCTACGTGTGCCGTCTCCGTTGGGGGATCGGCTTCTGTTGCGTGTGCTGCGGGACACCAAGGGCGTCGCAGGAGCCGCGAGCGAGTCAGATATCGCGTCGTGGACGCGGGCACTGGCCACCGCCACAGGGATCGATGCCGCGCCGGAAGGCGGGTGCGCCCTGTCCGTGTTGCGGGATGCGGTGCTTCGTGGGGATATCGCGAACGACGCCGAGGTGGTGGTGTTTAATACGGGGAGCGGCGCGTCCTATCGGGCCTGACCGGCGAACGCAGGCTCAGCGCCGTCTGGGACGGAGAGGATACCTCCCCGCAGTGTGATCCGTATATTCCGAGGCGATTCGCCGGTTGAACAGGCGACGTCTCTCGCAAGAACTGACAGGAGCCACGGCATGAAGGATTTGGGACGGCATCTTCGGGTGCTCACAACGGCAGCAACGGTGGTGATCCCGGGCGCGCTGTCCGCGCAGGGCACCGCGTGCAAGATCAACGACAGCAGTCCGTTCCAGGTGAACGGCGCCAAGCAGTACGTCACCTTGGCGGCGAATACGCGACGGGAGGATGAAATCCCGAAGCACCTGTCGAATGCCATCCGTGTGCTGACGGACAACCCGGAGAAGATCAACAACGAAACCGGCCGGCAGTTCATGCTCATTCGCACGTACGCGCAATGGCTCAAGCGGACCGGCGCCTCGTACGAGATGACGCGCGGCGAGTTGGGTTTCAGCACCAACAAGGACGCCAAGCAGAACCTGCTGCTGGCGCTCGATTCGGCCGTCACGGCCATTGAGCGCATGCTGCCGGATTGTGCATCGACCGTGCGACCGTATCGCACCCAGTTCTCGGATGAGATCTACAACAAGGCGGTCAGCGCGATGAATGCGGACCACCTCGACTCGTCCGTGACCTTCGCGCGTTTGGCCTTGCAGGTGGCGAGCAGCGATCCCCGCCCGTGGAATCTTTTGTCCTCGGTGTATCAGAAGCAGAACAAGATGGACAGCGCGACCATCGCGTTGGAGCGTGTCCTTTCGCTGGCGGGAAGTGACACGGTGTACAAGAAGGTGAAGCAGCAGAGCCGCTACAATCTGGCGGTGATCAACCTGACGCGCGCAGAGTCGACCACAGGATCGGAGAAGGACGCTTCAATCAAGAAGGCTCGTGGGTTGCTGGAGGAGTATCTGAAGGACTCCCCCGGTGAAGCGTCGGCGACGCAGGCCCTTGGCCGCGCGATGCGTCTGTCGGGCGACACGGCCGCCGTGGCCTCGGTGTTCAACGACATGCTCAAGAACGCCGACAAGTTCACGGCGGATCAGCTCTTTGAAGCGGCATCGAACGCGGCCGGAGCGGGGCGGGACGCCGACGCCGTGACGCTGTTCGAGGGCGGCCTCAAGAAGAACCCCTATCACCGGCTGGCGCTGCTCAAC
>Ga0154020_10007848_pt1 | contig 12430 bp, 11 predicted proteins | sample Klosneuvirus_201_FD_109709 | JGI IMG/M metagenome (GOLD analysis project Ga0154020, IMG submission 109709) | Active sludge microbial communities from wastewater, Klosterneuburg, Austria - Klosneuvirus_20160825_MG | ecosystem: Engineered > WWTP > Aerobic digester > Activated sludge | place... | reverse complement strand
TTCACAGCGTCACCTTACAGGCTCAGTGCAACCACCCCGACTATGAGGGCCTCATGGAACTGTATAACGCCACCAATGGGGATGATTGGTCTAATAATACAGGCTGGGGAGATACTTCTACTGAGTGTGATCCATGTAAATGGTTTGGGATTACATGTGAAAATAACAGGGTTATTAAAATTAGATTGAAGGGGAATAATTTGACGAGAAATCTACCTAACATTAAGATTGATTCATTAAAATCACTACAATTAGATTTAAATAGATTATTGGGGACAATACCTGATTTTACTTCAATTAAGAATTTAGAAATATTAGAAATTGGTACAAATCAATTTGAAGGTCAAATTCCAAATTTCACCAACATACCGAACGTTAATATAATCGACATTAAAAATTGTTTCTTGACTGGAAATATACCAGAGTTTAACAATTGTAAAAAAATACAAAATTTATTTTTACAGAATAATTTATTGACAGGTAATATTCCAAATTTTAATTCTTTGGAAAATTTAGAGTGGTTAGACCTAAGCGTGAACCACCTTACTGGAAAAATACCATATTTTTCAAACTCAAAAAAATTAATTTCAATTAGTTTTGGCTCAAATAAATTGACAGGTAGTATACCTGAATTCAATTTACCTTATTTGAACCAACTTGTGGCTCCGGACAATTTACTAAGTGGGAGCTTACCTTCCTTTATACAAACGCCTCAGATAAGTAGTTTGACACTACGAAAAAACGACTTAGAAGGATGTATTCCCCTTTTCTTTTGTTTGATTGGAGCAAATATTGCAGAAAACCCAAAATTAGCGTGGAATGGATATTTTGCACCTATGCTCTGCAACCAAATTCCCCAAATCGGCGCCCCCTGTGATGACGGTAACCCCAACACACAAAATGACGTCATTCAGTCAGATTGCCGCTGTGGTGAGGCTGCACCCTGCACTAATCCTACGGTACAGATCAATGGTAGCGTCTGTCCAGGTCATACATATAGCTATAGAGGGAGAACCTACGGAGTGGGCATCAGCGAGGTCAGGTTACCGGGACCTTCCACCTGTGATACCATCGTCACACTCACCGTAGCGCAAACCCCACAGCCCACAGAAAATATTGTGGGTCGGGTATGTAGTGGTGAGACATACCAATACCGGGGCAAAAACTATCCGGTGGGGACACACCAGGTTACTTATCCTGGAGCACTGTGTGATACTTTATTTTCCATTGAGGTCGATACACTGCCACAACCCAAAATCAAGGAAGCGCGAGAAGTATGCACCGGTGAACTGATCTCCTTTCGGGGACAGCAATTTAGTGTCGGGACGTATAATTTTACATTTCCGGGGCCGATTTGCGATACACTGATTACACTGGAAGTAAAGAATCGTCCCGGTCAGCAGTTTAGTATAGAAGCGACGGTATGTGAAGGAGAGTCCTTCCTATATGCGGGTAAATTTTATCCGGTGGGCAATTATACAGTCGTAAAGTCAGGATTGCCCTGTGATACGACCTATTATCTGAAGGTGAATGCGTCTGCTGATATTACTGTAAAAATCCAGGACAGTATTTGCGTCGGAAGCACCTACTATTTCAAAGGAAAAGAATACGTAGTGGGATATTATAATATCCCGGTATTAGGTGTTACCTGTGACACACTATTTGTGCTAACTTTGTCTGAATCGCCTTGTACAGACGACGACCTGATCCTTACCAATACCATCACACCCAATGGTGATGGTATTAATGATTTGTTGCGATTTAATAATCGTGATGTGATTATAGACTCAGAGTTGACTATCTTCAATCGTTGGGGCGATAAGATATATCATAAACAGAATTATACCAATGACTGGGATGGTGGAATTTACCCGGGAGGAACTTACTTTTATGTACTGAAGATTAAAAATAAATCATATAAAAAAGCACTGACCATCATGAAGTAATTACGGCTTCATGAGATTGTAACCGATGGATCAATTAGTATTTTACAAAGAAGGTCAAAGCCTGAGCGAGCAGGTCAGTAGCATCCGATTTTCTTACGTCAGGCCGTATAGGCTCCATTTCGCACGTGAATACAATCAGCTGGGTCTAATACTTCACGAGCGATTTGAAGGCCTTCTTTTTTTTGTGACCGGTACACTGAGCGATACAGAAAGGATGCGCCTTCAGTTCTTCAGCAAGTCATTTCCCGACCTGCGCATATGTCTGATTTCACAACCACAGTTTGCGCTGGATGCCTGGAAGCTCGATGTGTTTCATTTCGAGGCTCTACCGGCCAACGGTGAGGCTCTACAGCACAGCTACCGGAAGTATGTTCAGTCCTTAGAGAGCAGACAGTCTGATCTTAGTTTGGTACAAGATGGTGAAACCATCGTCATTCCATACCATCAGATTCTGTATTTATCTGCAGAGGGAAACTATACCAACATCGTGCTAAGCAATGGAAAGAAATTACTGCAGACCAAACAGTTGGGTAAATTCGAGCCAATCACTGAGCAGGATATAAACTTTAAGAGACTGCATCGTTCATTGATTATCAATCTCAAATTGATTAAATCGATCTCATCCGACAGTGTTATTTTCTTTGGAGAAAGTAACAGCTTGGCTATTTCCGGCCGACTCAGCACTAAATTAAAAAAACATCTGCTGGGAAGATGATCAGACACATCACCATAGGAAGTCGTTCTGACAATGATATCTGTTATCCGAACCCCTCTGTAAGCAGGCACCATGCTCTATTGAAGATAGACAATGACATGGTCACTATTGAAGATCTAAATAGCACGAATGGTACACATATCAATGGGATATCGATAAATGAATCCATATTGGGCGAGTATGACAAACTCGAATTGGGTGAATTTGAAGTATCAGTCCCTGACTTATTCCAAAAGATAAAAAATCTCGGAGTAAAAAATAAAACTGATTTTAGCACAGAGTATCAGGCACTTTTACATATCTTTAAAGAATATAGGAAAAAGAAAATCCGGATCAGTACACCACCGAAATGGCCTGTGATACTTAGAGTGATGCTGACCATCTTGCTCATCTCAGTATGGTTAATGACTGATACCATCCCTCGGCAATATCTGTTTATCTTCACCCTGCTAATAGGGTTGTCCGCCGCCATACCTTCATTATTCACCGAATCCGCAACTTTGCGCAATGAGCGATTGGATAATTTAAAGATCGAATACGAGGAACTTCTGGTTTGCCCCAAGTGTAAGACAAGTATGATCAACCAATCCCTTTCTTACTGGGAATCCAGGGAGCGATGTCCCAATGCGCAATGTGATGCCTTTTTTAAACCAAAACCCACCTGATGATACATTTCATACTTCCTTTTTGTCACTTCGTACATTATAAAAAGCAATGGCTCACCTTTGCTCCTATATTTGCAGTATCCAGAAGAAATAATAAGTAAAGAAATAATCATGCTTGGATAAATATTGAAGAAAGTAAAATGACAGAAGATATATTTAATTTAGATGACGTAGAGTTTCATATAGAAGGGTTAGAGTCCCCGGAATCTATCGAAGTCTTACCAATGGATGATGCCTCATGGAACGATTGGGCTGACATGGTCAATCCTGAGCACATAGAGATTGACGATGCTACTGCCCTTGTGGATGTACATGCAGATGATATAGAAATAATATTACAGAACATAGACCCGATGCATATAGAAATCATACACGATCATATAGATGATCCTGTTCATGAATCAGGTTTCGATGATCACTCACATGGTTCAGAACACATAGACGATGACCATCATTCGGATGCCGATTTAGATTCCTGGTAAATTTTAAGGCAATAATAAAGACATGAATCAGATCATAAACTGTCCTCATTGCGGACAGCCCAATAATGTCCGAAATATTGAAAGATATTTGGGGAAGATGGTTCGCATACCATGTGGGAACACGGTATGTAGGAAACCATTTGAACATCGATTTGAGATACCGGAAGAGGAAAATCTCACAGTTGTAAATAGGAACGATACATTTGGAAAAGAGGCAATTTTAATTTTAGTTGAAAGCGAATTTCATCCGAAGAAAATCTTCCTCCTTAAAGAAGGTGAAGAAGAATTTGGCAGAAGAAGTGCTAAAAATAATGCTCAAATTATATCAGAAGATAAGTCGATATCAAGAAGACATTTTAAGATCAATGGCATCAGACAGACTCGAACTGGAAAACTGAAATTCACACTAGAAGATATAGAGAGCACAAATAGAGTTTGCTTGAATGGAATTACCTTAAACCATCTCATTAAACCTTTTCTGATGCACAATGACAAGATATCAATAGGAAATAGCGAGATGATATTTCAATACACAGACATAAAAATTCAAGAATAAGTGAACTACTCGAATTTCCAACTTCAAGGTAAGAGGTCGAGACAAGAAGATGCTTTCTATATTGCCGGCGACGGTCATTTATTTGCAGTATGTGATGGTGTAGGTGGAAGTCAGGATGGTCAGCTGGCAGCCAACATGCTAATAGAAGCTATCGGTAATGAATATGCAGTATCTGAGATTCACAACATGGAAGATTTTGTATCCTTTACCACTGAAGTTGTAAATGCATTGTGGAATAAGACAGCTCTGGATATCTCCACCACTATGTCACTGGTTTGTCTGAAAGACACTTCACTCTACATCGCCAGTATTGGAGATACTAAAGTGTATGTTTTAGATCCTAAGACTAAAAAATGGATCATGACGCGTGATCACAGTATCGTACAAGAACTATATGAAGCAGGGATCATAAGTACAGAAGCAGAAAAGCGAACACACCCCTTGCGAAATAGAATTACAAGAGCTATTTCTAGCACTGAGCTACTAGATTCGAAAGACATTGAATTTAAGAAAATTGATAATCTTGCCACAGGTAATTTCATCCTACTGGTGACTGACGGTGTAAGTGAAGCATTCGATCACGAAGAACTTATCAATATCTTACTTGATACACAACTAATATCTATCCATCAAAAGATGGACCTCATAAAGCAAAGATGTTTAAAAATCTCAAGGGACAACAGCACTTGCGTGCTGATAGAAAATTAGAGCAATAGTATAAGTAGTAAATACTTAGAGCCAATTTTTTAGGTTCGAAGATATAGAATTACTAAATCTGAGAATTATCTATACAGGACTCAATAGTGTACTCTCCTACTTCAATAGTAACGAAAGAAATGTCTTGTTGAGATTTTGACCACGACAAAGCGAAGTAAGAATGATGATAGAGTAAAAGTATAAAACCCTCTCTTCAAAAAAAACCATTTCCACATGGGCTATATTCCGATCATCACTTTATCACCACTATCCTCTGAATAATATATTGATTGGAATGCAAATCACTCAGTTTCAAAATGTATGTTCCGGGCGGAAAATTTTTGACTGATACAAATTTAGAATTATCACCAATTGAAATTAGTTTCCCCAGGAAATCATATAGTTCGACCCTATAATCAAGCAGCCCGATGATCTGAATATGCAGTAAATCAGATACCGGATTGGGATATATCTCAATGGTTGCATTACACAGTCTCTTTACTGAAGAGGTGATCAGATCCATACCATCACAATCCTCATCAATGCCATTATCTGCTATCTCAGTCGCACCCGGATTGATATTGGGATTATTGTCATCACAGTCGTGTGCGAGAACAAACCCATCATTGTCCAAGTCATCATCCAGGGTCTCAGGATTGCAATCATCATCCAGTCCGTTGTAAGCTATCTCTACTTTACCCGGATTGACATTTGGATTTCTATCATCACAATCTTCATTTGCAGCATAACCGTCGAGATCAGAATCGGCAAATTGAAAATCTATAGAATCTATAATGCCCGTCGAATAGGTATAAAATGACGCCACACTTCCCGAGTCCAACCTGACTGCGCGCACCATATAAAAATTATCGCCCACCAATGGACTAAAATCTACAAAGCCATCAGCCTCGATATAATCTGAATTTAACCTCACGAAATCCCCCGCAAGTGAGGATGCCCTATATACATTATAGCCCAATATATTACCTTCTGTATTCTCAGCCCATTGTAAATTAATTTTCAAAGAATCCATATTCGATACACTCAGTGATTCGAGTTTTGGCAGGATATAAGTTTTTAGGCTGGGATCTCCTATCAGCATATTGCTCACCGTGTGAGAAGGATAGTTATTGAACCCACTCCAATTAGGTTGCCCTAATATAGCACCATTATATCCCCGCATGCTCATCCGCTGGCAGAAGCCGAAAGTCTGGCCACTGTTGAGATAATGCAGTGGATTAGTAAACACGCCCCAGGTCGCTGCGATGGTATTGCCCTTCGACGCGCACGCGACTGATAAAAGTGTATTATCGTAAGACCAATTTCCAAAATAACTACCTGAGAAGGTAATAAATGACACTTGCAAAGAATCCTCTTTAAATTGCTGGCTGGTGACAATATTATTGCAAGAAGTAGGAGAGCCGTAGCTATCACCAAATCCAAATCTATAAGAAGTTTGGCTGGATTCAGCAACCAAGTTCATGTTCTCTGTTTGGGTAAATTTGCGAGCTGGCGTTGCAGTCCCCGATAGTAGCCAGAGATCCTTCAACATTATATCGGGATAGACTTGCTGCGATTGCAGAATGTATTCTTTATCAATATGTGTTTTACCGGTTCTGTAATTGATGTCTTTAGTGAGGTATCTCTCATACAGTTCTTGAGGAGTCTCTGTAAATATCGGTAGATTTTCAAAGTATATCCTTCCGATCTCCAGTTCAGTAGGAGAAGGGCAAAAAGTCTGATCAAACTTGCCGTCACCGGGAATATTCCGATGTCGTTCATAACTCGATTCAGAATCATTTACCGACACATCTGTCCAGTCATCATCGAGATCAGCATAATACACATCTGCCATCCAGGCACCCGCATGTTCCTCATGTCCATCCGGACGAATTCCCTGCCCACTGTAAGGTATTGGTACGTCTCCGATGATAAATACAGATCTGAGCTCCGGCATAGACAGATACATTTCCTTGATCAACCGCTTTATCGCCGGAATAGAGTCAGTGGATTTTATTGGCAATACAGTGACACACCAACCATCCCCAATTAACGCCAGTTTGTATGCTTCAAAGACGGAAGAGATGCGACTGAGCAACTCATCATTGATCAATATTAGAAATCCACCTTTGAATTCATCGTGATTCAGTTTGACTCCCGCATAGGCGGTGCCATTGGGATCATTGGAATTATGAGTACCATTTCTCTTTCTGAAGCAATAATGCATTGGTTTTCCTTCGGTGAAATCGGATGTGGGTACAGTGAATGATGAATTCTGCTGCGATGTCTTCAATTCAGAAGTCATCAGATTGCGCACATCAAAAGATCCATCCGCACTGGGATCGCAAGTCTCACTCAATTTTATGGTAAAGGAATGGCTGTCTATGTCGTACTCAAATGGTTTAAAATTTCCATAATCCTCACAGAAATAGTCATCAAAAATGAATTGACCCCAGGAAGAAGTGGAGGTAATGGCAAACAAAACGATAAAAAAGATTCTACCTCTCATTTTTTACTCATTAGAAATAATTCAATATGGCAACAACGCTCTTAATGAGGCCACAATATGACTTAAGTCGAGAGAATTAAAGAAATTCTTGCTTAAAACTACTAAACTTTTAATAAATACCAGGCACTTATAGAATACTATCAAGAATAGGAGATAGATATAATATCGCCACTGACTTTCACGACTTTGCTACTTCAAACTCAGACACAAACCGCTTCGGATCATCGGGAGTTATAATTATTTTCCTTTTATTACTGAGCATAATCAGTACATATCCGCTCCGGCGGGTAGCGTACTAAGTCATAAAGCCTTGTTTGGTGCTTGCAAACTTTCCAAAATAACCAAAGAGGCCTCCCACTCCAAATGTCCTCATGATGGCTCCCATCTCACCCTTATTCAGCAAACTGACCTGCTGAATAAGGCTCCGACTGATCACTATATTCCGTAGTGGCCTGTGGATTATCAGATTATCATTTGTAAGTTCATAACCCGACGGCCTATAGGAAAAAGAAAATAAATAGACGAATACCAACAGCCCGATAATTAATAATAGGAGTAAGTGACCGGTACTTTTATATTCGTTGAGCTGAGAGTAGATCACCACAATAAATAATATTGTGGCAACTGTAGTAATTCCCTTCGCGAGGTTGTCCAGTGAACTTTTATATATCATAAATTATTTTTTAGATGATCGCATTGCCTTCACTTTCACTATTTCGGTATCGTTTGAAAGTGCCTCGTAGGTCGCTGATTCCCGACTGTAAATCGCAACTCTTCCATTGCTGTCTGAATGTACTCCAAATCCATACCTTTTTGCCAATGGGGATGTCCTAAAACAGGGTTGACCTTTGGAAAAAAATGCTGTCCGGCACGAATCATAATCAGACGGAAGTAGATCATTTCTATTTGCATACACCTGAAACAAGACCTCATCAGAAGTAAATTCATACGGATGACTGGTGAGAATTTCATATTGCATAGCTGCTACAGATGGCTTTCCAGGAATTGATTTTGGGGTTTCAGCTATCTCTACCGGGCAATCTTCTGCCACTTCAATAAGCGTATTGAAATAATTGGTCGTATGTACTTTCATGTACTCATTTTTTCGCACTGATTATAGCCTATAAGTTTCTGTTTCTTCATTTAGAGTAAAAGTACTAAATTAACGCAGATTTAATTTATCACCTGCTGCGTGATTCCTAATTATAGAAATAGATCGTTCCAATGCAAAGGAAATTGCAGTTCGCTGATGCGTTATTCTTAAAGGTCCAGAGCTATTCAAGCGCTTGCTTAATATCGTAAATTATATCTTCGTAATTTTCGACTCCAATAGACAGACGAACCATTTTCTCCGTAATAGAAAGTTCCTGTCTGAGCTGCTTGTCCACATCTACGTGTGTCATCGTGGCCGGATGCTCCGCCAGACTTTCAGTGCTCCCCAGACTTACTGCCAGCTTTATCAACTTCAGTGAATTGAGAAACTGGAAGGCGTCTTTCTCTGTGCCCCTTATGTCGAATGATATCATTCCACCATTGGTCAGACACTGTCGGGATCTCGTATCAAATTGTTCTCCGTCTTTTTCAGTAAGGTTGCCGGGGAAATATACTTTTTCTACTGCAGGGTGTTCGTTCAGAAATTCTGCTACTTTGTTTGCATTAAAAGATTGAGTATCCATTCTTATTTTCAAAGTCTCTAAACTTCGCAGCAACAGCCAACCCGTGTTTGGGCTTGCCATATTACCCAGAAATGTTCTCAGTCCCTTTACCCGCCTTATCAATTCCTTTGAACCCAGACAGGCACCGGCGATCACATCACTGTGTCCGCCTATGTACTTTGTAGCGGAATACAAAACTAAATCTGCACCATGCTTCAAAGGATGCTGCCACACAGGGCCCATATAAGTATTGTCCACAACCAAATAGACCTCCTTCTCAGGTGATGAAAAATGCTGCGCAATGCGTTTGCTACCAGCAATGTCAATAAGGTCGTTGGTTGGATTGGCGGGTGTCTCAATATATATCATTGCAAGCTGGTCTGCATGGCCTGATGCTTTGACAATATCTATAATATCCTCTTTTGTCTGACCTACTCTAAAACAAGCCACTTGAATTCCAAATTTTGGTAGTATTTTTTTTATAAAATGGTCACTTCCACCATATACCGGATTGCTAATTAAAAGCAAATCACCTGGCTTAAGGAATTCCAGTAAAGTAGTCGTAATTGCGGCCATCCCACTTTCAAATACAGCGCACTCCTCTGCCTCATCCCAGAGTGTAAGTCTGTTCTCCAGAATTTCGAGATCGGGATTATTAATCCTGCTATAAATCAGACCCAGCTCTTCACCTTCATTTTGTGGGCGGTGTCCGTAGGCTACCTCAAAAAATGCCTTTCCATCTTCTGCATTTTTAAATACAAAGGTTGATGTCTGAAAAATCGGACATTTTATCGCTCCTTCTGATAATTCCGGCTTATAGCCATAGGACATCATCAAACTTTCCGGTTTCATTTTCTTTTTCATCATTTTCTTTTTCTCGACTTTTTTATACTAATTTATTCAATTTCACACTGTGGTGAAGATAACGAATTATCATAAATGTAATTGATGAGTGAATCATGCCACACCATTGATGACTTGTGAGTAGTACTCTTCGATGCTCCGCCAGAATTAAATTACCAAATAAAATGGATTCGGCGTTTATACACTATAATTCAGTTATATAAAGAACAAAGGTGGAAATGAAGAGATCTCCACTCATAAAAAGACATCCACGAGAATTGAAAACTATTTCTTAATTATAGTTTTATCAATTACCCATTAATTCTTTTGCTCTTTCGAGTGCTTTATCAATGCTACCTACGAAATTAGCTTTAGACACATCCGCATAAATATCACTTTTCTCCAATTCAATTAAGACATCATTCTTAATACCTGAAAAGATAATAGCAGTTCCTTGTTCACTAAATTTTCGGATCACTTCCTTTAGTCTATAAATACCCGTAGCATCTATGTAAGGCACATATCTCATTCTCAAGATCAGTATCTTCGGCTTATCTTGTATGCGACCGAGAGTGTCCTGAAATGTCTGAGCAGCCCCAAAAAATAAAGCGCCATTAATTCGATACAATATCACCCCCTTTGGCAACTCAGGTAGTTCTTCTTCAAATAATCTTTCAGCATCACTATTCTGACCCGAAGGCTGATCCTCTGCCAGTTGAACTGTAGTCGTTTCACTCATCTTTTTCATAAAAATAAAACTAGAAAGTACAATACCGACTTGAATGGCGATGACTAAATCAAAGATAACGGTGAGGAAAAAAGTGACCAATAAAATTAGTACGTCTGATTTATTACCCTTTAGCAGTGACCTAAACTGCCTCCATTCACTCATGTGATAGGCCACCACTATCAAGATGCCGGACAGACAAGCCATTGGTATGAGTTTGGCAAATGGAGCCAGCAGCAACATGATCAACAGAAGAACTATAGCGTGCGTAATTCCTGCTATGGGAGTTCGGCCGCCATTCTTGACATTGGTGGCTGTCCGGGCAATAGCACCTGTTGCCGGCATACCGCCAAACATGGCTGAAAAACAATTGGCCACTCCCTGAGCGACCAGCTCGGCATTCGAGCGATGTCTTCCGCCTATCATCCCATCAGCCACTACTGCAGAAAGGAGCGATTCTATACCTCCCAGGAGGGCAATAGCAAAGGCCGGTTGGATCAGATCTCTGACCGTCACAAGACTGATATGAGGGATAGAAGGCATCGAAAGATGATTTGGAATGTCACCGTACAGCGTTTCAATAGTACTTACCGGAAGTTTAAAAAAATAGACAACCGCCGTACTTAGCAAGATCGAGATGATTGAACCGGGTATTTTAGTAGTTATCCGATGAAAATTAAATGCAATGAAAATTGTGGCCAGTGCGATAATTACAGATATCCAGTTTATGTGACCGAGATGGGTGGCATAAACCATCCATTTCTGGATAAAATCAGCCGGAACACTCTTGATGGGTAGCCCAAAAAAATCCTTAATCTGAGAAGAGAAAATAATTACCGCAATGCCACTCGTAAAGCCAACAATAAGAGGATAAGGAATGAATTTTAGCAGATTGCCCAAGCGCGCCAGCCCCATTCCAATCAGAATGAGTCCAGCCATGAATGTGGCGATGATCAGCCCATCAACTCCGTGTACCTGAACTATGGCATACACGATGACGATAAAGGCACCCGTCGGTCCACCTATCTGAACCCGACTACCTCCCAATACAGAGATGATAAGACCCGCGATGACCGCAGTGATCAATCCTTTGTCTGGGGAGACCCCGGATGCAATAGCAAAAGCTATAGCCAGTGGTAGCGCTACAATACCCACTATCACGCCTGCCACAATATCCTTCTGCAGTTGCTTTCTGCTGATTCCCGTCTTTAATAAAGAGAATAGTTTAGGCGTAAAGGGTGTTTCCTTCATTGTCCACAGCTTTTAAGTCGTCTCACTGTTATTAATAATTGCCACCTATAGTTCACATCACAAGTTCAACCATGATCAAAATGGCTAACCTTCTGTGATACAAATATAATAGAAACTAAAGATGAAATAATTGCATTTTGACTGTCGGTAACTAACAGAGTGGGTAAGACATAATATTAGCTCTACCCGCCCTAGATTTATTTGGAGATATAGTATAGGGAAATTCGGAAGGCGGTAAAATGAGTATTGACTTTTGGAGAGAATTAAACCGTTTAATGAGTCTATCCAAAATTTTGTGTCTGGGTAGATTTTCATCAGGGCAGAATTTTATGTCGTTCGAAAAGTCCAATTTGCTAAAATAGGTTATTTTGGTTAATAATACGTT
>Ga0154020_10007847_pt1 | contig 12431 bp, 6 predicted proteins | sample Klosneuvirus_201_FD_109709 | JGI IMG/M metagenome (GOLD analysis project Ga0154020, IMG submission 109709) | Active sludge microbial communities from wastewater, Klosterneuburg, Austria - Klosneuvirus_20160825_MG | ecosystem: Engineered > WWTP > Aerobic digester > Activated sludge | place... | reverse complement strand
CTACCGCTTGAAGTGCCTGCTGAATCGACCGGTCGCCAGCGCCGAGTCGAGATGCTGTGCCACGCGCTCCACCAGGTGGGTGCTGTCCCGGCCACTGGTCCACACCGCGACGTGATCGTCATCGCCGTAACTGAGCGACACCTCTGTCCCGTCGATCCGGAGCTTCAAAGAGTACGCGCCCTCCTCCACCGGGAGCCGCTCTGCGCGCATCGACGCAATCAGCTCGGCGACAAACGCGTCGCGAAGTGAGGCCGCGGCCGACGTCACGCGATACTCCGAATAGTCTCCGCTGTGAGAGACTTTCCCGCGGGGCGCCATCGGTGGCGCGCTCGCTCGCGGCTTCACACGATAGGCTCCGTCGGCGCCGGCTACCCACTCGAAGTAGTGGTCAAAGAACGCGCGGTCTGCATCGAGCCAGTTTCCGGTCGGGACGCGGGCCGATCCCACCGGGATCGTGTCGCGGGCTCCGGTAGCAATCGTGATCTGTTCGATCAGCATGCCGGTCTGTTCGTCACCGGCCGCGCCACGCCGCACTCGGGCAATCGTGCGTTCATCCGGTGACAGCGAGAGCGGTGCGAGTTTCGTGATCTCGTCATCCGACCGGTCGAGCGCCACGCGAGTCACCTGCATCGTCCGCGTGTCCACGACACCCTTCATGAAGAGATAGAGCCCAGGTCGCGTCAGCGTCCGCTCGTCGACGTAGCCCGCGTCCACGTAGCGCTTCTCCGCGGGCGATCGCACCGAGTCGGGCGGTTCGACCACTGCCGAGAGGCGGTGCGGGCGAATGCCATACAAACTGGGACTGACAAACTGTTGCTGCACACGCTCCCCGCTCGGACGCAGCAGATAGTAGTAGCTGGACCGGAAACGATCGTCCTCATACGCCACTTCCGCGACCAGCGAAGGTATCGCTCCCGGGATGACCATCACGCCGGTGACGTGCGCATATCGCACCACCGAATCGACCGGGGGCTTTTCGTCCGGTTTCCACGGATCGGGTTCGTACTGGTCGAGTGTACGTCCTTCGACGAGCAGCGGCGTTCCACGAAAGTGCAGGCGAAACTCCGCATCGGCCTCATTGGTCGGTTCGCGCTCATCGTAGGTGGCGACACGGAACGACCTCGCAACGGTTTCCACCGTAAACGGGCCGAACGTCTGCGCGCGAATCGGCTCACTGCGCTTCACCACCTTGAATCGGTAGCGGACACCATCGGGCAATGCTGGTGCGCCGTCACGCGCACGCGGCATCCAGACGCTCCAGTCGCGCTCCTTCTGGCCGGGATACCCTGGCAGCGGCAACAGCAACCCGTCGACCTTTCCAGGCGTGCCCACATGGACCTGCAACAGTCGCTTGCCGCGACTGGTGAATACCTCGACGGCGCCAGGCACGATGAGGCGACCGTCTTCACGGCGCGCGTCGTCGATGAACAGCGGCCCGTTCGTGCTGACGCGTGTTGTGTTGCCGCTTAGTGCCGACAGGGTGACATGCGGTAGCTCCTTGCCGCGTGTCAGCATCGGTGCCTGCGCCTCCGGCCATGAGACTTCAACAGCAAGCAGCAGCTCCTCGCCTTCAAACGACGGAGGCACATCGGCCCGCAATCGGGCCGTCACGCCGATCACCGCCAGGAGCGCCACATGCGCGCCGATCGCGAATACCAGCGCTCTGAATTGCCCGCCACCCGCACCAACCACCGCGCGACTGACAATCACACCCACCACAAGTCCGACAACGCCGGCGAGCAATCCTTGAAAGAGTACGAAGTATCCCGATCCGCCCTCGCGCGACGGAATGCTGTACCAGTCGACGGCGCGCGAGGCGATCCAGCCGCCAAGTGCCGCGCCGACAATCGCCGTCGCCAGACCGACGCCCAGCGAGCCGAACCAGGATGCGATAACTCCCTTCATTGAGCACCCGACAATCGTGTGGACATCAGCGGTCTGGTCAGAGGTGATCGGGTTCGCGCGACAGCGCGTGCTGCTCGGCCTGCACCAGTCGCGCCGGGCCGTCTTCGCCGATGGCTTCACACAGGGCGAGCAACGCGGCGCGGCGCTCCGCTCGATCCGACGTGCTGAATCGCAGAAAGAGCGGACGCATCGACCAGTCGTAGCGCGACTCGACGACGCCGCGCAGCGTGGCCAAGGTGGCCGCGAAGTGATACGCCGATTCGGCCGAGCCGCTCAGGAGCGCCGCAAAGAGTGCGTCTTCGATGGCTGGTGGATGGAAGTCATCCACTTCATCGAGCAGCGCCGTCAGTCCGTTGAACGGTGCGACGGTCGGCATCACGCGGATCATGGCCCGCGTGCGCATTTCATCGGTGGCCAGCTCGGGCGCATACCGCAGCACCGACATGCTCAGCTCCTCCGCGCCGTTTTCCAGCACGTCACAGAGCACCTCGCGCGCGGTCGGCGAATCAATCACCGCCAGCGTCTCGATGTCCCGCCAATCCTTGGGTGGCGTGACGCGCGCTTCTGCCGACTGTCGTTCGACGGGTGACATCGCCGAGAGGGCGTCCATGTCGTAGCCGATGCCCTCCTTCCATCGCTCGTAGTCGATATTCATGCTGGCGATGAACTTTCCGTACGGCGAATCGGCGGCGGGACTGCCGCCATCCAGATGGGCGACGTGATCCATGATCCGCTCGAGAAAGCTGCGCTCTCCAGTCGATTCCGGTTCGGGCGAGGTGTCTGGCGACTCGGCAAATGGTTTGGGCGCGAGTGCCGCGCGGATCGCATCCATGTCGGGATACGAGTCGTCCGCCTCGGGGGGCTCGAGGATCCAGTAGAAACGCTGGTCATCGGTGAACTCGCCCAGGTACTGCGGCGTATTGCGCTCGTAGAACGTCAGGCCATCGCCCGTCGCGCGGGGACGCGTGGACACCCGGCGGGCCAGCTTGAAATAGGCCCCGGCCGGCGGAGCCGGAAACGAGTGCCCGACCTCGACAATGCCGTTGCCCGCATCAAGCTCGGCACCGAGCAGCGCGCGCAATGCGGCCGGCATGGCGGCCACGTCGGCGCGGTACGCGGGATCGAGACGTGAATCGGTCGGTTGAAGCATACGGAATGATGGCGGGGCGCCTCATCGGCCGATCATCTGCGATCATCTCCGAGTGACGCCGAGGTGATGGTCAGTCGATGCGGCCGGCGAGCAGCTTTTCGATGTATGAAGTGAATCGTGCCGTGTTGCCGTGATCCCACCCCACGACGATCTGGCGGATGATGCCGTCGGGGCCCACGATGATGATCTGTGGGATACCGCCAACGTGGTAGCGCGCATCGTTGGACGCCAGCCGCTGCGCAGGCGAAACGTCCGCACCATTGGCCCGCGCGATCGCCACGCGAAACGGGAGCCCGTGATGGTCCGCGTAGTACACGCGATCGGCGGCGATCTCCTCCTCCGCGGTCATCTTGGTGCTGCCGAGGTACCCATACAGGTCGGTGACCAACACAGTTTCGAACTTGTCGGCCGGAAAACGCTTGGAGAGCTCCAACATGCCGGGATAGCTGTTGCGGCACGGCGCACACCAGTGCGCGGTGAACTCGATGATGGTCACTTTGCCCTGGCCGACCGGCACTGCCCCCGGAACGTCAGGTGCGTTGATCCAATGTTCGCCGACAATCGGCGTCGCTTTGGTGCCCACCAGCCGGTACCGGCTTCGCATCTCTCCCAGCGACTCCTTCGCGAACTCCGCGCCACCAAGCTCCGCATCGGCCTGATCGAGAATGCGCAGTGCGGAGTCGGGGTGCAGGACGTCGGCCGCCGCTCGTGCCAGCGAGACGTACGCCTGCAGAATCGACGGCTGGTCTTTGATGCGACGCGCCAGATCGCGAACGACGATGGCATGATCGCGAATGCCATCATTGACGTCGGCGTATTCGTATTGACCCAGCATACTGCTGTGGGCGCGCAGCTTGATGTCGATCAGCGAGTCGGGCAGCGCATCAACGCGCGCCACCAGTTCTTCGGCGCGAACCACGCGCCCGGCAAAGGGATCGGCCGAGCGGTTCGCCAGTGCAATCGCCTGTAGATACGCCGCGCCGCGTGCGCGCGGCGACAAGCCCGGCGCGATCAGTCCGCGCTCGACCGCCCGCCGGGCATTCGCGGTGTCGCCCACAAATGTGTAGAGCTGCCCCAACGCCGCCAGGTCGTCAGGCGGGATCCGGTCGATGGAGAACTGTGTCGCGCACTGCGCGGCCAACGCGACCGATTCGGCGCGCAACGGTGAGAAGGTGGCATTGGTGAACGTGCCACTGGCGCGCAGATCGGCGACGCGTCTGTTCAGCCAGTCGTTCGCGCCGGTCAGACAGGCCGACGGCGTGGTCGCCGAGAGTTTCGAACGCGGCGATGGCGCGCGTGTCGTCTGCGCGGGTGGCGTCTGCGCGCCCGCTTCAGGCACGAACAACAGCGCGCACACGGCAAGCAGTGCATGACGCGAACGCAGGCGGGTTGGAACGGTCATCGGCGACTCTCCATTGGGTCCGCAGGACACTCCACCATCACACTGGATACGGGCGACGCGACACACACCGTCTCAGGGCGCCGTTTCAAGCGCCGATGTCAGGAACCGTGTGAACTCCCGGGCATCACGGGTCATGCCCAGAAACGTGGCTCTCGTGACGCCGTCTTCATCGACGATGGCATAGAGCGGTAACGCAACCGTCTTGAATTGGCGGAGTTCGAAACGCTGCTGCTGTTGATACACGGGGCCGCGCCCATCGGTGAACAGCCGGGTGCGCACAAAACGTGCGAGTTCGCGCTGCACGTCGGGCTCCGTGAACATGTTGGCCTCCATCCACCGGCAATTCGTACACGTGTAGCCGGTAAAATCTATCAGGACCAGTCGCCGTTCGCGTTTGGCTTGATCCAGCGCGCCGGCATAATCGTTGAGTCGCCACGTCAGCTCGTCGCCGCCGTCGCGTACGCCGCTGCCACGCACTCCGGCCGGCGGAAGAAACGACTCCAGCTCACCCATTCGGGCGCCCCGCAGTCCGGTGGCCAACCACACCGTGACGGCCGTTGCAAGGACGGCAGGAACGACGTGCCGGTGTGCACGTACACCCCGATCACGCCCACCGGACGGCGAACCGAATCGCACACCGAGCAGGTATGCCGTCAATGCCAGACCAAGTGCACACCAACTCGCCAACACCACCGACCGGGTGAAGACCCCCCACCCCAACACGAGATCGGCGTTGGACAGGAACTTGAAGGCGGCGGCCAGTTCGATAAAACCCAGCGTGCCTTTCATCGTCTGCATCCACGTACCACTTCGGGGCAGTCGCGAAAGCGCACGCGGCACCAGTGCCAGCACGAAGAACGGCAGCGCGAGCACCGACGAGAACATGACCAGACCCGCCGCCGGCCATCGCCAGTCGCCCTGCGCCGTCGACACCAGCAAGGTGCCGACAAACGGCGCCGTGCAGGTGAGCGTCGTGATCGCAAATGTGGCGCCCATCAACAGCGTCGTGGACGTGCGGCCCAGACGACTGCTGCGTGCTTGTGCATCGAGCCAATTCACCAGACGCGCCGGCAACGCGATGTGCACCAGCCCGAACAGACTCAGTGCAAAGCCGGCAAAGACCACGGCAATTCCGAGATTGAGCACGGGATCAGCCGCGAACCGATTGAGTCCGCCCGCACCGAACAGCAGCGACGCACCAAGTCCGATGCCGGAAAAGGCGCCAACAATGCCACCCGCGTACAGCAGCGCGTTGCCGATGGCGCCCGCACGCGACGAGTGCTCACGTTGACTGAAGTACGAGACGGTGATGGGCACCATCGGAAACACACAGGGCGTGAGCAAGGCCAGTGCGCCCATCGTCGCCGCCAGCCACAGGAACAGCGCAAACGAACCGGCGCCGGCCATCGACGGTTCGATGGCCGGAGACGTGGAGCGCGTTGACGACGCCGTTGGCGATGCGTCTGACGTCGCAGGCGGTGCGGGTGTCACGGGCACTGTCGGCGACGGACTCGGTCGCGTCGGTGACACCGGTGCCGACACGATGGGCTCGCCGGCGATGGTCACCGCGAGCGGCAGCGTGTCCTCGACGGGAGGCAGACAATAGCGTGCGTTGCACGTCTGATACGCCGCGAGCACCTGCAACGTCTGCTCGCCACGCACCGCCACGGTGGCGCGTACGGGCACGCGGAATGTCGCGCTATCCTCGTACCATTCCGTGATGATGCCGAAATTCGGATCGGGCGTGAGATTGGGAACAGGCGAACCCAGCGCCCCGCTGATTCGAAAATGCTCCGCCGGCAACACCGAAAACGAGGTAGCCACCGGACCGCCGGCGGGTTGCGTGACACTATAGAGATGCCAACCGCTGGGAATACGTGCCGCAACACGCACCGTGAGAAGGGCGCCGGGACGGATCGTCGCGCGTGTGGGCGTGGCCGTCAGGGTGATCGGATGTTCTTGCGCGCGCGCATCCACAGCGCCCGCAAAACAGGCCGCTGCGCCTACCAGAGTGCGGAGAATGTGCGCGCGACGCGTCATGCAGATCACTGAGTGGAACGGTGAGGGACCGTGGGAAGCTACCTCGCCCGTCGCGCCCCCGGAACAGCGGGACAACGCCGGACCGCGGGGTAGGGCGCGCCACGCGCGCATTGTCCCGTGTGCATTGACGCCTGTGGCCTGCACCGGCAAGATACCCCACCCCTTCCCGGAGCCCTGATGTTTGCCGTGCGCACCGCCTTCGCGACCGCCCTGCTGCTCGCCAGTACCACGCTGTCGCTCTCTGCGCAGACGCCGCCACCGACACCGCCATCCACGACCACCGCGCAGCCGCCCGCCGAAGGCGGCGCCGGCAACCAGCAGCGTCGTGGCCCGCGGCCGTATGCGCAGGTCATCACCGGACGCGCGCAGACCGACCGCGGCGGTATCACGGTACATCGCGTTGACGAACGCTACTTCTTTGAACTGACCGACTCGTTGATGGGGCGCGACTTTCTGATGGTCACGCGCGTCTCGGGTGCCCCTTCGGGCGGCGGCGGCTTTCAGACGGCAGGCTCCTCGCTCAACGAACGCATGATCCGCTGGGAGCGTGTGAACGATCGCGTGCTGCTCAAGAGCATCAGCACCGAGGCGGTTGCCGATGATTCGCTGCCGATTGCACGCAGCGTTGCCCAGAACAACTATGCGCCGATCATCGCGGCCTTCCCCGTGGCCGCCTACGGCCGTGACAGTGCGTCGTATGTTCTGGATGTCACGGATTTCTTTGCCACCGACAACCCGGCCACGTCGGGACTCAATGCCAACCAACGCCGCACCTACGGCGTCCGTCGCTACGACCCGGCGCGCAGCTACATCAGCAGCATGCGCGGGTTCCCCATCAATGTCGAAGTGCGCCAGGTGCAGACGTTCGACGCCGCCACGCCGCCCGATGACCCGAACGGCGCGACGGTCACCATGGAAACGCGGCAGTCCATCGTGCTGCTGCCGAAAGTGCCGATGCGGCCGCGCAACTTTGACGAACGCGTGGGCTACTTCTCCATCGAGCGCGTGAACTACGGACTCGACCAGCAAAAGGCCGCATCGCAGCAATTCATCACCCGTTGGCGTCTCGAGCCCAAGGACCCTGCGGCGTACGCACGCGGTGAACTGGTGGAGCCCGTCAAACCGATCGTGTACTACCTCGATCCCGCCACGCCGACCCGGTGGAAGCCGTACGTCAAGTCAGGCGTCGAGAGCTGGCAGAAGGTGTTCGAGAAGGCCGGCTTCAAGAATGCCATCATCGCCAAGGAGGCACCGACCAAGGCGCAGGATCCCGACTTCGACCCTGATGATGCGCGCTACTCGATGGTGCGCTGGGCCGCGAGTCTGGTGCGCAACGCGGTCGGTCCGCACACGCACGATCCGCGTTCCGGTGAGATCATCAACAGTGAAATCACGTGGTTTCACAATCACATGCGGTCGTACCGCAACTGGCTCATCATGGAAACGGGCGCGGCGAACCCGGCTGCACGTTCGCTCGACATCCCCGACGAGTTGATGGGCGAGACGATGCACCAGGTGATCGCCCACGAAATCGGACACGCACTCGGACTGCAGCACAACATGATCGCCTCGTCATCATTCCCGGTCGATTCGCTGCGCAGTCCAAGCTTCACCAGCACGTACGGCGTCAGTGCCACCATCATGGACTACGCGCGTCAGAACTACATCGCGCAGCCCGGCGATGGCCTCAAGACCAAAGATTTCATTCGCCGCCTCGGACCCTTCGATGACTTCGCGATCAATTGGGGCTATCGCCTGATCGATGCGCGTTCGGCAGACGACGAAAAGTCCACGCTCAACCGGTGGCTGACCAACCAGTCCGGCCCGATGCCCTATCGCTTCACGCCGCAGGGGCTTGGCAGCGCCGATCCGCGTGTGCAGACGGAAGACCTGGGTGATGATCCGGTGAAGGCGTCGACGTATGCGGTCATGAACTACAAGCGCATGATTCCAAATCTCGTCGCGTGGACCACCAAACCCGGAGACGACTACAGCGAACTGCAGGAGATCTACGAGGAAGCCATCGGTCGGTGGGCGGGCTATATGGGACACGTGGCCACGGTCATCGGCGGTGTAAACGTCGATCTCAAAACAGCCGATCAGTCAGGCCCCGTGTTTCGCGTCGTGCCAAAGGCCAAACAGAAAGCGGCGCTTGCCTTTCTCGCCGAGAACATCATCACCACACCGCAGTGGCTCAAGCCGCAGGATATCGCGTCGCGTATCGGACCCAGCACGGTGCTGGCCGCGCGTCAGACGGGCATGGTGACCTCGCTGCTGAGTCCCGCGCGACTGGGCCGGTTGGCCGAGGCGGAGCGATATGACGCGACCAACGCGTATCCGCTCGCGGAGTACATGGCCGACCTCAAACGTGCGGTGTGGGGCGGCAGTGCCGCTGATGCAGGTCGTCGTCAGGAACAGCGCGTGTATCTGCAACGGCTCGACGCCATCATCAACCCGCCGACGGCCGCCGCACCAGCGCTCGGCGGCGGTGCGCCGGGACGTCCAACCCCATTCGTCACCGCACCGAACGTCCCGCAAAGCGATCTCCCGGCGCTGGCTCGCGCTCAACTGCGCGAGATTCAGCGCGAGGCACGGACCTCGGCCGCATCAGCGACCGGCGCCGTCGAACGTGCGCACTGGAACGACATCGCGGACCGCGTCGGCGCCATCCTCAACCCCAAGGGTTGACGCAGGATTGGCGCAACGCGACCGTCGACTACGGCCGGCAGGCGGGTGCTGATCCCAGCACCGCCCCCGGCCGCATCGGGGCGACGGTGAACTGCTGCACGCGCGCTGGCTCCGTGGGAGCCAGCGTGATCCCCACGCTGAGTGCACCGGTCGCGCACTGCATCTTCCACTGACCACGCAGCGCGTTCTCCACCACGAACGGCCCCTCGGCGCGACATGAACCGCCCGCGGCATCGCGCAGACGCGCAATCGCGGCGCCACGCCGTGCGCCTGTTTCATCGAGAAACAGATTCATCGCCGCGATACTGTCAGCCAATGATTGCTGCCAGGGTTCAGCCACCAATCGCGTGGCCTTCTCCTTCATGGCCAGCAACACCGGTGACGGCTGCGCTTCGCGCTTCACCAGCCCTCCCGTGCGCGCCAACATCTCGAGTGTCTGCGTGACCACACCGCCCCACCCGGTGTACGTGAGATTGCCAAGCGCGACCACACCCACGCCGTACTCTGGCAACCAGCGCATCTGCGATCCGTATCCCGGCAACCCGCCCGAGTGCGCCACAACCTGGCCGAACAGACAGTTTGCCGAGATGCCAAGACCATAGCCGTACCCGCCAGCGCCGAGCGTCAGTGTGCCGCTCTGTGCATCACGAACGGCGCTCGCATTGCTGAACCGACCAACCTGCTGCATCTCGCGCAGCGACGACCGTTTGAGCACAGGCGATTCCGCGCCATCGCGCGGCGGCCAGGCATCCAGCATCAATGCCACCCAGCGACTGAGGTCCGCACTCGACGTGAGCATGCCACCCATCGATCCAAACGCACCATCCGGCAATGGCGGCTCTTCCAGCCACGTGCCGTCCTGCAGCCGGTAGCCGTGCGCCAGCCGACTGGACGCCACGTCGCGCGCTTCCATGGTGGTTGATGTCATGCCGAGCGGCCGAAAGATCCGCTCGCGCACATACCGCGCGTACGGCATGCCACTCACGTTCTGCACGATACGTCCAAGAATCGCAAAGCCGAGGTTGGAGTATTCGTACGCGACACCCGGCGCGTTCGAAAAGGGAACGCCGCGCCTCAGCATCGCGGCGAGCTGTGCATCGGTTGCCGAGAGTTGCTGATCACCCCACGGATTGTCTTCCGGAAAACCAGCCGAATGGGTGAGCAGATGACGGATCGTGATGCGCGGTGCGTCGCTAGTGGGATAACGCAGTGCCTTGAGCTCCGGCACGTATTTTTCCGCCCGATCTTCGAGCGAGAGCCGGCCCGCGTCGCGCAACTGCAGGATGGCCACCGCCGTGAAGCTTTTCGTCATCGACGCAATGCGAAACACACTGCTCGTATCCACCGGTGCCTTCGTCGGCACCTCGCGCAATCCGACGGCCGCCACGTGCAGCAACCGCCCGTCGACGATGACCCCATACGCAATGCCGGGTACGCGATTCTGCGACGCAAAGGCGCGCATCAGGCTGTCCACCTGCGGTATCGCACGCGCCAGTTTTGCCACACGATCGGGATCGGCGAAACGGGCACCCGGTGCAAGACTCGACTGCGCGCGGAGTTCACCCGGCAGCGTACGCGGCAGTACACGCGGCAGCACACCCGGCAGCGCAGCCGACAATGCGCACACGGCGACGGTCAGGATCGCGCAACGGACCGCAGTCGCGTTTGCCGGCCCGTGCACGTGCGGCGTGCACTCCACGCGCAGTCGATGGCTCATGGCTGCAGCAGCGGCAACACCATGAAACTCTGCGACGGACCCACCGGCGTGACGGTCGTCCCGTTCAACATGCCGATGCTGGCCTTGTACAGGCCCGCCGGTACGCGCTGCGGTTGACCGCGGAGCGCAGCAAGTCCGCCGCCACCAAAACCACCACCGCCACCACCGCCGCCGCCAAATCCACCGGTGGCCAGACTGCACGATTGCAGCACGTTCGCCGGCTGACGCGCGGCTGCGGTGGTATCAGTGCCGGCTGGCAACTGCGACAGAATGCGACGCACCGTCGCGCTATCGGGCGCTACCGGATCGCTGTTGAGATTCCACGCGAGGCGACGCAGGCCGGGCGTCCGATCGAGTTCACAGCGACGAATCTGCTTGCCGCTGTTGTCGTTGATGGTGAGCACCAACTTTTGTGTGGCGGGGATCGAGTCCTTCACGTTGTACGTGATCCAGGCGCCCACCGGCGGATTCGGTGTGCTGAAGTTGCCGCTGATGGCCAGCGAACCGGCGGCACCCGCCGGCGCCACGCCACCTGGCACGAAGGAGTAGGCGTGACGCAACGGGAACAGGCGCGCCGGCTCCTGCATCGTCTGCGGCGTGATCTCCCGCAGCGAGGAGTAGTCGTCGAGCACATAAAACCCACGACCAAACGTCGCCAACACCACATCGTTCTCACGTTTGTGCAACGTGAGATCGCGCACCTGCGTGACCGGCAACCCGCCCTTGATCTGCACGTACTGCTTGCCGCCGTCCACGCTGGTAAAGAGCCCGAACTCCGTCCCGACGAACAACAACTCGCCGTTCACGTGGTCTTGGGCGATGGTCCACACATCGTGTTTGGCCGGCAGATTGCCGGAGATGTTCGTCCACGTGCGGCCACGGTCGGCGCTGCGTACGATGTACGGTGCGTAGTCGCCGCGTTGCCAGTTGTTGAGCGTCACGAACACCGTGTTGGCATCGCGCGGTGAAGCATGCACATCGCTCACATAGGTGAACTTGGGCACGCCGGGGAACGTCTCGATCCGACGCCAGTTTTTGCCGCCGTCTTCGCTCACCTGCACCAGGCCGTCGTCGGTGCCCGCCCACAGCAACCCTTCCATCACCGGCGATTCGTCGATGGCCACCACATTACTGAGATCGGTGGTGGACGCATTGAGCGCCACCGAACCGCGTGGCCACACCTTGCCCATGATCGGCAGCGTGTCGCGATTGAGCTGGCGGGACAGATCGGGGCTGATACGATTCCACGTATCGCCGCGATCGTCGCTGCGATAGACGAACTGACTCGCAAAGTAGATGCGGTCCGCATTGTGCGGACTCATCACGAACGGCGCATCCCAGTTGGTGCGATCACGCACCGGTCCCGACGCAGTGGGCTGCGGTGCACCAGCCGGTGCGCCAGCGGGAGCGCCAGCCGGTGCGGCGCCAGCGCCGCGACCAGCCGGGGCCGCAGCACGTGCGGCGGCCGAGGTATCCGGTGCCGCGGCGCCACCGTCATCACCGCCGGCCGACGCGGTGGTGGGGCGGAT
>Ga0154020_10007845_pt1 | contig 12431 bp, 4 predicted proteins | sample Klosneuvirus_201_FD_109709 | JGI IMG/M metagenome (GOLD analysis project Ga0154020, IMG submission 109709) | Active sludge microbial communities from wastewater, Klosterneuburg, Austria - Klosneuvirus_20160825_MG | ecosystem: Engineered > WWTP > Aerobic digester > Activated sludge | place... | reverse complement strand
GCGATCGAGGCGATCGACGGCAGCTACATCACCGGGACGCCGCCCGACACGTTCAGCGCAGTGACCATCCACCGCGAGCGCGCCTTCTACTATGGCGGCACGACGTACCCGAACCGTGTGTATCGGTCCGAAGCTGGGACGCTCCAGCGGTTCTACGCGAACGCCTACACCGAGCACGAGGCGAACGTCCGCTGCGTGATCGCGCGTGGCCAGAGCCTCATCGTCTTCACGGACAGCTCCGTCGAGATCATGGAATCCGACTGGGGCCGCGACGAGCTCGGAAGCTACAACGTCCAGCGCACCGTCGTCTCTCGCACGGTCGGCTGCTTCGGCCACAAGGCCGCCGTGAACGCGCACGGACAGGTCTACTGGATCGACTCCCGAGGGGCCTGGACTCTCGACGGCGACTCGCCGACTCCGATCAGCGAGCAGATCAACGGGATCTTCCCGTACATCAACACGAACCTGAAGCACCGCGTCGTCGCCGCCTACAACCACATCGAGCGGCAGATTTGGTTCTCGGTCGCGCTCGGCGGCACGGAGTTCCAGAGCGACACGTCGCGCACCAGCACGGTGCTCGTGTACCAGCTCGATCGTAGGATCTGGTGCCCGCCGTACCACCTGGAGGTGAGCTACGCGGATCAGTTCGACGACGATCTGAACGGCATCCAGTTCGGCGTGATCGACCAGCTCGGCGTCTTCAAGCAGATGGAGACGTACGAAGGCGACGGCGTGGACGGCAGCGAGACGTTCACGTTCGAGGGCACGGTGAGCACGCTCACCTCCCGGGTTCTCACGCCCGTCTCGGCTCCGACCGGCTGGACGGCCAACCTGTTCCGCGGGTTCGGCATCGTGCTGGTGGACAGCGTGAGCGGCGCCGAGTTCGCGACGACCATCTCGTCGAACGGGACCGGCACGCTCACGCTCGCCGAGGATCCCGGAGCGAGCTTCGGCAACCCCGACCTGTTCTACATCGGCGGAATCCTCTGGCACTTCGAGCCCGCCGAGCAGGACTTCGGCACCACGAACGAGAAGGTCGCCAGGTTCCTCGTCTCTGAGTTCGACGACATCTCGACGGCGAGGATCGTCTGATGGTCATTCAGCTGGCGATCAACCAGGTCCCGCTTCCTACGGGCGCGTCCCGCAACATGGACCCGGCGCTCCGTATCGTCAACGCGAACTTCCGCTCGATCACCGACTACCTGAACCGGGCGATTGCGGCTGGCAACATTGTTGCCGACGGCTCGATCACGCTGGCGATGCTTGCCACGTCTGCGAAGACGCTGGCCGGTGACGTGACGGGCCTCATCTCCGGGGTGACGGTCGAGAAGATCCGCAACCGCAGCATCGCTGCCCCGGCGGCTGGCGACAACGGCAAGGCGATCACCTACAACCACGCTGGCAGCGCGCTCGCGTGGACGGCCCTGTTCTCGAACCCTCTGACCACGCGCGGCGACCTGATCTACCGCGGCGCGTCAGATCCCGCGCGCCTGGCGGTCGGCTCGGCGAACACGGTGCTGCGCAGCGACGGGACGGACCCGGCGTGGGCCACGATCACGTCGATGCTCGACTCGCTGTTCTCTAGCACGCAGGGCGCCGTGCTGTTCCGCGGCGCGGCGGCCTGGCAGGCCCTGGCCATCGGCACCAGCGGGCATTTCCTCAAGAGCAACGGCGCCGGAGCCGATCCCTCCTGGGCCGCTGGCGGCGGCGGCGGCGTGTCCTCCCCGCTCACCACGAAGGGCGACATCTGGGGCTACTCGACGGCCGACGATCGCCTGCCGGTCGGCACGAACGGCTACGTGCTCACCGCGGACAGCACCCAGTCGCTCGGCATCAAGTGGGCGGCGGCGGCTGGCGGCGGGACGAACGCCCTGCTCGACGGGTCTGCGCACACGGACACGGCCGCCGGGACCGTCGTGCGCGGCGACGTGATCGTCGGCAACAGCACGCCGAAGTGGTCCCGCCTGGCGATCGGGTCGGCTGGCCGTGTGCTGCGCAGCGACGGGACGGACACCGACTGGCGCTGGGATCGCTGCGTGCGCGCCGACCGGCCGTGCTTCGCGGCCAGCTTCGGCGGCGGCTCCGGCTTCATCGTGAACAACGGGAGCGGGACGCGCACGGCGGCGGGCGGCACGGAGGCCGACGCCGCCGACGCCGAGCGCCCCTCGGAGAAGTTCACCCAGTCGGTGAACAGCGGCACCAGCGGCTTCGGCAGCTGGCCGAAGAAGGTGTCGGGGGCTATGAGCCCTTGCCTGTGGGCCGACTTCAAGATCGTGACCGCCTCGAAGATGAACCTCCAGATCGGGTTCAACGACGGCGGCTTCTCGGCCAGCAGCGACACGACGAACTGCGCTATGCTTGAGTGGCAGGAAGGCACCGATACCAACTTCCGATTCAAGCATAATGACTCGGCTGGCGTCGTCACGGACGACGATACCGGCATCGCGAAGGACGCGAACTGGCACGATGTCCTGATCTATTCTCCCGACGCTGGCACTACTTGGGTGTGCGAAATCGACGGCGTTCAGGTGGTCAGCACGTCGACGAACGTCCCAGTGACTAGCACGCTTCTGTATCCCATCGCTGGGTACGGGTGCAATGGATCTGGCTCAACCGGCAACGAACTGAGAGAATCCTACGTCATCTGTCAGGTCGCCAAGGCAGTCGGTTCTTAGAAGGGACATCATGGCAAACTCAGAGATTGACTCGCTGCGTCGCGCGAACGCTGGGCTTCGAACGAAGATCCGCGAGATGGAGCTCGAGAAGGCCGAGGCCGAGGCGAAGCAGCTGAAGCTGCTGTCGATCTACGACGCCGAGGTTTCGGGGCTCCGAAACCTGCTCTCCGATCTGCGCAGCGCAGAGGCGAAGCAGATGCGAGAGGATCTGGCGAAGAGGCCCAAGCCCGGGTAGGATTCTGAGAGGAGGCCACGATGGCTGCGACCGGAATCGCCAATCCCATTCTCGGCCCGCTGAACAGCCCGACTGTTCCCACGAAGCAGGTCGCCTCGATCAAGCCCGGCGGCGAAGTCGCTCGTCTGCTCAGCATCATGGAAGAGCTGAAGCGCACGAAGCAGCCGTGGATCATCAAGGACATGCTCGACGCCGCCGCGCGCGACGAGGGCGTTCCTACCGCGATGCTGGACGACGCGCTGCTCAAGCACGGCGTGCGGTTCTCGCGAGGCTCCGGCGGCCAGGTGACGGGCATCCAGACGAACGGGCCGCAGGACGTTCCTGGCGCGGCCGGGTACGGGAAGCAGAGCCCCGGCACTGGCGGCCCGTCCTACTCGATGCCCTCCACCCCGGGGTCGAGTGGCCGCACGTCGGCTGGCTCCCCGTGGGGCGGCGGCGGCGGCGGCCAGTCGGCGCCCGGCTTCGTCCCGAGCGGCCTGCCCACGGGCGGGGCGCAGACGGCCGGGTTCTCCATGACGGACCGCACGGGCATCACCAACCCGGGCCCCGGCGGCGGGCCGACCCCGGGCCAGGGGTACACGGGCGGATTCTCCTACGGTCAGCCCAAGTCGATCTTCGATGGTATGTCCGCGAACCCCACCTACGGCGAAGTCATCTCGAAGACGATGCAGCGCCAGGAGGACAACCGGGACGCGGCAATGGGCATCATGGGCAACGCCCGCAGCGAGATCATGAGCGACCCGAACCGCGCGCTGCTCGGGCAGCGGACGGCCGATCTGCTCTCGAACCCGTACTCGCTCGACGAGGCGACGATCAGCCGCATCATGGGCCAGCAGAACCAGGCGCTCACGCAGCGCGCGGCGCAGACGAGCCAGGGCATCCGCGACCGCGAGGCGGCGCGCGGCACGCTCCGCTCCGGCGGCGCGACGGCGGCGCTCGACACGGTGCGCAACCGGACGGCCGATGCCATGTCGGCCGGTGAGAGCGACATCCGCGTGAAGGCGGCGATCCAGAACGGCCAGGATCTGCGGTCCGCCATGAGCGCAGCCCTTCCCGGGATCTCCGAGAAGACGAACTCGCTGAACCAGCTGGACACAACGGCGGCGCGCGACATCCTCGGCGGGTCGAGCTACTCCGGCGACGCGTTCCTCACGAACGCGCTGATGGGGAAGCCGCAGGGTCAGCAGTTCGCGCCGATGACCGAGTACACCAACGGGTACAAGCTCGGCTAAGGAGTCGACGATGCCCTTCGAGATCGGCAAGGTCTTCAGTCCTGAGATGCTCTCGCTCGTCCTGCGCAAGCAGGAGGACGAGAAGAACCGTGGGCTGGAAGTCGCCCGCCTCTCGCTCCAGGCTCGAGGCCAGGCGCGCGCGGAGGACCAGGCGAAGCGCGAGCTGATGCTTCAGCGCGACCGCCTCTCCGCCGATCAGGAGGACAGCAAGCTGAAGCGCCAGCTGGCGCTGGCCGACGACGACCGCGCGAACAAGTCGCTGAGCCTCAGCCAGCAGCGCGCGCAGTTCGGCGATGCGCTGGAGCAGCGCAAGACGGAGAGCGACATCGGCTCGCGCAACCGCCAGCTCGACCTGGGTGAGCTGGAGTACAGCGCGCAGCAGGACGACAGGGACCGCAACTTCAAGCTGCGCGAGCGCGGCCAGGATGCGTCCGAGTCGCAGGCCGAGTGGGAGCGTGACGTTCAGCATCCCGACCGCATGTCGGTCGAGGCGATGAAGGACGACACGCGCCGCACAGGACTCAGCAACAGCAAGGCGATCCAGGAGCGCAGGCTCGCAATCGCTGAGACGAAGGCCCAGCAGCTGCTCGGCGGCAACCGCGGATTTGGTGGCGCCACGAAGGTCTATGAGGGACTCATCAAGGCGTACAACTCCGTCGTCGAAGCAGCTGCCAACGGGCTTGCTACGCAGGAGCAGGTGGACCAGGCTGCGGCCGATCTCGCCGCCTACCAGAAGACGCTGCTCGAACGCGACAGCGAGACCTACCGCGCCGTGAACACCAGCACGGACCTGAACAAGCAGGCGCACAAGATCACGCAGAAGCACGGCCTGTCGGGTATGAGCACGACCACCGCCGAGGATCCGCTCGATCTCTACACCAAGGTCCCCAGCGTCCCGGGCAGTAGGTAGTCGTGGGCATCTTCGACAAGCCGGATCTCCAGCCGCCGCCTACCCGCTACCCCGGGCTGGCAGAGTACGGGAAGGAGATGTACGTCTCCCCCGACGACACGGCGGGCCAGGAAGACCTGCGCAAGAAGCAGGAGCGCGCGGCCCTTGAGAAGCAGGCGGCGGCGCTTCGGTCGTTCACCGAAGACCGCAAGCGCGACCTGATGACGGAGAACACTCCGTACTTCAAGGCCGGGACTCCCGAGTCGAAGATCCGCTACGAAGAGATTCGCACGCTCCAGCCTTGGCAGATTGCCGAGATGGACCGACGCGACGCCGAGAAGGCGGGCAACATGAAGCTCGCCGAGCGACTCGGCAAGCTGCGTGACCACATCTTCGAGCAGGACAAGGACTCGCAGGACAAGGGGATGCGGGACGTGTTCGACGCCTCGCGCGGCACCCTCGCCAGCGTGGCGACCGACGTGCTCATCCCCGTCTACCGCGGCTTCGACTCCTTCGCCCGCACTGCGTCGTTCGGCGCGAGCGAGCTGGTGAAGGCTGGCGCGCGCAAGCTGGCCGAGGCGGCTGGCGGCGCGAGCATGGAGAACAGCGAGTACGCCGAGCGTGCGCTCATCGACGAGGCGGCGCGCACCGGGTTCGGCAAGGTGGCTGGCGGTACGGCCGACGCCATCGGCATGATTAAGGGATTCGGCGGCTCTTCCATGAGCCGAGGCGGCGCTTTCGGCATGTTCAAGGGCGCCGAGAAGATGTCGCACATCGGCCCGATGGGGGCCGTCGAGAAGCTGGCCGGGTCGTGGCTGGCGAAGGGCGGCGGCAAGCAGCTTACTGCTCGCCTGCTCGATTCCAGCGTCGGCGGGTTCGTGGCCGCGAACGCTGCGGTCCAGCTCGGAGACGCAGGGACCGCGGCGCTCAACGACCTGTTCTACGGCGAGTCGGCCATGCGCCCGCGCGCGGTGGAGATCCTGAAGTCGATGCCGCAGGGCGCGCTGAACAGCGCGATCCTCGGCGGCTTCACGCCCGTACTCCAGCGCATCGGTCGCGGCGTGTCCAGCAAGCTGATGGGCAAGTGGGCGCCTGGCGTAGAGATCGGTCAGAAGCTCAGCGGCCTCAGCATCGGCGCGCGCGCGGCGCAGGGCGTCGGCGGCGTCTTCGAGTTCCTCGGCTTCGCCGGGATGCCGCACGTCAGCGAGGACGGGTTCTCCGTCTTCCAGCCCTACATCGACATCCTCTCGATGGACGAGAAGAAGCGAGCGCACGGCTGGACGGAAGTGCTCAGCCAGATGCTGACCGGCTTCGCGCTCGGCGCGTCGCACGGGAAGCATCTCGGCGGCAAGGGCCAGCTACCCGACAAGCAGTTCTTCCTGAAGGACAAGCCCTACCTCCCGCGCGAAGTCGAGACGGCCATCCGCTCGTCCGTTCGCGAGGGCGTCGACGCGATGCTGAAGTCGGCCGACGGCGACCGCGCGATGATGGCGTCGTTCATCGCCGCGCTCAAGGTGCGCGAGGCGATGGGCTACGACAAGCCCGGATCCTCGAGCCTTCTCACCGATCCTGCCCGCAACGAGTTCGTCAAGCAGAAGCTGGAGCAGGCGAAGAAGGACGAGCAGGACCAGCGCGCGATCGACGAGAAGCGCGAGACGGATCGCTACGATGCGGCCCGCCCGTCCGAGCTGGGGTTCCCTCAGCCCGGTGAGGGGTTCGCGTCCGCGCGCAGCATGGAGGACCACGGCCGTCTTCCGTTCATGGTGGACGAGCATGGCCGGTCGTCTTCGCCGTCCACCGTCGAGTCGTGGGATCCCACCACGCGCCCGGATCTGGCCGACCCCGGCACGAAGCTGAGCATCAACTTCGGGCTGAAGGGCAAGAAGCAGGCGATGTGGGAGGGCGTCGAAGTCGTTCGCCCCATCTTCTTCAAGGGCGACAAGCGCAAGGGCCAGCTCAAGGGCGTGCTAGTTCGGCTCGATTCGACTGGCCGCATGGCCATGTTCGACGCCGCGGACGTGAAGGCCGGGCTCGTCAAGATGCAGGACGGCACGAGCCTGGAGCGCCCGACCGTAGAGGCGACCGGCGAGTCGTCGCCGCGCGAGGCCGCGCCTGCGCCGAAGGTCATCCCGCCCGGCCAGCACGAGGACGCCTACGGCCAGCGCACCTTCCCGTTCACCAAGGCGGCGAAGGCCGCGAAGGGCAAGGCTGGCGCCAAGGTGCCGGACCTGGGTGTGACGGAGGCCGCTCGCGCGACCGAGCGCACTCCCGGGGTGGCTGAGCCGTCCGCTCGCCCGCTGGCCGAGGCGCCGCGTGAGCGGCCGGTCGGCGAGACGGCCATCCTGACGGAGGCCACTCGCGGTGGCGAGGGCCGCACCGATCTGAGCGGCAAGCCCGTGTCGCTCGGCGAGCCGCAGGCCGCGCCCGCGAAGAAGGCGGCCAGCGCAGAGGCCGACGCCGACAAGGCCGTCGCCGACGCGGAGCCGCGCATCCAGGCTGCGTTCCCTGGCATCAGCGCCAGGAAGACGAAGCCGAAGGAAGGGAAGCTGGGACAGGCCCTGCGCTACGCGGGGGCCGAACGCCGGAAGGAGGTGATCCCCGCGGCGAGGGCTCGGCGGTCTGCCGAGTCGAAGCGCCGGACCGCCGATCGCAAGGCGAACACCGATCCGATGACCGAGCTCGGCAATCAGAATGCGTGGACCGAGTCTGTGAAGAATCTGCCCGGCAGCGGCGACGTGGTCGCGCTGATCGACGGCACGAACACCAGCTCGGCGAACAAGCCCGAGGTGGGCGGCCACGACAACGGCGACGTGGTGTTCAAGAGCTACGGCGCCAGGATGCGCGAGGCTCGAGCCAAGAGCGGCGCCGACGTGGCGCTGTTCCGCAAGAGCGGCGGCGACGAGTTCGCCGTGAAGGGCAAGCCCGCAGAGGTGCGGAAGTTCCTGAAGGCGCTGAACGAGAGCAACAAGGCTGGAGAGTCGAAGCTCGCAGACGGAAAGGTGTATGAGCATCGGCTGATCGCGGGCGAGGGCAAGGAGACCATCGCCGAGGCCGACAAGTCGCAGATGGCGAAGCACGACGTGTACCGCAAGCAGGCCGAGGAGGCCGGGCTCGGACTGTCGCGCAAGAAGGAGGACAAGCCGCCGACGCCGCCTCCCGCCGCCGAGCCTGCGAACGCCACGAAGCCGAAGCCCGGCCCGCTTGTCCCTGGACTGAAGCGTGTGGAGCTGAAGAAGAAGCCCGGCGACTCGCGCGCTGCGCCTGGCATCAACCTTATTCCTACGAAGAAGAACGTGGCGAGCAAGGCCACCCTCCCCGGGATCAAGGTGCCAGAGTCGAAGGTGGAGAACACCGCGCTGACGGCAGAGGAGTCGATCAGAGGGCTGTACGGCGAGCCGCATCTCACTCCCGCCGAGCGGGAGACGGAGCTTCGCGGAATCGAGGAAGTGCTCGGCAAGGACGTTCGTGATCGCGTCGAGCACATGCTTTCGATGGGCGAGTCCGCCGACGCGATCCTCGCCGACAAGGCTGTCAGAGGCGCGTTCAATGAAAGGCGTGCCATCGAGAAGCTCATCGACGATGATCTCGCCGAAGAGGCTGCGGCCAAGGCCGAGGTCGACGATCTCAACGCCGCGCTGAAGATCAACATTCCCGAGCCGACGAATCAGGGGCCTGCCCCGGTGGTGAAGGAGTCCCCTTCCTCCGAAGCCACCGGCAAGCAGGCTCCTCCTATCCGCCAGATTCCGCCGCACGAGAAGATCGTCGAAGATGAGATCCGCGGAGTCGTCGGCAGGCTCGAAGAGCTGAGCGGAGACGCGCAGACCGAGGCCGTCCAGCGCATGCGCGACCTGAAGAACCTGCTCTCTCTCGTGCGCGAGAAGGGCCAGGGCAAGCCGTACTCCGTGTACGGCGAGAAGGTCAAGATCCCCGAGCTCGGCGACCACGTCACGATCAAGCTCGACGACGGGCGCGAGGTGACTGGCATCGTCGAGGAGTCGATGAAGGAGCCGCTCGGTCGGCGCATCAAGCTGCTGATGGAGGGCGGTAAGGTCGAGCGCGTGCGCCTGGCCGACATGGTGGACATCCAGCCCGCCGACGTGCTGAGCCACGACTTCAGCACGCCGACCGAAGTCAGCCTGCCGACGTTCATGTCGTGGTTCTCCGGCCGTCGTCGTGACACCCCGGGGTACGAGCGCAACCTGCGGCTGAAGCGGGCCTTCGACAAGGACCAGCGCGCGCGCAGCGTGAAGCGGCGCCGCGGCCTGATCGAAGCGAGCAAGGAGTACGACGCTGACGACGCCAAGGGCGAGATGGCGGATCGTGTTCTTCGCGCTCGGCACGACGCACTCACCGGAGACGACTACGAGCTGGAGGCGCTGGCCAGACTCGTAGACCCGAAGGATCGCAACCGAGTCGAGGCCAACGTCACACCGGAAGTCGGCCGCCGAAAGGTCGGGGACGAGTTCGTCGGGCGCGACCTGCTCGGGATCAAGAAGAAGGACCGGATCGAAGGCGAAGCGCAGCGCGCTCCTTTCCATTGGTTCGACCCTCAGGCTAAGCGCCGGTCCGAGAAGGATCTAGTCGAGATGTCGAAGCGTGACACCGATGAGGGGAGGCAGGCAGCTGTCGACGTAGATGAGTTCCAGAAGCTCATGGACCTGGCGAACTACACTCGCCAGATCGAGGCTCTCGAAGTCGAGAACGACGCTCTCGCAAAGAAGCTTGGACGTGGGTTCGCCCGCGTCAGCGGATCTCTCGAAGAGCTGCCGAACGGAGCCACCGTCTATGTCCGCAAGCAGGGGATAAAGGATACGCATTACGGAGAGCCCGAGCTTCTCGAAGTGAAGATGCGCGATGGGCGCGTCGTGATCCGCAAGCTCAACAACCTGGAGATCCGCGACGCATACGATCAGGACCCGACGCTCCGACCCGAGATCCAGAAGTTTGTCGACTCTCGGAAGAAGAGCTTCTTTGAGCGCGCCAGCGATGAACTGAAGCGAGAGATCGTGCTGCACGCTGGGGCGGAGGGCGAGAATGCCATCGACCACATCTACGAGTGGGCAATCGGCAAGGCCAAGGACGAACTTCCTGGTGGCCCGCTGTTTGACGCTGCTCGCAAGTGGATGCGCGAGAACAACCGACCCGCCAACGAGAAGTCGAAGGAATACTTGGAATGGCTGCGCAAGCTGAAGGCTCAGATCGAGCCTAGCGAGTCTGGATCTGGCAGGAGCTCCGTCGAGGGGGTGAAGCGACCCGCAAACGCCGAGTCGTTCGACGAGGCCCCCTCTACTGGCGAGCGGACTCTGTTCGACCAGATGAAGGAAGACGTGCTTGCCGGACGCGATCCCGTGACTGGGCACCCTCTCCGAATCGGTGAGGACGGAGGCATCGAGAACGACGTGTCGCCGAGCGCGAGCCTCCTTCTCCCCTCGGTTATCCCGGGGATGCCGCCTCCTGGCTCGGTCGCCCACCTGAAGCGGCTCTACAGGTTCGGTCGCGGCGTGTGGCGCAAGACCGGCGGCATCGTCAACGACATCGGCGGCGCCTTCGCGGACACCGTCGCTGACGAGGCGACGAAGATCGCGTTCCGCCCCGACAAGCTCAAGCTCGCCAGCTCTGCGTTCGGGCAGACGCGCCTGTACAAGAAGTGGGTCGAGGGCGCTCGCCGATTTGAGGCATTCGCCAGTCCGTCCGGCGACGAGTACGCGGCGCACGTCCTCACCTACCTGAACCGCAACGCCGGTCTCGAGAGTGGGTACATCGAGCGGATGGAGAATGCGATGGCGCCTCTCACGAAGATCGAGCGCGCCGAGCTGGTCAAGCGCATGGAGAAGTACACCGAGGGCGACAAGCACGGCTCGCTTGAAGACTTCGACAGCTTCATGCGCGAGATGTACAAGGAGATGAAGGAGCTCGAACTGATCCCGAAGGACGACGAGGGTCGGTTCCTCGGGCAGTACATCCCGTACAACAAGTTCCGCTACACGCGCGATCAGCTGAACCAGAAGGAGAAGGATCTCCAGTTCGACCTGAAGAAGGCGAAGCGAGACGGAGACAAGGCTGGCGAGGAGGCCACCCTCCGGGCTATCGAGAACCTGAAGGCGATCCGCACGCGCGGCCCCGACAGGGACGACGCGTTCCGCGTGGTGGTCTCGCCTGTCCCCCTGTCGCAGCTCGGAGATCCGAAGACGCGCGCCCTGCTCAACAGCGGAATGCTCAACCACCGATCCTTCAAGTCGTGGAAGGAGGCGGTCGAGGCTGGCCTCGATACGAGCAACCCGATCGAGATGCTGCGCGAGGCGATGTGGACGCAGATGATGGCCGTCACGCGCCACCGCCTGTTCCGCACGCTCGCAGCCGATCGCGACCTGGTCATGGACCCGAAGGTCGATTCGCGCATCCCTTCGTGGTACGTCGAGCCGGACACCAAGATGATGTCCGAGCACAACAGCTGGCGCATCCTCGACGGGAAGCGGGTCAACCCGTTCCTTATGGACCAGCTGTATCAGATGGACCCGAAGCGGAACTGGCCGCAGAAGCTCGTCGACTACCTGCACATGAGCGCGAAGATGTCGAAGGCGCTCGTCAACACGTCGGCGATCATGACGAACCTGGTCGGCAACCCGATGATCCTGGCTATGAACGGGATGCCGATTCCGCACGCCTACGCGTCGTACGCGAAGGCGACCGTCCAGCTCGCGCTCGCCGACCCCGCGCTTCGTGGGTTCTGGCATCTGTTCCCTGGCGGCAGGGAGGCAGTCTTCGCAGCAGAGGCCGGGAAGTACGGGTCGAAGCGCGACGAGTACATGAAGGAAGGCTGGATCACGCACTCAAGCGACGCGACGCGTGAGCTTCAGACGATCTTCGACAAGGACGCGTCTCTGCGAGAGCACATCCTCCGCGGCTACTCGGATCACGAGAGTCTCGATCAGACGGAGACGCTGCTCCGCACCATCGCCGCCGTCATCGACAAGGCCGGGGCGAAGGGCGTCCGTCTCTACAACATGATCGACGCCGGGGCGCGCGCCGCGCTCCACGAGCACCAGCTCAAGAACGGGATGAGCCACGACGAGAGCGCCAACGAGGTGAACAAGAGCTTCGACGTGCAGCATCTGCCGAAGATGTGGCGCGGCGTACGCAAGGGCTTCGCCTCCGTGGGCGCCGACTCGTTCGTCTCGTTCAAGGTGGCGATGGCTCGCAACGCCACGAAGTTCGTCGGCCGTTCTCCGTGGGTGATTGCGAACGCCGCGGCGATGGCCTACGCCCTCCGCACTGCGGTCGGCCTGATGTACGGCATGGACGAAGACGAGATGGACGAGCTGGTCGACGCGTCGACTCCGCGCACGGGCAGCTGGATGTTCGACAAGATCAACCGCGCCACGTCGCTCGTGATCCCGTGG
>Ga0154020_10007844_pt1 | contig 12432 bp, 7 predicted proteins | sample Klosneuvirus_201_FD_109709 | JGI IMG/M metagenome (GOLD analysis project Ga0154020, IMG submission 109709) | Active sludge microbial communities from wastewater, Klosterneuburg, Austria - Klosneuvirus_20160825_MG | ecosystem: Engineered > WWTP > Aerobic digester > Activated sludge | place... | reverse complement strand
GCGCTGACCTATGTCGCCTTCGTGTGGATGGGCGTCCTCATCCTGCTGGTGCTGACGCTGACCTTCATGGATGTCGGCAAGCTGCTGGCGCGGCTGTACACGGCGGTGTCGGGGCGCGCGCTGCTGCCGACCGATCCCGAGCGCCGCCAGGTCATGGCGCGTGCGCTGGCTGCGGTGGCGGGCGCCACCGGGGTCGGCGCCGGCGCGTTCGCGCTGGTGGCGGCGCGGCGGGTGGCGCTGGTCGATCACCACGTCAAGCTGGCCCGGCTGCCGGTGGCGCTGGACGGCATGACCATCGTGCAGATCACCGACGTGCACGTGTCGAGCATCATCGGGCGCGACTTCGTGGAGCATCTGGTCGAGCGCATCAACCAGCTCAAGCCCGACGTGGTCGCCATCACCGGCGACCTGGTCGACGGCTCGGTGGAGGCGCTGCGCGAGGCGGTGGCGCCGCTGGCGCAGATCGAGTCACGCTGGGGCACCTACTTCGTGACCGGCAATCACGAGTTCTACTCGGGTGTGGCCGAGTGGCGCGTGCACCTCGAGACCCTGGGGGTGCAGGTGCTGTCGAACCGGCGCGTCGAGATCGGCCATGGCGAGCACCTGATCGACCTGGCCGGGGTCGAGGACCCCACCAGCGGCGAGACCGCCGGCGCGGTCAAGCAGGCGCTGCACGGGCGCGACCCCGAGCGTGAGTGCGTCTTGCTGGCGCACCAGCCGCGGTCGATCCACGAGGCCGCGCGCCAGGGCGTCGGCCTGCAGATCAGCGGTCACACCCACGGCGGGCAGATCTGGCCGTGGCGCTACTTCGTGTACCTGCAACAGCCCTATGTCGACGGTCACCACTGGCATGGCGACAGTCAGATCTATGTCAGCCGGGGCACCGGCAGCTGGGGGCCGCCGATGCGGCTGGGCGCGCCGCCCGAGATGACGCGCTTCACGCTGCGCCGCGGCTGAGCCGGCGCGACCGGGCGCGATCGGGTGCGATCGGGCGCGATCGTCGCGTCAGTTCGCGAAGGGGTCGAAGGTGCCGTCGCCCTTCTCGGTGCTGCCGCCGGTCTTGCCGCCCTTGCCACCGCGGCGCCGACGCTTGTCGCGCGCGGTCTTGTCCTCGGGCCCCGGGGCCGGGTCGGTCACGGCCACCAGTGGCTCCAGCGTGAGGCTGAGCTTGCCGTCGTGATCGGTGGCCGCGGCCGCCTCTTGATCCTGATGGCCGGCGAGGCGGAACTTGAGCAGCAGCTCGCCCTTGATGGCGACGACCGACAGCTTGAACGGCGTCTTGCCGACACGGACGCCGTCCGAGACGCGGAAGACGTCGGCGCCCGGCGGGGTCGACTCGATGGCCAGCTCGATGTTCGCAGGTGCGGGTGCAGGCCCAGGCCCAGTCAACGACGGCGGGGTCGGCGCGGCCGCTGCCGCGCTGGGCACGGGCACGGTCGCGCCGGGCGAGCCGCCCGGGTCACGTGCGGTGCCAGCCACCGTGGCCTCCTGCCCGCCCTTCTTCTTGCCGGTCCCGCCGAGCAGGAAGAACAGCCCGGCGCCGACCGCGACCACACCCAGCGCGATGCCCGCGATGAGGCCGCCCTTGCCGCGCCTCGGCGGCGTGGCCACAGGCGACACCGACTGTCCCATCGAGGTGCCGAGGGTGGTCGACACACCGGCCCCCGTGGTCGCCATCGGCGCCACCCCGCTGCTGGCCAGCGCGCCCACAGCAGCCGGCAGACCACGCGACGATGGCGTGGTCGCGGCGAAGCCCTCGGCGCTGGCCTGGCGCCGGGCCGCGCCCGGGCTGGTGTCCTGACCAGGTGCCGACCCGATGCCCATGCCGGCGCCGGTGCCGGCCGCGACCGAGCTGCGCTGCGCCACCATGCTCTGGCGGAACGACGGCCCCGCCGCCGACGGCGCCAGGCTGGTGAACAGCGCGGCGCGCGCGGCCTTGATGCGCAGGAGTTCCTCGGACACCTCGGCGAGCGACTGCGGGCGCCCCTCGGGCGTCTTGGCCAGACAGCGCAGGATCAGGGCGTCGAGCTCGGGCGGCAGCGCGGGCTCGTACTTCGACGGCGGGTCGGGCGTGGTCGCGATGTGACCGACGATGACGTCGCCGGGGCCGGCGCCCAGGAACGGCGGCCGCCCGCACGACAGCTCGTACAGCATGCAGCCCACCGCATAGATGTCGGAGCGCCAGTCGACCTCGCCGGCGCCGCGGCACTGCTCGGGCGACATGTACAGCGGCGTGCCCATCATGCTGCCGGTGCGCGTCTTGACCGAACCAGCGTCGTCACCGGCCAGCTTGGCGATGCCGAAATCCAGCACCTTGACCCGGGTGCCACCCTTGACGTCGTCGGGCACCAGGAAGACGTTCTCGGGCTTGAGATCGCGGTGCACGATCCCCTTGGCGTGGGCGGCGCCGATGGCGGCGCACAGCTGCACCATGATGTCGGTCATCGGCGCGAAGCCGAGGCGACCGTCGCGCTCCAGCATGGCGACCAGCGCCTCGCCGTCGAGCAGCTCCATCACGATGAAGGCGCTGCCGTCGCTGTGGTGGCCGAAATCGAAGATGTCGATGAGGCCCGAGTGCTTGATGCGAGCGGTCGCGCGCGCCTCGTTGAAGAAGCGGTCGACGGTGTCCTTGTTGGCCGACGCCTCGGGCTTGAGCATCTTGATGGCCGCGCGGCGACCGATCACGTTGTGCTCGGCCTGGTAGACCACACCCATGCCGCCCTCGCCGAGCTTGTGCAGGATGCGGTAGCTCCCGACCATCTCGCCGATCATCGTGTTTTCAGGGTAGCACGCACGCCTGGGCGACGCTGGTGCGCCAGGCTACGCACGGGGCATGACGACGCGGAATCGGGTGCCACGGCCGAGCTCGCTGGCGACCTCGATGCTGCCATTGGCGCGGGCGACCAGGTCCTTGACGATGGCCAGACCGAGGCCGGTGCCCCTGGATTTCGTCGTGAAATAGGCGTCGAAGATCTGCTCGCGCACAGCCTCCGACATGCCCACCCCGTCGTCCTCGACCTCGATGGAGACCTCCGTGGGGGTCGCCGAGGTGCGCAGGGCGATGCGTCCGCGCAGCGGGATGGCGTCGCGGGCATTGACACACAGGTTGAGCAACACCTGCTCCAGCTCGACCTCGCGCAGCGGCACACAGGCGTCGCCGCCCACCACGTCGACCGCCAGCACGGCGCGGTCGCGCACCAGCATCTCCAGCGGTCGGCTCAGCGCCTCGATGACCGGGCCGATGGCGACGGTGTCCTCGGTGCCGCTGCGCGGCCGCCCGAACTGGGTCAGCTCGCCGAGCAGGCGCACGCCCATGTCGGTGCAGGCCTGGATGGTGCGGGCGGCCTCGACCTGACCCGCGCGGTCCAGCTTGACGGTCGCGGCGACCACGCCGTTCAGCACGTTGCCGAAGTCGTGCGCCACCGCCATCACCACGGTGCGCAGCTGCTCCAGGCGGCGCAGCTCGGTCAGCAGCATGGCCTGCGCGCGCAGCTGCTCCTCCAGACGCAGGCGCTCGGCCTGCTCGCACGCGGCGGCCATGACCTCGGCGACCGCGCTGGCGAACTCGACCTCGGCCTGGGTCCAGGCGCGCGCAGGGCCGACATGCTCGTGGCAGATGACGCCGTAGACCTGGCCGCCGCGAAACACCGGGGCGTCCAGCATGGCGCCGATGCCCAGCGGCTCAAGATAGCCGGGCCCGAGCTCGCAGGTGTCGGGATGCGTGCGCGCGTCGTCGGCCACGATGGCGCGGCGCTCGGTCAGGGCGCGGCAGTAGGTGGGAAACGCCCGCGTGGGCAGGATGTCCCCCGAGGTCGCGCTGCGCGTCGAGCGCGTGAACAGCTGCTTGCACAGCAGCTGCTCGCCGCCGGGCTGGAAGATCCAGACCCCGACCCGCTCGACCGACAGCGCGTCGGCACAGATGGTCGCGGCCTGCGCGGCGACCCGCTCCAGCGCATCGGCCGACTCCAGCGTGACCCGCGCCAGGCGCAGGCGCGCCTCCTCGAACCCCACCCGCAGGCCAGGCCTCGCCTCCGTCGTCCCCATGCCCATCGTCCATCCCCTGCCGGCGCTCGCCGCTCTCTGATGCTACACCCGCGCGGCTACGGCTTCGCCGAGATGGCCTCACCTGGCAGCAGGAAGCCATAACGCCGCATGATCGCGCGTCCCGGGGCGGACGCCACGAAGCTCGCGAAGGCCAGCGCGTCCTCGCCGCGCTTGCCGTGCTTGCACACCACCATGGCCTGATCGAGCGGCTCGTGCAGCGCGCCATCGATGGCCAGCGAGGTGCCGTCCTTCTTGTTGATGGTCAGCGACATCGACACCAGCGCGACATCGACGTCGCCGGTCTCGGCGTAGCGCAGCGCCGCACGCACGTTCTCACCCGGAATCAGGCGCGACTGCACCGCGGCCAGGATGCCGACGCTGGTCAGGGCCTGCTTGGCCGCCTTGCCATAGGGCGCGTGCTCGGGGTTGGCCATGGCGATGCGCTTGAAGCGCGGGTCGGCCAGGTCGGCCAGCGTGGTCGGCGGCGCCGGCCCACCCGGCGGTGTCCACGCCACCAGGCGGCCACGCGCATAGGCGCTCTTGGTGGCGGCGTCACAGGCGCCGGCGGCGACGACCTGGTCGACGTACCCGGTGTTGCCCGACGCGAACAGGTCGAACGGCGCACCCTCGGCGACCTGCTTGGCCAGCAGGCCCGACGAACCGAAGGTGAACGACGGCGTGGCCCCGCCCTGGGCCTTGAAGGCGGTAGCGACCTCCTGGAAGGCCAGCTGCAGGTCAGCGGCGGCGGCGACGCGAAACGACTTCTTCTTGTTGCAGCCAGCGCCCAGCACCAGCAAGCACAGCGCCGCCGCCGTGACGACCCGCGCGCGCATCACGTCGTGGAGACGCGCTGATCCAGCGGGATGTAGTGGTTCAGCGTGGGCCCGGTGTAGATCTGGCGCGGCCGGCCGATCTTGGTGGCCGGGTTCGTGATCATCTCCTTCCAGTGCGCGATCCAGCCCGGCAGGCGGCCCAGCGCGAACATGACGGTGAACATGTTGGTCGGGATGCCGATGGCGCGGTAGATGAGGCCGCTGTAGAAGTCGACGTTCGGGTACAGCTTGCGCTCGACGAAGTACGAGTCCTTGAGCGCGGCGTCCTCCAGCTTGAGCGCGATCTCGAGCAGCTTGTCGTTGACGCCCAGGCGCGACACCGCGCTGTCGCAGGCCTTCTTGATCAGCTTGGCGCGCGGGTCGTAGTTCTTGTACACGCGGTGGCCGAAGCCCATCAGGCGGGCGCCCGACTTCTTGTCCTTGACCTGATCGATGAACTTGGCGACGTCGCCGCCGTCGCGCTCGATGCTCTCCAGCATCTCCATGACCTCCTGGTTGGCGCCGCCGTGCAGCGGGCCCCACAGGGCGCAGATCCCCGCCGCCGTGCTGGCGAACAGGTTGGTCTGCGCGCTGCCCACCAGGCGCACCGTCGAGGTCGAGCAGTTCTGCTCGTGATCGGCGTGCAGGATGAGCAGCAGGTTCAGGATGCGCACGATCTCGGGGTCGATGTCGTACGGCTCGGCCGGGACCGAGAACATCATGTTGAGGAAGTTGGCGCAGTACGACATCGAGTTCTGCGGGTACACGAAGGGCTGGCCGATCGACTTCTTGTACGAGAACGCCGCGATGGTGCGCAGCTTGGCGAGCAGCCGCGTGATGGTGATGTCCATCTGGTCGGTGTTCCGGATGTCGAGCGCGTCGGGATAGAACGACGACAGCGACAGCACCATGGCCGACAGGATCGCCATCGGGTGCGCCGTGATGGGATAGCCGTCGAAGAAGCGCTTCATGTCCTCGTGGATCAGCGAGTGGCGCGACAAGAGATTCCGGAAGCGTCCCAGCTGGTCCTTGGTCGGCAGCCCGCCATAGATGAGGAGGTAGGCGGTCTCGACGAAGGTCGACTTCTCGCCGAGCTCCTCGATGGGGATGCCGCGGTAGCGCAGGATCCCCTTGTCACCATCGATGAACGTGATGGCGCTGGTGGTCGAGGCGGTGTTGACGAAGGCGGGGTCGAGGGTGACGTACCCGGTCTTGCCTCGCAGCTGACCGATGTCGACCGCGACTTCGCTTTCGGTGCCCACGATGATGGGCAGGTCGATGGAACCATTGGGGAGTTGGAGCTTCGCGCTGTCGGCCACGGGGCCCTCCAATCGAGGCTTCACTATAGCTCAGTCGTGCAGCGGGATCCCATCCGATAGATCGGGGTGTGGGGGCAGTGCGTCCATTCGGGCCATGGCGAAACGCGGCATCGTACCCTGCTCTTGGTGCACCCTGGCTCTCGCGGCATTCACCCTGCAAGCCTGTGGCGCTCGAGATCGAGGCCCCGACGCCCCCCGCGGTGGCCCCGGGGCGGACATCGACGTGCGCACCCTGGCGCAGCCGACCAAGCTGGTCCCGACCGACGCCCAGAAACGCCTGACCGCGACGGCAGATGCGTACTTTCGCGGCCGTCCTCAGGTGCTGACGTATGTACAGGTTGACAAGCCCCTGTACCAGCCCGGCGAGACCATCTGGTACCGCGCCCACGTCCAGCAGGCCGCCACGCTGACCGGCGCCCAGGGTGGTATCAGCTTCCACCTGGTCAGCCCCAAGGGTGACGTCGTGCTGCAGAAGCGCGTCCAGATCACCGGTGGCGTGGCCAGCAACGACTTCGTGGTCCCGGCCGAGGCCAGCGGCGGCGAGTACCTGATGCGCGCCATCCCCGACGACGGCAGCCCGCAGGCCGAGCGCGCCGTCATCATCGCGACCTACCAGGCCCCGCGCCTGAAGAAGAAGCTGGAGTTCCAGAAGAAGGCCTACGGCCCTGGCGACAGCGCCACCGCCATCGTCAAGGTCGAGCGCGCCACCGGCGAGCCGTTCGCCAACAAGGCGCTGACCGGGCTGGTGACGATTGACGACGTCGAGGTCACCCGGGTCGCGGTCAGCACCGACGCCGCCGGTGGCGCCATCGTGCGCTTCAAGCTGCCGCCCGACATCTCGCGCGGCGATGGTCTGCTGACCATCCTGGCCGACGACGGTGGCGTCACCGAGTCGGTGCAGAAGCGCGTGCCCATCGTGCTCGACAAGCTGGCCCTGACCATGTTCCCCGAGGGTGGCGACCTGGTGGTCGGCCTGCCCTCGCGCGTGTACTTCGAGGCCCAGAACAGCATCGGCAAGCCCGCCGACGTGCGCGGCGTGGTCAAGGACGACCGCGGCCGCGTCATCACCAAGCTGGCGTCGATCCGCGACGGCATGGGTCGCTTCGCGCTGACCCCGGAGCGCGGCCGCAGCTACCACATCGAGATCGAGTCGCCCCCCCGCATCAGCACCAAGTACGACCTGCCCGCGGCCCAGGCCAAGGGCTGCACCCTGCGCGCCGCCGACGACCCCGCCCAGCTGACCGGGCCGATGCGGGTCGCGGTATCGTGCAGCTCGGCGCGCACCATCGTGGCCTCGGCCCTGCTGCGCGAGCGCCAGCTGGCCACGCTGTCGGCCCACGTGGTCGCCGGCACGCCGACGCTGTTTGCGCTGCCCATCGATCAGGGCGCCGGCGCCGGCATCCAGGGCGCGGTGCGCGTGACCCTGTTCGACACCCAGCTGAATCCGCTCGCCGAGCGCCTGATCTACCGCGGTCGCGGCGCCAACCTGAAGCTCAAGATCACGGCCGACAAGAAGACCTATGGTCCGCGTGACGAGGTCGCGCTGACGGTCGAGACCCGCGATCTCGCCGGCGAGCCGGTCACCGCGTCGCTGGGCCTCTCGGTGGTCGACGACACCGTGCTGTCGTTCGCCGACGACAAGGAGCCCACCCTGCTGGCCCAGCTGTACCTGCGCGCCGCGCTGCCGGTCGGCCAGGACAAGCTGGATGACGCCAACTTCTACTTCTCCGATGCGCCCGAGGCGCCGTCGGCCCTGGACGCCGTGCTGGGCACGCGCGGCTGGCGCCGCTTCGAGTGGCAGCAGGTGCTGATGCCGCCGGTGCCGACCACGGTGGCCACCGGCACCGGTGGGATGGCGTGGCCGCAGGGCGCGGTCCCGGCCGAGGTTGACATGGCCGCCGCCGAGCCGATGGGTGGCGCGCGCAACGCCCCTGGTGCGGTGCCGATGCCGGCGCCGCCGATGGTGGCCCAGCGCGAGGTCCAGAAGGAGGAGGCCGCCAAGAAGCCGATGAACGAGGCCAACAACAAGCAGGCGCGCATCGTGGTCGACGCCAAGGACATCGCGGGCGAGCGCGACTGGAACGCCGCCGGCGGCAAGGGTGACCTCGCGCGCGGCGGCGACATGGACGAGGAAATGGGCAACATCAACGGCCGCGCCAACCAGTGGGGCTGGGCCGCCGTGCGCCAGTTCCCGGTGCCGAAGTACGCCCCCGGCTACGAGGGCCCGCGCAACGACTTCCGCGAGACCATCTACTGGAACCCCTCGGTGACCACCGACGCGCACGGCAAGGCCACCGTGAAGTTCTTCATGAGCGACGCCGTGACCTCGTTCCGCGTCAGCGCCGAGGGCGCCTCGCTGGGCGGCCTGCCCGGTCGCGGCGACGCCGTCATCCAGTCCAAGCTGCCGCTGTCGCTGGAGGCGCGCCTGCCGCTGGAGGCCTCGATCGGTGACACCCTGCGCCTGCCCGTCACCTTCTCCAACGAGACCTCGCGCAGCCTGAAGGCGCAGTTCTCGGCGACGATCGGCGCCGCCTTCCAGATCATGGAGCAGCCCGCCGCCGACCTCACGCTGTCGCCCGGCGAGCGTCGCTCGGCCTTCGTGACCCTGAAGGCGCTGCGCGCCCCCAAGGCCGCCGACGATCCCGCCACCGCCATCTCGCTGCGCGTCACCACCGCCGGCCTGTCGGACCAGGTCGAGCGCCAGATCCGTGTCGTCGCGCGCGGCTATCCCGAGACCGCGTCGTTCGCCGGCACCCTGACCGCGGCGGCCAGCGCGCACCACAACGTCGACCTCGCCAGCGCGCTGCCCGGCACGGTCAACGCCATCGTCACGCTGTATCCGTCGCCGCTGTCGACCATGATCCAGGGCGGCGAGGCCATGCTGCAGGAGCCTTATGGCTGCTTCGAGCAGGCCTCCAGCACCAACTATCCCAACGTCATGGTGACGCAGTACATGATCGCCCACGACGTCGCCGACGCCGCGCTGCTGGAGAAGACCCAGGGGCTGCTCGATCGCGGCTACAAGAAGATCGCCGGCTACGAGTCGCCCAAGCAGGGCTTCGAGTGGTTCGGCGGCGACCCCGGCCACGAGGCGCTGACCGCGTACGGCGTGCTCGAGTTCTCGGACATGTCGAAGGTCTATCCCAGCCTCGACCGCTCCATGGTCGAGCGCACCACCAGGTGGCTGCTCAGCCGTCGCGACGGCAAGGGCGGGTTCAAGCGTGACGCCAAGGCGCTCGACTCGTTCGGCGCCGCCAGCCCCGAGGTCACCAACGCGTACATCGCCTATGCGCTGTCGGAGGCCGGTGGCCACGACCTCGCGCCCGAGCTGGCAGCGCTGCGCCCGGTCGCGACCGGCGGCAAGGATCCCTACGTGGTCGCGCTGGCCACGCTGACGCTGATCAACGCCAAGGCCGCCGGCGCCGCCGACGGCGCGCGCCACCTGATGTCGCTGGCCGGCACCAACGGCAACTTCCCCGGCGCGGATCACTCGATCACCCGCTCGGGCGGCCTCAGCCTCGAGGTCGAGACCACCGCCTTCGCGACCATGGCCCTGATGAAGGCCGCCGACACCGGCGTGCTGACCCGCGGCGACGTCGAGGCCCCGGTGCGCGCCGGCATCGACTGGCTCAACAAGAGCCGCTCGGGCCTGGGCGGCTTCGGCGCCACCCAGGGCACCGTGCTGGCCATCAAGGCGATGAACCAGTACGAGGAGTTCGCGCGGCGCACCGACGCCGCCGGCACCATCGAGCTGCGCATCAACGGCAAGGTCGCTGGTCGCCAGGAGTTCGCCGCCGGCCACCAGGGCGCCATCGTGTTCGACGACGTCGCCGCCGCGCTGCGCCAGGGCAAGAACGACATCGAGGTCACGCTGGTGGGCAGCGCGCAGCTGCCCTACAGCGTCGCGGTCGAGTACCGCACCGCGCTGCCGCACTCCAGCCCCGACTCGGTGGTCGACATCTCCACCAAGCTGGCCAAGCCCAGCACCAAGCTGGGCCAGACCGTGCGCCTGACCGCCAACATCGCCAACCGCACCGACAAGGGTCAGCCCATGACGCTGGCGCGCGTCGGCCTGCCCGGCGGCCTGACCTTCCAGACCTGGCAGCTCAAGGAGCTGCGCGACAAGGGCCTCATCGACTTCTACGAGACGCGCCCGCGCGAGGTCATCCTGTACTTCCGCGACCTCGCCCCCAAGGCCAAGAAGACGGTCAACCTGGACCTCATGCCCACCGTGCCGGGTCGCTTCGAGGGCCCCGCGTCGTCGGCGTACCTCTACTACACCAACGAGGCCAAGACCTGGATCGCGCCGCTGATGATCGAGGTCACTGAATGATTGCGGCCACGTGATAGCCTCCCGCCCAGGAGGAATGCATGCGGATTGCGGCGATCTTCGTCCTGGTGGCAACCCTGGCGGCGGGCTGTGGCGATGACGGTGTCGACATCAGCGGCATGTACATGGCCACCATGGAGTCGTCTGATCCCGACGGCTGTGGCCCGGGCGCCGAGCCCACGCCACGCACCATGTTCTTCCAGATCAAGGAGGACACCTTCTTCGGCGCCAAGTTCTACTCGCTGTCGAAGTGCACCTCGCAGATGATCAACAGCTGCACCGGCGGCGGGCTGTTCGCGGGTGCGCCGCTGTCGGAGTCGATCAGCGACGGCTGGAAGGGCAAGATCAGCGTGTCGAGCGGCGACTCGCAGAGCTGCTCGCTGCAGTACGGCGAGGCCACCGCGACGCTGATCAACGGCACCCTGCGCTACGAGAGCAAGAAGTACGGCGTCAGCGCGATGTCGGGCATCTCCGACTGCAGCACTGACGAGGCCGAGAAGCGCGGCAAGACCATGCCCTGTGACGGCTACGGCCTCATCGTGGGCAGCAAGGTGCCCGCGCTGTAGAGGAAGGTCGCCTGGGGGCCTACGTATCTCGGGGCCAGACGATTCCCCCGAGGAGATCACCAAAATGAACGTGAAGTCGCTCGCCCTGGCCGTCGCCCTGGTCGCCACCGCCACCGCCGCCACTGGCTGCAAGAAGAAGAAGGCCAAGGAGTCCACAGGCCCGGCCGCCTCCGCCGTCCCCGGCGAGACCCAGCCGGTGGCCGCGTCACCCGGCCTGCCCGCGGTGGTGCCGCCCGCGATGGACAAGCTCGTGGCCTCGGCCGCGGGCTGGGAGGGCGAGTACAACGCGAATCTCCAGAGCTGGACCTTCGAGAAGTACACCCCGGGCAAGGACGACATGAACGAGCCCAACCGGATGTATGTCGACGCCCTGGGCGACGACAAGCCGGCTGACGCCGACGGCTACGCCAGCAAGCTGACCGAGGCGAACTTCGAGGATTTCGGCTTCAAGTGGAGCGAGATCAGCGCCAAGACCCCGGTCGCTGACGGCTTCGTCATCACCGGCATCGTGGTCGCGACGGATGATCCGGCGGCCAAGCCCGAGCCGGCGTTCCTGATGGTGCGGACCATCGGCGCCTCCAAGATCAAGTGCAAGAGCGGCACGCTGACCTCCGACGCGCTGCGCGCCGAGGCCATCGAGCTGTGCAAGTCGGCCAAGTTCTGACCAGCCCGGCTGGTCGGAACTTGTCCGGCTCCGGTCCGCAAGACAGCCGAAATGACCAAGGCCCCCTTCGCAGGGGGCCTCGGTGTTTTCGGTCAGTGCTCGCGCGCGACGACTACACGCGCTCGATGATGGTCGCGATGCCCATGCCGCCGCCGATGCACAGCGTGATCAGCGCGGTCGACTTCCCGGTGCGCTCCAGCTCGTCGAGCGCGGTGCCCATCAGGATGGCGCCGGTGGCGCCCAGCGGGTGACCCAGCGCGATGGCGCCGCCGTTGACGTTGACCCGCTCGGGATCGATGCCGAGCTTGCGAATGGTCTGCAGCGGCACCGTGGCGAAGGCCTCGTTGATCTCCCACAGGTCGATGTCCTTGACCTCCATACCCGCCAGCTTGAGCGCCTTGGCCGAGGCCGGCGCCGGCGCGGTCAGCATGATCAGCGGCTCGGCGCCCACGGTCGCGGTGGCCCGGATCCGCCCACGCTTCTTGAGGCCGTGCGCGTCGGCGTACTCCTTGCTGCCCAGCAGCACGAGACCGGCGCCGTCCACGATGCCGCTGGAGTTGCCGGCGGTGTGCACGTGGTTGATGGCCTTGACGTCGGGGTACTTCTTGAGCGCGATGGGATCCAGCGCGGCGCCCATCATCACGAACGACGGCTCCAGCTTGGCCAGCGACTCCGGACTGGTGTCCGGCCGCGCGTG
>Ga0154020_10007842_pt1 | contig 12435 bp, 11 predicted proteins | sample Klosneuvirus_201_FD_109709 | JGI IMG/M metagenome (GOLD analysis project Ga0154020, IMG submission 109709) | Active sludge microbial communities from wastewater, Klosterneuburg, Austria - Klosneuvirus_20160825_MG | ecosystem: Engineered > WWTP > Aerobic digester > Activated sludge | place... | reverse complement strand
TACTTCGCCCATGCTACTTAATACATTCAGTACAACCAATTGGTCGTTTTCCTGCCGGGCCAAGGCAAGCGCTCTTAGATAGTATTCTACAGCACGCTGGTAATTTCCTTGCTTAAAATAAAGATTGCCAATATTGTTAAGCGGGTCAGCATATACTTTTCCGCTTTGCTGACTTAGTTGATATGATTCTGAATAATACTTAAGAGCCTGTTCATATAATTGCAGATCGTTGTTCAAATTCCCCAGGTTGTTCATTGAACCAATAATCTTTTGCTTATCGCCCATTTCAATAAATTGACGGTGCGACTCCTCAAGATACTTCATGGCCTGACCGTAGTCCTTCTTCAAGGAATAAATGTTTCCGATATTATTTTTTGCTGTGGCAATACCAACTTTATTGTCAAGCCCTTGATAGAGCTGGAGTGAGATGAGATAATATTCAAGCGCCTTATCTAAAGCTCCCTGATTTCTATAGGCTACACCCAAATTGTTGTAGGAGGCTGCCATCCCCTTTTTGTCGTCAATTTCTGTGGCTAGTGCAAGTGCTTCCCGGGTGAATTCAATTGCCCTTATCGGATCAGAGTTTATGTAGGCCCTGAAAAATTCATTTAGAGTCTTCACCTTCAAATCACCGGTGGCAGTTACCATCACTTTTTCAAGACTATCTATAGTAGTTGACTGAGAAAAAGCGTGCGAGGCAGCAAACGATAAGACAAAAACAAGGTATGCGGGCTTCATAGGCTAATTTTAACTGTTAAATTTAAGATATTATCCGTCATCATGTAATTTACTAAAAGCTATAAGCATGCGGATCTTGTTAAAAATTTTAATCTTGTAACTCATAAACACAAACAAAATATGAAAATTCTGATGCTAGTTGGCTTGATAGGTCTTGCGGTGGTGGCCCAAGGTCAGGGAGAAGAGAGCCAGGCCGTTATGCAGCCGATTGTAAGACTATTTAAAGGCATGAATTTGGGTGATAGTGCGATGGTGCATAGTGCCTTTACACAAAACGTTACTATGGCCACGATTATGAAAGATAAATCAGGCAAACAAATTGTAAGACGCGAATCTTCCCTGGACGGCTTTTTAAAAGCTGTAGGCACGCCCCATACCGAACCCTGGAGTGAGCCTATCTGGGATACAAAGATTGAAGTTGACGGAACTTTTGCGCAGGTGTGGGCACAGTATGCATTCTATAGCGGCAAAAGGTTTAGCCATTGCGGTGTCGATGCCTTTCATCTTGTAAAAGAAGAAACCGGATGGAAAATTTTTCATCTGGCCGATACGCGGCATACAACAGATTGTAAAGTGCCTGCTTCAGTAAGTGATCAATTTAAATAAATCCACATTTCATGAAAAACCTTACCTTAATTCTCCTCCTGATAAGTTCAGTAGCGTATGGCCAATCCATCACTACATTTATTTTAGTTCGCCATGCGGAGAAGGCAACGGATGACCCTAAAAATCCGAACTTGAGTGAAGCAGGTATTATGCGTGCCCAGTCTTTTGCTAAATTACTAGCAGCAACTAACGTGGATGCTGTGTACTCTACACCCTATAAACGTACGCGAAATACAGTTGCACCCATGGCAACCGCAAAAGGATTTGATGTGCTGGAGTATAATAAAATTGAAGAGATGGATGCCATCTTAAAAAAATATAAGGGTGGAACAGTTGTTGTGTGTGGCCATTCAAACACGGTGCCTGCTATTGCAAACTATCTGATTGGCAAAGATTCTTATCATCAGTTTGAAGAGAGCGATTACGGTAACATCCTGGTTGTTTCCGTTGTTGAAAAAGGGAAGATTGCCAAGGTGGTTTGGTTAAACTACTAATTTGGTTCGCGGTTAGTTCGTAGCACTGAATTGTTGTAACTTAGATTTCAATCTCAAAAAAGTATGAAGGGGATTGCGATCATAGGATGCATATTTTTATCTGGCGTTGCGTTTTCGCAAGCCGATCAACAAGAACTTCGTAGAAGCATTTATTTTAATGGAGGTAGTTATTTTATTGACGAAGATCAAATAATGATGCTTTCCAATTGGTTGGATTCAATCCCAAATTTGCTCGATAAATATCAGATTCAGTTAATCAGCCATACCGATCCTGTTGGTGGAAGAGAATTCAATCAATGGCTGTCAGAAATGAGAAGTCTTTCGGTAAGAGAAATTTTGCGAATGAAAGGTATCCCCGAGTATTTTATTAGTGTTAAGGATTGGGGACTTGAAAATCCGGTTTATCAAAATGATAGTCGCAGAGGCATGAGGATGAATCGCAGAGTCGATGTGATTCTGTTTCCACTAGTTTTTTGAAGTACGAATACAGAATGACAAATTTCTGAATACTAACTAATTCGTACTTCGTCAATCGTAACTCATAATTTCAAACTATCCGTTTTCGGACACCTTTTTTCACTTACGGACGAGTGCGTATGCAACTAATCCCTTTTTTGCACGTCTAATCACGTATTACGTCTTGGCATGTAATTAGCCAAAGGAATGGCAAATTGGCAAGACCGCTCATTTTTAAAGCCATTTTCATGATTAGTTTAAAAAACACTGACAAGTACATCGATTCCCGGTTTCAACGCACCTTCATCTTAAAAGGAATAGACCTTGAAGTAAATCAGGGCGAGTTTCTTACGATTATGGGGCCCAGTGGTTCTGGTAAATCTACCTTAATGAATATTATCGGCATGCTCGATGAACCTTCGGCCGGGGAGTATTACTTTTTTGATGAGCCTGTGCATAAGATGAAGGAAAGACAGAAGTCGGAGATGCATAAGAATTATATCGGCTTCATTTTTCAAGCCTATCATTTGATCGATGAACTTACGGTTTATGAAAATATTGAAACACCACTTTTATATAAAGGTGTGAGTGGCGCTCAGCGTAAAAGTATGGTAGCCGAAATGTTAGACCGGTTTAATATGGTGGCTAAAAAGGATTTATTTCCGGAACAACTCTCCGGAGGGCAACAACAATTAGTAGGCATAGCACGTGCTATTGTAGGGGAACCCAAACTATTGTTGGCCGATGAACCAACCGGAAATTTGCACTCTGGGCAGGGTAAACAAATCATGGATATTTTCCAGAAGTTAAATGAAGAAGGTATTACCATTATTCAGGTTACCCACTCGGAAGAGAATGCGAAGCGCAGCAAGCGTGTTGTAAGAATTGCGGATGGTGCCATTGAGTCAGACGAAAAAGTATCTTAATAAATTATGAAGCGAGTATTACTAGTATTGATTATTATTTCACCGATAGGTTTGCTATGGGCTCAGAATTCTGCAACGAAATTAACCTTTGAAGAAGCGGTAGCTATTGGATTACAGAGAAACGTAATCCTCAATCAACAGAAAAACCAATTAGAGGTAACCCAGGCTCAAAAGCTAAGTGCTTTGGGAAATTACATGCCTAACCTCAACGTAACAGGTTCTATGCAGCGCCAGGAGGGGCAACAAGCAAATACCACCAATGGTAACTTGGAAAACCTAACAACCGATTATGTGGGCGCTCAGCTTAATACAGGCCTAACTGTATTTAACGGTTTTAGAAATTATAACACGTTAACCCAATCAAACAACCAGTTGATGGCGCAAGGTTATCTGATTAAACGAAGCACCCAGGATGTAGTGTCGAACGTAGCGAATCAATACCTGCAGGTGTTATTAGATCAGGAATTGGTTCACATTGCAGAAGAAAATTTAAAAACCCAAAACACCATGCTTGAACAGATGCGTGGTTTTTACGAAGTGGGTTCAAGGGCTATTACAGACGTTTATAATCAGGATGCGTTGGCGAAAACGGCTCAGGTATTGTTGATCAGAGCAAAGAACACACTATTGAATGATAAATCAATATTAGCACAAACTTTACAGCTCGATCCTTCCCAGCCTTTTGAAGTAATTTATCCAGTGATGGGGGAAGATCTGAATAGATTTAAGACCATGTCGTTGGATAGTCTTATCTCTGTTGCGATTGCTAATCGTTCTGATTTAAAGCAACTGGATTTTCAGGCGAAAGCAAATAAATTTGCCTATAAATCTGCTCTCGCTCCAGCATTACCTTCGGTTTCACTTTTTGCCAGTTACGGTTCATTTTATTATTCCTTAATAGCGCAGGATTTCAGTGGTCAGTTTGGTACGTCTAACCCCTCGCTTTCCTACGGAGCGAATCTGACTATACCCATCTTCACACGTTTTCAAACTAAGTTTCAGCGAACGAATTCTAAGGTTCAGCTCGACAACAGCGTATTGAATTATCAGAACCTGGAAAAGACGGTTAAGCTGGATGTGCAACGGGCACAGAATAATTTTATAAGTGCGCTCGAAAATTACGAGGCAAGCCTTGCCCAATCTCAGGCGGGTGAACTTGCCTTGAGTACACAACAGGAAAGCTATGAATTGGGAATCAGCTCTCAGGTAGCACTGGCGCAGGCCAATCAAACTCGTGTATTAGGTGCAGCGGCTAAAGCACAGGCAGAAGTAACACTCCTTTTTCAAAAGGTTTTGCTCGAATATGCCCTGGGAACATTGCAGCCAGAGTTGATTAAGCCCTGATTACTGAGATAGACTTTTTATAAAAAATACCTACATTTGCAGCCCTGCTAAGTAAGCAGGGCTTGTTTTTTAATAAAAACAGGCTTATTAACTAAAATTTGTTGCAGCAAGCCCGGCTGTGGCATGTAAAAGAGGGTAAATCACATTATGGCGAAAGTCCAAAAAGAAAAATCCGATGAGCCAAAGGTAAAGAGTTCAAAACCTGTACTTGATGATGCTCCGGTAAAAAAAGCTGTTAAAGGCGCAGCAGCTGAAGAGCTCTTCGAAAAGGATGAACTTACTGAGTTCAAACAAGCAAAAAAGGCGGAAGAAGAAGAAGGAATCAGTCGTATGATCAAAGATGTAACGGCTCGCAAAGCAGCTACAGAGTCTTCTGTAAATACGGAGAATTTTGATTGGGATGCGTATGATCGCAAAGGGTTTGGCGAAGGGTATTCGACCAAAGACCGCGATGCGCTGTTGAAAAAATACGAAGGCACTGTTACCTCTGTCAACGAAAGTGAATTGGTGGTAGGTATTGTGGTTGGTATAAACGATCGCGATGTAATCCTAAACATCGGATTTAAGTCAGACGGTCTCGTGCCTTTGGCTGAATTCAAAGATCAACCTTCATTGAAGATTGGCGATTCTGTTGACCTCTTCATTGAAGAGCGCGAAAACGCCATGGGTCAATTAGTTCTTTCACGCAGAAAGGCCAAGTTGCTTAAAGGCTGGGAGAATGTGCAGAAAGCTCTTGATAAGGATGAAGTGATTGAAGGATTTGTGAAGCGCAGAACAAAAGGTGGTTTGATTGTGGATGTATTTGGCATCGAAGCTTTCTTACCAGGGTCACAGATTGATGTGAAGCCAATCCGCGATTTCGATATCTATGTAAATAAGAATATTGAGGTGAAGGTAGTTAAAATCAACTACACCAACGATAACGTAGTGGTATCACATAAAGTGTTGATCGAAAAAGACCTTGAGCAACAGAAGGCAGTAATCTTGACTAACCTTGAGAAAGGACAAGTATTGGAGGGCGTAATCAAGAACATGACCAACTTCGGTGTATTCATCGACTTAGGCGGTGTAGACGGTTTACTTCACATTACGGATATTTCATGGGGTCGTATCAGCCATCCGGAAGAGTTGTTGAAACTCGATCAGGTGGTGAAGGTAGTTGTGTTAGACTTCGATGAAGATAAGAAGAGAATTTCGTTAGGTATGAAGCAATTAACGCCTCATCCTTGGGAGTCACTCGCAACAGATATTGCTATCGGATCAAAAGTGAAAGGCAAGATTGTTAATGTAGCCGATTACGGTGCGTTCCTTGAATTGCAACCTGGCGTTGAAGGCTTGATCCACGTAAGTGAAATGAGCTGGTCACAACACTTACGCAATCCACAGGATTTCATTAAGGTAGGCGATGAGTTGCAAGCGGTTGTATTAACTATCGATCGCGATGAGCGCAAAATGTCGTTGGGCATTAAGCAATTGACCGAAGATCCTTGGACAAGACAAGATGTATTGGCTAAGTATGCCGTGGGTACTCCGCATAAAGGAATTGTACGCAACCTGACCAACTTCGGTTTATTTATTGAATTGGAAGAAGGTATTGACGGATTGGTTCACGTTTCTGATTTAAGCTGGACAAAGAAGATCAAACATCCTTCGGAGTTCATTAAAGTAGGTGAGTCGTTGGATGTTCAGGTATTGGAGTTGGATGCTACTAATCGCAGACTGGCGTTAAGCCATAAGCATTTGGAAGAAAATCCTTGGGATACTTTCGAAACGATCTTTACGGCTGGTTCATTACATAAGTGTACCATCATCAGCAAAAATGATAAAGGTGCTGTACTTGAATTACCTTACGGTATCGAAGGCTTCTGTGCAACCAAGAATTTGGTGAAAGAAGACGAGAGCAAGCCAGAAGTTGGCGAAGCATACGATTTCAAAGTACTTGAGTTTTCTAAAGATGACAGACGCATTTCATTAAGCTTGAAAGCGACCTGGTCTACCGAAGAAGAAAAAGTAGCTGCACCACAGCAAACATCGGCTCCAAGAAAGAAGGCGGCTCCGAAAGGAAAGAGCATCGATAAGATCAATAATGAGTCAGAGAAATCTACTTTGGGTGATATCGAAGCGTTGAGTGCGCTGAAGGAGAAGATGAGTGCCGCGAAAGCGAAACCATCTGACGAAGCGAAAGCAGAATAATTTATAACAGGCATTGGGCTTTTGTTTAAAGGGTAATACCTTTGGCAAAGCCCAATGTTTTTGGTTCCGTGGCCGAGTGGCTATCCCGATAGCTATCGGGAGTCTGCAAAAGCGACTGATAAAGTAAAAGGTTCCGTGGCCGAGTGGCTAGGCTGAGCTCTGCAAAAGCTCCTACAGCGGTTCGAATCCGCTCGGAACCTCACAAAAAAGACTAAGTCCAAATGGATTTAGTCTTTTTTGTTTTGTAGCAATCCAGGGCGGCTATTGGAAATACTATTGTTGGCAATGAATTCGATAACAACTTTCGTAATTTACTAGAGAACCAGCGAAGGATCTCCTTCTCTGAGATCAGTTTTTTTAGGGGATCCTTCGCTCGTTTGGTACATTTTTCTAACCGTGTTGTGGCAATTAGGACAGTCATTCTAATAAGATTCACGTTGTACCTCGGATTTGTGTTGGCGACAGCAGAAATTCCGTCTTTTTATTACCTTACTGCAATGAAAATACTATACGTGGGCATAGTTAGTCTGCTGGCAGCAGGGTGTACCACAAAAAAGCAAGACGTTATGCAGGACACACAAGCCCCTCAATCATCTTTACAGAAAGCCACAGATACGTTAATGAATAATCGTGGCATGGTTGCCATTATCACACCCTTTGGTGGAAAATTGATTTTGCTTTGGGTGCCCGATCGCAATGGCAAAGTCGATGATGTGGTTCTTGGCTACGATTCTGCTGACCAATATATATCTGGCAATCCATATTTTGGTGCAATGATAGGTCGGTATGGAAACCGGATTGCTAAAGGCAGGTTTACTCTGGAGGGAAAGGAATATCAGTTGGCTACCAACAATGGCGTAAATGCGTTGCATGGCGGACCAAAAGGATTTCATAATGTACTATGGCAAAAAGATGAATCAAACAGTGTTAAAGGAAGATTAGTTTTATCGTATTTGAGCAAAAATGGTGACGAAAATTACCCAGGGGATTTGAATGTAAAGGTAACCTATAGCCTTACTGATGATAATGAATTGGTTATTGAATACGAGGCTACAACAAATGCAGCCACAGTTGTTAATCTTACTCACCATTCATTCTTTAATCTGGCTGGTGCCGGGAATGGCGATATCCTGAATCATGAATTAACTATTTATGCTGATCGGTTTACACCGGTTGACGAAGGTTTAATACCCACCGGAGAATTAAAACCGGTAACAGGAACGCCTTTTGATTTTACAAAGCCGACTAAGATTGGGGTACACATCAATGATACCGATGCGCAAATCAAAAATGGGAAGGGATTTGATCACAACTGGGTATTGAGAAAACAGACGAATGAATTCTCTTTGGCAGCCCGCGTAAAAGAACCAACTTCAGGTAGGGTTATGGAAGTATGGACAACCGAACCCGGTCTGCAATTTTATTCTGGTAACTTTTTAGATGGCACCGATATTGGCAAAGGCGGCAAAATATATGATTATCGTACGGCCTTTTGTTTAGAGGCACAGCATTTTCCTGATTCTCCTAATCAGCCTGCCTTCCCGTCTACAGTTCTTAAACCAGGTGAGGTTTATAAACAGAGAACCGTGTATAAGTTTAGTGCGGAGTAGCTTCTACCCATAGCCAAATCAACGCAAAATTCTTTCTGCGATTACCCGTATTGGTGTTGCCATACCTCTTATTAGATTATTATTAGAACATGATTAGAATCATAGAAAGATTCTAGATCTGCAACTATTCTTGCAGGCCGATTACTATGAAGAAAAACAGCGTTCCCTCATGCCTAACTGATTACAATTCTGTCTGGAACCCTGTTTTGGAGGCTTTTATGAAACATATCACGGGAATACATGATATAAGTCATTTTTCGCAATCCAGTTCAAAAGTAGGTTTACGTCATCAAATCAACAGACTTATGATTGACCACTTGGTACTTCAAAGTTATGGAGCGAAAGAGATCAGCCTTCAAAAGGACGAGGCGATTTTTAGGGAAGGTGAGGAGGCGCTCAATTATTTTCAGGTGATCAGCGGGTCAATTAAAATGATAACGAATAGTCCGGATGGGCAGGAATTTATTCAGGGAATTTTTAAAATTAACGATAGTTTTGGCGAGCCCCCTTTACTTTGTTCGTTTCCTTATCCTAGCAGTGCGGTGGCGTTAGAACCTTCTGTAGTCATCAAGCTTTCAAAAGAGAAATTTCTTACCCTTCTTCGCGAAAATTTTGATATTCACCTTCGTTTAGATCAGGTTCTTTGTCAAAGATTGAGATATAAGTCAATGGTGCTTTCTGAAATTTCTTTTTATGATCCAGAGCATCGTATAACAAGTCTTTTGAATTATCTTAAGGCCGATTCTGCGGATCAAGGCAAAAGGCAGGATGTCGTTATAAATGAAGTCTATGTAGTGCCTTTTACGAGGCAGCAATTAGCCGATATGAGCGGATTGCGCGTGGAAACAGTAATTCGCACAGTAAAAAGAATGGAGGAAGACGGTAAACTTAAATTAGTAGGAAGAAAAATAACACTATAAACCCAAACCAATAAAAACTATGAAATATCTTTTTGGAATTGTTCTGGCCTTATTGGCCTTTTCGTGCGCACCCGATAAGCACTCTGACCTAGCTAAAGAAGAAAATCTTAATAAGAGCGCGGTGGAGGCAATCACCGACCCTACTAAGGGAATTGGTGCCATTAAAAATGTAACCATGAATACACCCTTGGATCAAGAGCGGGTTAGTCGTGGTCTTGAAATATATAATATGAAATGCCAGGCCTGTCATAAGTTAGATGACAAGCGGATTGTAGGCCCAGGATGGCATGGCATAACCACACGAAGAAAGCCCGAATGGATTATGAATATGATTCTTAATGTGGATATCATGTTGGAGCAGGATGAAGAAGCTCAGAAGTTGCTTGAATTGTGTTTAATGCGTATGCCTAATCAAAACTTATCGATTGGTGATGGCCGCGATATACTTGAATTTATGCGCCATAACGATGGTGAAAAGTGATACTACCAAAACTAAATTACCTATGAAAAACTATTTGATTATTGTTGTATTTGGATTGTTTGCGTTTTCCTGTGGCCAGCAATCGGCCAGTACGGAAAGTGCAGCTACCGATGTTGCCCCCGAAGTGGGTGGTGGCCAGTCAACGGTGCAGGATGATGTATCCAATCCCGATGTTGTGCACATCGCTATGAACTCAAAAGATCACACCACATTAGTGGCGGCATTAAAAGCGGCTGAATATGTTGATGCATTATCCAATGCTGGACCGTTCACAGTATTTGCACCGACCGATGCGGCCTTTGCTGCATTGCCTGCAGGTACAGTAGAAACCTTGGTAAAGCCAGAGAATAAGGAAACACTTCGTAATATCTTAGAATATCATGTTTACGTTGGTGTGCTAAATGAAAATATGGTGCGTGATGGAATGAAACTTAACCAAGTAAATCTTGAAAACGTTACCCTTAGCGTGAAGGATGGAAAGATTACCGTTAAAGGAGCTAAAAACGAAGCTAATGTTTTGGGTACAGCGCGCGGTTCAAATGGTATTGTATATGTGATTGATGCCGTGTTACTTCCTCCGGATAATAAATAAACTTAACCTAACTTATAACTATGAAAACAAATATAGTGCAGCGGGGCCTTTCGGTACTCGTAATTTTATCAAGCTTGGTCCTATGGCAGGGCTGCAAGCCTAAAGCACCAGACACAGTAACCATGGGAGACGCAGCCTCGAAAGTGTATGTTGCTCCAGGTAAATACGATGAATTTTATAATATCGTATCAGGTGGATTTAATGGACAAATTGGTGTATATGGAATTCCTTCCGGAAGATTGTTTAAGATCCTTCCTGTTTTTTCGGTATTCCCTGAAAGCGGTTATGGTTACAGTGAAGAAACCAAACCGATGTTGAACACCTCGCATGGTAATGTGCCTTGGGATGATTTGCACCACATTGCTCTTTCAACTACAAAAGGTGAGCATGACGGTCGTTGGATATTTGCCAATGCCAACAATACACCACGTGTTGCACGGGTTAGTTTCAAGTCATTCAGAACAGAAGAAATTCTAGAAATCCCCAATAGTGGTGGTAATCACTCTTCGCCTTTTATTACTGAAAATACCGAGTATCTGGTAGCAGGTACCCGTTTTAGTGTCCCTATGGGTGGCAAGGATGTTCCTATTAGTTCATACAAAGAAAACTTTAAGGGCTCTATCAGTTTTATTAAGGTTAATCCAGAGAGTGGAAGAATGAATATTGCCTTTCAATTGCGTACACCTGGTTTTAACTTTGACTTGAGTCGTGCCGGTAAAGGTCCATCTCATGGTTGGTTCTTCTTCTCTTGCTATAATACAGAACAAGCGTACACGTTGTTGGAAGTTAATGCATCGCAAAATGACAAAGACTTTATCATGGCTGTTAACTGGAAGAAAGCTGAAGAATATCTGGCTCAGGGAAAGGGAAAAATAGAAAAGGTGAAGTATGCACACAATATCTATGATGATAAAACACATTCGGCCTCAACAACGATGGAGAGTGAAGTGACTGTATTGGATGTGATGGAACTTCCTGACATTGTATATTTCATCCCATGCCCAAAATCACCACATGGTTGTGATGTTGACCCAAGTGGTGAATACATTGTAGGTAGTGGTAAGTTAGCGGCTATGATGCCCGTTTTCTCCTTCGCAAAGATACAAACGGCCATTGCAGCTAAAGATTATGAAGGCGACTTCGGTGGAATTCCCGTAATTAAGTACGAGTCGGCATTGCATGGTGAAGTGAAGAAGCCAGGCCTGGGCCCTTTGCATACCGAGTTTGACGAAAAAGGAAATGCGTATACTTCCTTCTTTGTTTCTTCTGAAATTGTGAAATGGAATGTTAAGACACTGGAAGTGTTAGATCGTGTACCAACCTATTATTCAATTGGTCACCTAAGTGTTCCCGGTGGTCCTACCTCCAAGCCTCATGGCAAGTATGTGATTGCCTATAATAAAATTACCAAAGACAGATATCTTCCTACGGGTCCCGAATTAACACAGTCGGCTCAGTTATATGATATTTCAGGAGATAAAATGAGGTTGCTGCTTGATTTCCCTACTGTGGGTGAGCCACACTATGCAGAGGCAATTCCTGCGAGTATGATTACTCCAAACTCTTTAAAAATTTATAAAATAGAGGATAATGAAAACCCCTATGCAGCGAAAGGGGAAGGCCAGACACGTGTAGAACGCAAAGGCAACGAGATTCACGTGTATATGACGGCCATCCGCTCGCACTTAACTCCGGATAACATTGAAGGCGTAAGAGTTGGCGATGATGTTTATTTCCACGTAACGAATCTTGAGCAGGATTGGGATGTACCGCACGGCTTTGCCATTCGTGGTGCGATCAATTCCGAGATTCTGATTATGCCAGGAGAAACTCAAACCCTGAAGTATAAGCCGCTGGTGCCTGGCATTGTGCCATTCTATTGTACAGATTTTTGTTCTGCACTGCATCAGGAAATGTCTGGTTATCTGCGCGTATCCGCTGCGGGTAGCAACACGCCACTAAAGTTTTCAACCGGTGTGATCGAAGGCGAAGCAAGTGGCGCTGGCCATTAGATCACGTTTTCATAGTTTGCAGGTTGAAAGTTCCGACCGCCCCGATACATCGGGGCGGTGTGG
>Ga0154020_10007841_pt1 | contig 12437 bp, 8 predicted proteins | sample Klosneuvirus_201_FD_109709 | JGI IMG/M metagenome (GOLD analysis project Ga0154020, IMG submission 109709) | Active sludge microbial communities from wastewater, Klosterneuburg, Austria - Klosneuvirus_20160825_MG | ecosystem: Engineered > WWTP > Aerobic digester > Activated sludge | place... | reverse complement strand
CGCGCGAGCTCGGCCAGCAGCGCGAGCGCCTCGGCGTCGTGCGGCGACGACGGGTGGTCGCTGCGGAAGCTGGTCAGGCAGCGCGTGGCGTCGGCGCTGTGGCCGGCCTGCAGCGCGACGCGGCAGCGCAGATAGCTGGCCATCTCGGCGATGGTCGCCGACGGGCGCGTGCTGCCGAGGGCGTCGAGCTGGCGCGCCGCCTCGCTGTGATCGCCGGCGCGGAAGGCGAGCCGCGCCAGGTCGTAGCGCGCCGCGGCCGCCAGCGGGTCGCGCGGGAAGCGACGGATGAGCTCGAGCAGCGTGGCGCGCGCAGCGATGAGATCGCCCTCGCGCATGGCGGCCTCGGCGCGGGCGTAGGTGGTCTCGGCCGGGTCCTCATCGCGAGGCGATGAAGACCCGCCTCCGGCGGCGACGGCAGCGCCAGCGCCGGTCGCAGATGCCGCTGCGGGCGCCGGCGACGCCGCGGGGCCCAGGGTAGGCGACGGTGAAGTCGCCGTCGCCGTCGCGCCGCTGTCAGGCAGCGCGAAGGCCAGCGTGGACGCCTGCCGCGCGCGCACCGTCGTGTGCAGCGCCACCGCGGCGCGACCCGGGGCGCGCACCTCGACGGTGGCGTCACCGACCGGGGCCAGCGCCCACAGCGGGGCCTCGCCGAGCTGGCGCTCGCCCAGGAAGACGGCGACGCCGGGCAGCGCGGGCGCACCCGACAGCGCGATGGTGCCCCACTCGCCGCGCGGTGCCGGCGGGCTGGCCTCGTGCTCGGCCAGCGCGCTGGCGACGCTGCGCGCGAGCTCGGCCGCAGCACCGTCGGGCTCCAGGGTGCGCTGCTCGGCGACCTCGCTGGTGCGCCCATGCGCCAGCACCGAGACGCGGCCGTGCGCGACCGAGACTCGACTGCCACCGGCGCTGGCCTCGACCGCGAACAGGGTGCCGACGATGGTGGTCAGCGCGCCGGGCGAGCGGATCTCGAGGCTGCCGCCCGCGCTGTGAGCGTAGTCGCCGAGCAGGGTGCCGGTGGTCAGCGCCAGGCGGATGCGCTGGCCCGTGACCTGCTCGACGGCGAGGCGCGCGGGGCCGATCAGGGTCACGCGGGCCCGGCTGCCAACGGCGACGCGCATGCGCACGTTGGGCGGCACCGCCAGCGCGATCTGCGGCCGACCCAGCAGGTCGACCAGCGCGGCGCCGTCACCGGCGAGGTAATACGGCGTCAACACCGCGCTGGCGACCACGGGCGCACCGCTCGCGACGGGCGCCGGCGTCCCCGGCGTCGTGCCCGTCGCCGTCCCGGTCGCCGGCCCGCCGGCGCGCGCGCTCACCGCGGGGCTGCCCGCGCCACGCTCGCGCGCGACCCAGGCCGCGGCGGCGGCCGCGATCGCCGCGGTGCCCACCAGCGCCGGCCACAGCCAGCGTCCGCCGCCGCGCCCGCCGAAGGCCCGGCCGCGCGCGCGCACCGTCAGCCCGGCGCCCTCGGCGTCGGCCTCGGCGTCCAGCAGCGCCGCCAGGCGGCCCGACACCCGCGCGCGGGTGACGTCATCGAGCGGCGTCTCGGCGCCCTGCAGCGTGTCGCGCACGTGGGCGCTGACGGCCAGTCCGCGCTGGCACACCGCACAGGTGGCCTGGTGCGCGGCGCGCAGGCTGGCGCCGGCACCCGCGCCCGCGTCGGCGTCGGAGTCGGAGCTGGCGTCGTCGAGACCGAGCAGCTCGGCCTCGAGCTCGGGGCAGCGCAGCGTCATCAGGGCGTCTCCCTTCGGGTCAGACGTTCGAGCATGGCGCAGACCTCGCGGTGAGCGTGCTTGATGCGCTGCCCGACCGCGGGCGCGTTGGCGCCCACCACCTCGGCGATCTCCTCCAGCGAGAGCCCCTCCACCACGCGCAGCACGAACGCGATCCGCTTCTTGGGCTTGATGCGATTGAGACAGCTCAGCACGCGCTCGAGCTGCTGGCGCTCGCGCGCGGCGACCTCGGGCGAGGCCCCGGGCGCGCACAGCTCGCCCAGCTCGCCGAGCTCGCCACCCTCCAGCTCGTCCCATGACACCTGCTGCGGGCGGCGCCGGCGCAGGTGATCGTAGGCCACGTTGACGACGATGCGGTACAGGAAGGTCGAGAACGCCGCCTCGCCGCGGAAGCCGGGCAGCGCGCGGTAGGCCTCCAGGAAGACATGCTGCATCAGGTCCTCGCGCTCCGGGCGCGGGCCGATGAGGCGAGTCAGGCGGCGATACACCCAGTCGGCGTGGCGCCGGTACAGCTCGTCGAAGGCGCGCCGATCCCCGGCGCCGGCGCGCGCGGCCAGGCGCTGATCGACGTCACGCGCGGCGGCGCGGTCATCACCCGACGGCAACGCGCGCACCAGGCTGTGGCCGAGGTCGGTCCATGGCAGGGTCAGGGTCATCACAGGTTCCACGCCAGCCCGAGCCCGAGCTGCAGGTTGAGGCGCGGCGTGCTGAAGGCCTCCTGGCCACCGATCAGCACGTGGATGCGGTTGAAGTAGTAGTCCAGCGAGCCCGAGATGGCGAGGCGCAGCGAGCCGACCAGGCGCGGCGTGGCCAGCAGGCGCCCACCGAAGCCGACCCGGCTGGAGTCGCGCGCGCCGTCGAGCTGGTAGATGCTGAAGTGCGGCCCGATGAAGGCCGAGAACACACCGTGGCGATCGCCATAGCCGACGCGCATCGACTGCTCGCTCATCGAGATGCCGTCGCCGCTGGGCACGCGCGCGGTCGGCACCAGCAGCGCGGCGACCTCGATGAGGAAGCGCCGGCTCAGCAGCGGACCGCTGAGGCCGACGGCGAATTGCTCGGTGATGAGGCCGCTGTCGTCGGTGCCGATGCCGAGGCCCGGGATCATGCTGAGCTGGAAGCGCGACGGCGCGCTGGTGCCGCCCCTGCGCGCGCTCACGGTGGAGACCGTGCCGTCGTCGTCGATGGGCATGGCGGCGTCGGGTGACGGGCGACGCCGCGTGGGCGCCGGGCGCGTGCCGCTGCGCGGGCGCGTGCGCGCGGGGGCGGTGACCGTCGCCGGGGCGACCCCGGTCGGGGTGCGTGGGCGCGGGCGGGCGGCGGGACGCGGCGCGCTGGGGATGGGCTCGTCGAGATCGCCGAGATCGTCGGGGTCGTCGGGCGCGACAGCGCCATCATCCGTGTCGACGACGCCGTCGTCCGCGGCGGGCGTCTCGTCGAAGCCGTGCAGGTCGTCGCCCGAGGGCAGCACTGCGGCCTCCAGCATGAGGTCGCTGACCACAAGCGCGACCAGGCGCGCCGCGCGCGAGCCGCGCTGGGCCCCGAGGTCGACGGTGCGCTTGCGTCCGAGCAGGCTGACCGCGACGCGGCCAGGCGAGCCGGCGATCTCGATCACGGTGGCGCTGGCGTCCTGGCTCAGCTCGACGCGGGCGCCGACGACCTGGGCCAGCTCGTCCTCGGTGAAGGGCAGCGTGCCGCTGGCGGCGATGCGGAAGCTGCCGGCGTTGGCCCGGGCGGGGAGCACCAGCAGCGCGGCGGCGAGCACACAGTAGATGAGGGCGGTCCTGGCCATCGGTCCTGTGGTTAGTCTCCGCACGGCTGGCCGATCGAAAAAATGACACGGATTACGGATTGCCAGCCCCTGCCGTCCGCTTTTTTTTCGTTCGGGCCAGCTGCTGCGACTAAGCGACAGAGCCACCCTCGCTGGAGGAAGTGATGAAGATCGCAAGGCAGCACGTGAGGTTCGTCGGGATGGCCCTGATGGTAGGGCTGACCGCCGTGTCGGGTTGTACCAGCTTCGAGCGCGAGCCGAGGGAAGGAGACATGCTGTTCCGGCGCGATCCCGGCAGCGGGGAGTGCATGCCGATCGTGCGCGGCAGCAATGACTACCTTGCCACCGAGTCGTGGGGCAGCTGCGCCAACCCGTGCGCCGGCCTGGGTGAGGAGGCCTGTAGCGCCGACCCGCGCTGTCAGCCGGTGATGGAGACCGGAGGCTTCGGCCAGCCCGGCTTCGGGTCGGGCTCGGGCTTCGGGTTCGTCGATGCCGGCCCGCCGCAGCAGTTCTTCCCCGATGGCGGTATCCCGCGCGATGGCGGCAGCTTCCCGGTGCGCGACGCTGGCCCGCCGCTGCCGCTGCCGCCGACCGGTGTGTACCAGGGTTGCTCGCCGGTGGCGCGCGCGTTCGAGTGTGACCAGCTCGACCCCGGGCGCTGCAGCAGCGACCGGCGTTGCGAGCTGGTGGTGGCGCCGTGCAGCTGTGAGACCCAGTTCCAGCAGCAGCCCGGCAACGATCCCGGCGCGCCGCCCATGCTGTCGTGCAACCTGACCAGCTGCCTGTCGCCTGGCGAGGCGCCGCGCTGCCAGGCGCGCGCGTGCCAGCTTCTGCCACAGGACAGCTGCTTCTCGCGCAGCGACTGCCAGTGGGACGGCGCGCGCTGCGGCACCGCCGCGGTGCAGCCGTGCAGCGGCCTCGACGAGCACGGCTGCCTGAGCCGTCGTGACTGCCGCCCGAGCGGCGTCAACAGCTACTGCCCGCCGTACATGTCGTGCGACGAGGAGACCAGCGTCAATGGCTTCTTCACCGGCTGCCAGAACGATCCTCGCCCGCGCAGCTGCCGCGGCGATGGCGACTGCGCGCCCGGCTTCCAGTGTCAGGACGCGCTCGACTGCCCGCCCGGCGAGGCGTGCGCGCCGTCGTGCGTGCCGGCGGCTGGCTGCAGCGCGCTGGACGAGGCGCGTTGCAGCGCGCAGGCCGGCTGCGTGCCGCGCTTCCAGGCCGTGTGCGTGCCGCCGCCCGGCGCGCCGGTGAACTCGACGCCGCAGCCCGGCAGCCCGTACGACCCGGGGGCGCCGCCGCCGCCGGTGCCGTGCACGCCTGCGCAGGCCTTCATCGGCTGTCAGGAGCTGGCGGGGTCGCTGGTGCCCGAGCGCAGCCTGGTGGTGCTGGATCCCGCGGTGCTCGATCAGCCGCGCTACGGCTTCCTCAATGTGATGACGCAGTTCGCGGGCGGCCAGGATCCGCGCCCGATGTTCAGCCGCATGCTGGCCAGCATGAGCAGCACGACCACCATCAATGGCCAGCAGGTGGCGGGGCGCCCCAACCTGCTGCAGTTCACTGGCAGCGCGCCGCTGGATCAGCTGCGCTTCCGGCCGGTGGCCATCATGAACCGGCTCGACCTGGTGTCGGCGGGCAACTGCGGCGAGGCGCGGCTGGTGTTCGCCAGCGATCTCGGCGCGTTCGATCCGACCAGGCGCATGACGCTGATCATGGAGTTCGGGGTGCCCGATGATGGTCAGGGCTGCCGCACCTGGGGCCGCCAGTGGGTGGCGCTGTCGAACCTGCCGACTGGCAGCCCCGAGTTCGCGACCAAGCTGGGCCTGCTGACCGACCAGCTGTTCCAGCCGGCGCGGCTGAACCAGCTGCGCACCAACGAGCTGATGATGGGGCAGCCGGGCCGCTCGGACTGGGAGCTGCGCGAGTTCGAGCTGGCCAGCAACGAGCTTCAGCCCAGCACGGTGGCCAACTCGCCGGTGATGTCGCCGGAGCTGCTGGCGTGGCTGCGCGCCAACCAGGTCGCGGTCGCGCTGGGGACCGCCAGCGTGCCGGCGCAGTTCCTGGGCGGCAGCAGCCTGGCGGTGCCGGAGCGCCGCCTGACGCTGCCGACCGATCTGTTCGAGCTGGAGCGGCCGCTGAACACCAACACCTGTGCCGGCTGCCATCGCAGCGAGACCGGGACCGACTTCGTGCACCTGACCGAGCGCCGCTTCGCCAACGGGCGCAGCGTGATGTCGAACTTCCTGCGCGGCGAGCTCGGCAAGCGCGCGCGGGTGCTGCAGCAGCTGCTGGGCGACAGCGCGCCGGCCAACGTGCTGAGGACCAGGCCGCGCCCGCCCACCGTGCACTGACCGATCCCGCCGGGTGTCATGGCGCTGGAGGTTGTGTTACTCCAGCGCCATGGCCAAGGCCCAGAAGTGGCTGATCAAGAGCGAACCCTTCAAGTACTCCTGGACCCAGTTCAACACCGACAAGCGCACGCGCTGGGATGGCGTGCGCAACTTCGAGGCGCGCAACAACCTGCGCGCCATGAAGGCCGGCGATCTGGCCTTCTTCTATCACTCCAGCGAGGGCAAGGAGATCGTGGGCGTCGCCCGCGTCGCCGCCGAGGCCTACCCCGATCCGACCGCGCCTGCGGGCGAGGACTGGAGCGCGGTCGACTTCGTGCCGGCCTACCCGCTGGTGCAGCCGGTCGGGCTGGCGGACATCAAGGCCGAGCCCGCGCTGGCCGAGATGGCGCTGGTCAGGAAGTCGCGCATCTCGGTGGTGCCGGTGCGCGAGGCCGAGTTCGCGTGGGTGCTCAAGCGGAGCAAGACCAAGGCAAGGTGAGGTGAGGTGACGTCGCGGCCTCAGCGGGCCAGGTGGGCGACGGCCTTCACTTGCAGAAGCTGCTGGCTCGGCCCCACCAGGGCGGTGCGCAGCCAGGTGTCGGCGTGGCTCTTGGGCTTGAAGCCGGCGCCCAGGGCCTTGCCGATCTCCATGACCTGGGCGTCGGTGACGTCGGGGCGCAGCAGGATGGTGAGATCGACCACGTCGTCGAGGCTGCCGCCGGCGGCCTCGAGCAGGTCGCGCAGATGCACCAGGATGGAGGTCGCCTGGGCGGCGGCGGTCTCGGGGATGGCCAGCTTGTCGTCCTCGACGAAGACGCCCGACAGGCCGGACACGAACAGCCAGTCGCCGGCGCGGACCGCGGGGGCGAAGCCGACCTGGCCGGCCACCGCCTCGGGCAGCCGCTTGGGGTAGTAGACCTGGCGCGTCACGGGGGCACCATCGCGTGCAGCGGGGGCGGCGTCAAGCCGGGGGGCGCACATCAAGATGTTGCCGAGCCGCCCGGAGCGGCGATACTTCAGCCATGGGGCTGAAGTCAGCGCACGCGCACCGCCGCTGGGTCACGGGCGTGGCCGTGCTGGTCGCGCTGGGTGCCAGCGCCGAGGCGCGCGAGCTCCAGCTGGTGCCACCGGGGGCCGAGGGCTGGCAGTACGACGCGCTCGAGCTGCCCACGCTGCCGAGCACCGATCCGCTGGGACGCACCGTGGTCCTGGCCGCGAGCACGGCGGCGTCGTCGGCGGGCAGCGCGGCCGGGGGGCGCACGCCGTCGTGGGCGCGCGCCGAGGGCGGCGACTGGCAGGGGCCGGGGGCGGCGCCGTTCGTGGCCATCGGGCCAGGCATGCCGTGCACCGGGTGTGGCACGCCGCTGGGCGGGCGTGACGATGTGCGCGTGGCGGCGCTCAAGCTGCGCCGGCGCTTCGACGTGCCTGGGCTGGCCGGGCTGCGCGTGCTGACGCTGAAGGTGCGCTACCAGGACGGCATCGTGGTGTTCCTGAACGGGGTCCAGATCGCGCAGCGCCTGCTGACCGCGAACGGCCCCGGTGACGCCGGGGCGACGGCGGCGCACGGGCCGGAGTGGGAGACCATCGCGCTCCCGATCGTGCCCTGGCTGCTCAAGGACAAGGACAACGTGCTGGCGCTGGAGGTCAGGCCGCACGAGGATCGGCCGCTGCTGCTGGACCTGGAGCTGCTCGCGAGCGACGCGCCGCGCATCCTGGTGGGCCCGTTCCTGCTGCTGGTCGAGCCGGGGCGCGCGGTGGTCAGCGCCGAGACCGATCTGCCCGCGACCATGGAGGTGCGCTATGGCCCGGCGCCAGGCGGCACCACGCTGGCGCGGCTGCGCACCGGCCCCGGCAAGCACCACGAGTTCGAGCTGACCGGCCTCGGCGAGGAGACCTACTATCGCGCCGCGGTGCTGGTCGGTGGGCGGGTCGTGGCCGAGACCGAGGACATCCAGTTCCACGCTCCGCCGAAACCTGGCGAGCCGATCCGGTTCGCGGTCTATGGCGACGTGCGCGGCGGACCCGCGGTGCACACCCAGGTCGTCGCGGGCGTGGCGGCGTTCGGGGCCGACTTCTTCGTGACCACCGGCGACATGGTGGCGCGTGGCCACGACGAGGGCGACTGGCAGAAGACCTTCCAGATCATCACGCCGCTGACGCGCAGCGTGCCGATGTACCCCGCGCTGGGTAACCACGAGTGGGGCGCCGGCGCGGTGGCCATCCCGCGCTACCGCGAGCTGTTCGCGCAGCCGGCGCGCAGCGGCGATCCCTACGCGGTGTACTACAGCTTCGACGTGGCCGACCTGCACTTCATCTTCCTGGATTCGAACTACTACGACTCCGAGCTGCAGCTGGCCTGGCTGGCGGACGACCTGGCCGCGGCCAAGAAGAAGAAGCCACGCGCCATCTTCGCGGTCGCGCACCACGGCCCGGTGTCACGCGGCCCGCACGGCGGCAACGAGATCGCGCTGGAGAAGTATGTGCCGCTGCTGCAGCGCTACGGGGTGGCGGCCTTCTACTCGGGCCACGATCACACCTACGAGCGCGGCTCGGTCGGCCAGATGCAGTACGTGGTGACCGGCGGCGCGGGCGCCCCGCTGTACCGCGCCAGCTGCGGCCGCCCCGGCTTCAAGAACTGCCGCGACGCCGCCAAGGCCTTCGCCGTCGAGTACAACTTCGTGACCGTCGAGGTCATGCACGACTTCTTCAAGATGTGCGCCACCCGCCCCGACGGCAGCGCGCTCGAGGCCTGCGTGTCGTTCCCGCTGCCGGGCAAGAGGAAGGTCAGCAAGGGCAGGGACAAGGTCGCGAGCAGCGGCAAGGTGAAGTAGTCGCCCCGTTGGGCTGTCCGCCCGCAGCGGCAAGGTGAAGTAGTCGCCCCGTTGGGCTGTCCGCCCGCAGCGGCAAGGTGAAGTAGCCGCCCCGCCGGGCTGTCCGCCCGAAGGGTGGTCTGCATTCGCTCGCCGTCATCCCCTCCGCAGCGCGCGGTCCGGCTGCGTGTCCTGCTTGTCCGCTCCGCGATGTCCGCCCGAATCAAGGTGGCGCGTCCCCAGGGCTGCGTCGGCTGGTCCCTACGGTGGGGCATGCCCGTCAATGTCAGACCTGCCGGCTACGGTTTGTCCGCCCAATTCAAGTGGGCGGAGAGGACGACAGCATGAGGGTGCGGACGGCGAGGACTGTGCAGCAGCGGGGAGCGAGGCAGCTCGGATTCGAGTGGCGACAACACGGTGGGGCGCGCAGGGGGGCCGGGCGCCCGCGCACGAGCAAGCGCCCTGCGGTGCCACATCGCCGGCGGCCGCGCTTGCTGGCGAGACATCCGCAGCATGTGACCTTGCGCTTGCGCCGGGAGGTCGGCCATCTGCGCAGCGAGCGTGCGGTGCGTGCGGTCTATCGTTCGCTGTCGCGCGGTTGTGAGCGCTTCGAGACACGGATCGTCCACTTCTCGGTGCAGGGCGATCACGTGCACCTGGTGGTCGAGGCCGCCAATGCCCGCGCGTTGACGCGGGCGATCAAGGGGTTGTCGGTGCGCATTGCGCGCGCGCTCAACAAGATCCTCGGTCGCAAAGGCGCGGCCTTCGCGGACCGCTACCACGCACGGGCGCTGCGGTCGCCGCGCGAGGTGCGCAACGCACTGGCATACGTGCTGTGCAACTACCGGCACCACGCGGCCGCGAAGCACGAGTTCCTGAGTCGCTGGTGGATCGACCCGTGCTCCTCAGGCTGGTACTTCACGGGCTGGCGCGGCCGCGACGGCAACCCGGTGCAGGGCTCCTGGGCGCGCAGACGTAGCGCTCCGCGACTGGCAGAGGCGATCACCTGGCTCCTGGCGGCGGGCTGGCGGCGCGCCGGCCTGATCGAGGTCCACCATGTGCCCGGGCCGCGATCTTGAATTGGGCGCACATGCCGCTGGCGGACGGAGGGAACGGAGGAGAGGGGAGACGAGGGCGACCAGGAGCCAGGGAGACCAGCCAGAGAGCCCAGGGGGACCAGGAGCGAGGTGGGCGAATCCAGCCGGATCTTGAATTGGGCGCACATTTCCGACGCGAGCCCGAGCCCGAGCCCGAGCCCGAGCCCGAGCCCGAGCCCGAGCCCGAGCCACGAGCCGCGAGCACGGCCATCCTCTGCCGGCGGGGGGCCGGACCGGGTCACCCGCTATTCGCGGGTGTGCTGCCAGCGGGTGAAGCTGGCCTCGTCCGGGGGCTGGAAGCAGGGGTTGTGCAGGAGCTCCCAGGCGATGGTGGAGGTCGGCGTGGGGCCGTAGTCGTGGCCAGGGTAGATCCGGGTTTCCTCGGGGAGGCTCGCGAGCTGCTGCAGCGAGCGCCACAGGGCGCGGGGGTCGCCACCGGGTTCGAGGTCGCTGCGACCGCAGCTGCCGACGAAGAGGACGTCGCCGGTGCAGGCGAAGCCGTCGCCGAGCCAGGTGATGCCGGCCAGGGTGTGGCCGGGGGTGGCGAGGGCGCGCACGGGTTCGCGGCCGATGAGGACGGTCTCGCCGCCGTGGACCTCGATGATGCGGGCGGCGGGGGCGTGACGGCGCAGGGCGGCGGCCTCGGCGGCGCCGACGTAGACCGGGATGTCCGCCCCTGCGGCGGCGCAGGTGGCGACGCCCTCGATGTGGTCCTCGTGGGTGTGGGTGACCAGGACGGCGACGACGCGCCAGCCGCGGCGGCGGACCTCGCCGAGGACGCGGTCGACCTCGAAGGCGGGGTCGACCACGGCGCAGGCGCCGTCGCAACCGATCAGGGTCACGAAGTTGGAGAGCAGGCCGACGTCGAGCTGGATCAGGTCGGGCATCAGGGGGGGCTGGTTGGCAAGCAGGGGGCGGACATCAGGGGGCGGCTGCGGGACGATCCGGGCGGAGCCGGACAGCTTCCGCGCGCCTACTGCGTGCGGAAGCTCAGCGTCGCCACGCCCACGTTGTCGGCCTCGTCCGCCCCGCGCACCGCGACCGTGTGCAGCCCGGCGGCCAGCTTGCCCAGCCGCAGCGTCATGGTCTCGGCGACGTCGTCGAACACGCCGTCGTCCGGGAACGCCACCGTCCAGTCGCCGCCGTCCACGCTGTACGCGATCTCGTCCACGCGCGAGAAGCTGTCGCGCACGCGGCCGGTCACCACGCCGGCCTTGAACACCAGCCCCGCGACCTCGGGCTTCTGGTTGTCGACCAGGAACGGGCGCGAGATCTGGCTGTGCGTGAGCGCCAGCTCGGGCGGGTTCGAGCGCGCATCCGACGCCGTCACGCGCAGCTCGTACATGCCGTCGGGCATCAGCTCGGTGTTCCAGTCGAAGTCCGTTTTGGTGAACGGCTCGGTGCCGGTGTTGGTCTGAAGCTCGCGCCAGGCGGCGTCACCCTCGACGCGGTACTCCAGCTGGTAGGTCACCTCGTCGTCGTCGCCGCTGTCGACCTTCCACTTCAGCTTGGTCACCGGCGAGCGCGACTTGGTGGTCCCGGTCTGCGTCGTCACCGACGGCTTCTTGGCCCCCGGCTCGTCACCCGCGCTGATCTCCAGCACGCGCGTGCGCTGGTTCTGCGGCAACAGGTACACCGTCATGTCGCGCAGCACGGTGCCGCCAGCCAGCTTGGTGCGCCACTGCAGGTAGCGCCCCGGCGGGCTGGCGACCTTGCCCAGCGATGCCCCACCGGGCGCCGGCCGCACCGCCGCCAGCTTGCTCCACGACGACCAGGTCTTGTCGGGCGACGCCGTGTTGCCGCTGCGCGTCTCCAGCGCGGGCGCCGGGCCGCTCGACGAGAAGCGCACGCCACCCCAGCGCGTCAGCGCCTCACCCTCGAACACCTTCGAGGTGTACAGCGCGTCCGCCCGCGCACCGCCGACCTCGTAGACCGCGCCGGTGTCGCCGGTGCCCAGCAGCAGCGGCGCCTCGCCGCCCGGTGCGCCGGCCATGGTCAGGACCTGGCGCTCATCGACGTCGAACGCCGTCAGCACGCTGCGATCGCTGTCCTTGATCAGGTAGACCTTGCCGGCGCCGCCCGAGGCCGCGAAGACGTCACCATTCTTGGCCACGTACAGCGAGGTGAAGTAGCTGTCGCTCAGCGCGTGCAGCTGGTCGATCCGTCCATCCGGATCGATGCGCCACAGCGACCCCTTGCCCTTCCTCTCGCCGGGCCGCGGCACGCTCGAACCCGACGAGCTGTCACCACCCTTGGGCTTGATCCCGGTCGGCTTGGCCGGCCCGGTCACCGTCCCCGAGGGCGAGCCCTGGAACTCGTTCACCACCAGGTAGATCACCTTGTCACGCACCGCGATGGCCTTGATCTCCTGCCCCGAGAAGTCGGCCACCGCGCGCGCCGCCCCGGTCTTGACGTCGACCCGGTACAGCTCGGCGTCGTCCGACGCCCCCACCAGCAGGCCGCCGGCGTCCTCGAGCACCGACAGCAGGTGCTTCTTGCCGCTGTCCCACAGCAGCTTCGCCTTGCCGCTGGCGACGTCGACGCTGAACAGCTTGCCGTCCGGGCCGGTGCCGACCCACAGCGTCTTGCCATCCGCCGACGGCACGATGGCCCACACGTGGTCGCCGCCCTCCAGCGTCGCCAGCTTGCGCGGCTTGCCGGTCGCCAGCTCGATGGCGAACACGCCACCACCCGGG
>Ga0154020_10007840_pt1 | contig 12437 bp, 15 predicted proteins | sample Klosneuvirus_201_FD_109709 | JGI IMG/M metagenome (GOLD analysis project Ga0154020, IMG submission 109709) | Active sludge microbial communities from wastewater, Klosterneuburg, Austria - Klosneuvirus_20160825_MG | ecosystem: Engineered > WWTP > Aerobic digester > Activated sludge | place... | reverse complement strand
GCAGCCACCGTGCGCGCGTTGGAAGTGCTTAGCAGACCAGCGGTGAAATAGTAGTCGCGCACGTGCCCGATCAACGGGCGAGCGGCACACGGGGAGCGACCTGTGCTTCGATTGTGCATAATCCGCCAGCGCAACCCGCGGCCGCCGGATTGGCTGAGACGCGGTCAGGATCAGGCGCCGAGAGGAATGTTCGTCGCAGGCGATCCAGTGTGTAATTTTCCCGGCTGTTCCACGGCAACAGCGAAAGCATGCGCGCCAGCAGGCAATAGCCGAAGACGATGAGGCCAAACGGCCCCACTGTGGGCAGCCAGTAGAGCCAGCGCATGGGAGGCGGGTAACCGATCAGCAGCAGGAGCAAATAAGCCACGCGAAGCTGAACGGAAAATGCAGCGGGGCTGCGGTCGCGCCCGAGCATAATGAACCCCTGGCCCGCCGTCATCAACATCGCGCCAACGAAGGCCAGGCTGTAACCGGAAAGGCCCACGATGAGCAGGGCGGTCGTGAACGCCCATGCCCACCAGGTCCAATCGTCCGGCTTGACGTGGAAAAGTCGCCGCGAATGAGTGTTCACGCTGTTTGGAACTTCGTCAGGCGACACAGATTCAAGTTCCAAGAGCATGTGTCGCGTGTGTGACTGCCGCCCCAGCTCGCAGCGCCGCTGCGACCATCGCAGCCTCGGTCAACTCCACATCGGTCGCACCCGCCTTGCGTGCGTTGCCCGTGTGGATGTTGATGCAATACGGGCACTGAGTCGTCATCGCGACGGCGACGGCGATTAGTTCCTTGTATTTTACCGGAATCGCTCCGCCGGCGACGGCGGCCTTGTCGAAGGCCCAAAACGCCTTCATTACTTCCGGCGCGAGGCGGTTCATCTTCTCGATCTTGGTCAGGTTTTCTTGGTTATACATGGGTTCGTCTGGTTGCAGTAAGTGGTCATGAAGGGTCAATTCCGCACCGCGACGACCTCCAGATACTCAGCGGCGACCTGGGTGGTGCCGGGAGTTTTGGCAATGTTGTGGGCCGACTGAAGCTCAACCAAATCCCGCCGCAGTGCGTCTTGAGCGGAGGTGTCGAGCGCAGCGAACGCCTTTTGCGTCGGGCCGTAGTATTGGCGGAAGAACTCGACCGTTTCAGCGGGCGGGAAAGGATAACGCATCAGTGCGATGCGGCGGGTAAGGCGCACGTCGGCAAAGCCGTGTTGCAGCCGCGAGCGCACCGTGGCCTCGTCACCCCAGCCCATCGGCGACGGGACTCCGGCGGGCGGTGGCGGCAGATGCGCCTTGAAGACGTTGAACATTTTCCCGATGAAGCCCTCGGGTGTCCAGTTGGCCAACGCGATCCGTCCGCCGGGCCTGGTCACGCGCAGCAACTCGGCCGCGACAACATTCGGTCGCGGGGCGAACATCACGCCAAACATGCTCACGACGAGATCGAACTGGCTGTCCGCGAGCGGCAGCGCCTCGGCGTCGCCCTCCGTGTAAGCGATAGTCAAACCTTCCGTCGCCGCGCGGGTGCGCGCCTGAGCGATGAGATTGCTCGCGATATCAATGCCGCTTACCACGCAACCGTTACGCGCGGCCACGACGGCGAGGTTCCCCGTGCCGCACGCCACGTCGAGCACCTGCGCGCCGCGTTGGAGGGGTTGCCGCGCCATGAATTCCTCCGCGGCCGTTTCGATGGTGCGGGCGATCTGGCCGAAGTCGCCTGATTCCCAGGTCGCTTTCTGTCTGGCTTTGACCGCCGCGAGGTTTGGGATGGTCGCGGCATTCAGATAGGAGTTCGTGTCTTTGTGTTCGGTTGTTGTTTGCATGATTGATTCCAGTTGTATTGTCCGGAATCATGATGCCGGAAGAAAAAGAGCCGTGCTTTGCTGCACGGCTCAATCATTTGACTGGGAAGGTCACTTGCCGGCGGGCTCGGCCTGACGATAAGCCATCGGTGGCACACCAAACTGCTCCTTGAACACACGGCTGAAATGGGAAACGTCCTCGAAGCCGCTCTCAAACGCGATTTCAGTGACGTTCATCTTGGAACTGCGGAGCAGCGCGGCGGAATAGTCGAGGCGTTTCCGCAACAGCCACTTGCCGGGCGATTCCTGGAAGTGGGTTTGGAACTCGCGCTTAAACGAAGACAGGCTGCGGTGACAAAGCTTCGCAAATTCTTCGAGCGAAAGATTGAAGCGGAAATTCATCTCCATGATCTCGGCCACCGATGGCGCATCGCAATCGGCCACCGCCCGGAAGTAAGCTGCCAGCGCCGGGTTTTTGTCGCTCGTCAGAATGCTGACGATCAATTCCTTCAGCTTCAGACGCAATAACGGCTCCGCTGGTTTTTCCGACCCGGAAAAGTAAGCGCGCATGGACTGGAAAAAGGCGGACAACGCCACATCGCTTTCCACCCGCACCGCAGATTTGATCGGTGCGACCTTGGGCGGCACGGCGTCCAGACTGCCGGCGATCTCCCGGACGGTGCTGCGGATCAGGTGGTCCGGGATGAAGAACATGAGGAGGCAGAAGTCCACCTCGAAGTGCTGGTTCACGATGGCCGCGCCTTTTTTGAAGAACAAGGCTTCGCCCGGATCAGCTTCCCAAACCCCGTCAGCGGTATGCCACGTCTTCCGGCCGGTCACCACGTTCACCAGATAATCGGTATCTGCCCACAGACCGAGTTTCTCATCGCCAATGCCGCAGGTGAACTGGGCAAAGAGAAAGTCGCCGATCTCGAACTTGTCGTAGTTCGGATTCGAGCGGACGGCTTCGTATAGATTCAGCATGGAATGGATGCGCTCATCAGCTTCATTTGCGGCTCGCCCGCAGGGATAGCGGCCATGTGACCAGCCGTGGTGATTCCACATCACCCCAAACGGGCGACAACGCCTCCGCCAGTGGTTCCAGCGGATTGCGCCCGGTGGCCTTGACGCAACGATTCGTTGCTGACCACGTGCTGAAGTAACCTAACAACTGCGCCAGTGTCCACCGCGCTTCCATACGGATTGCGGGTGGCGCGATCTCAGTGAACGGAAACGGAATCGTGCAATAGCCTTCCTCCACCAGCTTGCGCTCCGGCGGCCAGTAGGGGCCGACGACGTTCGCATAGAAATCCTGCACAAGTTGGTTTACGGCGTCGTCTTCGACGGTGTTGATGCCGTAAGCCCAGGCGGCCAGCACGCCGCCAGGTTTAAGGACTCGTCCGGCTTCAGCGTAGAAGCGGTCGAAATCAAACCAGTGCAGCGCCTGCGCCACTGTGATCAGACCGATGGATTGATCGGGTAACCCGCTTTGCTCGGCAGGCGCGGCTCGAAATTCGATCTTCGGATGAGGTTTGGCGGAGGCGATTTGTTCTTTGCTCGCATCTGTCGCTACAACACGCGCAAAGCGCACCGCCAGATCGTATGACGCCTGACCGTTCCCGGCGGCACAGTCCCAGACCATTGAGTCTTTGGGCGCCAACGTCGCTAGGTAGTCAAACAACTCCGCCGGATAATGCGGGCGGAAATCCGCGTAGCGATTCGCCACGCCGGAAAAGTGGTCGTGAAATTGTCCTGTGCTCATAAAACTCTTACTCCCGCTCCTACTCTTACTCTCTCGCGCATTTCACGGCTCATATTACACCTTCGATGAACCGGGGCGAATAGCACTAAAGCACTATTGTTGGTTTTGCGCGCATCGCGAAGAGTAGGTGCACTATGATTGATTACATTTCATTCCGACTGCTTGAGAAAAAAGCCAGCGCGCCAGCGGCGGCGCAGACGCAGAGTGCGTGCGCGACGGCGAATTCAAAGACGCGACGGCTCTACTTGCGAAAGGGGCGGGTCATTCGCATTGAAGCAACCCCCAACCCGCTGCGCATCGAATGTCAGCAGGGCGCGCTCTGGATCACGCAGGCGGGCGCCGCCAAGGATACGATTCTAACGGCGGGCGAATCGTTCGCACCACGTCAGCAAGGGAGCGTGGTCATCGAGGCGCTCGAAGCTGCGTGCATTGCGCAAACAGCCGAAGCCGACGATAGTGGCACGCTGGGAGAACCATGAGTGCTGCAACAACAACGAAACAACCGCATATCGTCGTGCTCGGTGCCGGGTTTGGCGGGCTGACGTTCTGTCAGTCGTTCGATCATGCCAACGCGCACATCACGCTGGTGGATCGTCAGAATCATCATCTGTTTCAACCGCTGCTATATCAGGTCGCGGCGGCGGGGCTCTCCGCGCCGGAAATCGCGCAGCCGGTCCGATCCATTCTTTCGCAAAAGGAAAATGTCACCGTTCTGCTCAACGAAGTCGTGGACATCCGTTTGGCCGAACGGCGCGTGGTGTTGAAAGACAACACGCTCGACTACGATTACCTCGTGCTCGCGATGGGCGGCGCGACGAGTTACTTCGGTCATCCCGAATGGGAACGCTTCGCGCCCGGCCTCAAGTCGCTCGATGACGCGATGAACATCCGGCGCAAAATCCTGCTCGCCTTCGAGCGCGCCGAAAACGCCACCGACCCCGCCGAGCAGCAGCGATTGATGACCATGGTGGTCGTGGGCGGCGGACCGACCGGTGTCGAACTCGCCGGTGCATTCGCCGAACTCGCGCGCCACGTGCTCAATAAAGATTTTCGCCGCATCAATACCAAACGGACGCGCGTGATTTTGATCGAAGGCAGCCGCCGGTTGCTGTCGCACCTGTCACCCGCGCTCTCCGAAAGTGCGGCCCAGCAACTCAAGGCCCTTGGCGTCGAAGTGCGAACCAACTGCCGCGTTCAAAACATCAGCGAGGGTTGCGTAGAACTGGCCAACAAAACTGCTGGCGGTGCTCCGGAAAAGATCCACGCGGAAAACATCATTTGGGCCGCAGGCGTCTCGGCAAGTTCACTCACGGCAAAACTCGGCGTTGAACTCGACCGGGCTGGCCGCGTGAAAGTGAACCCCGATCTCAGCCTGCCCAGCCATCCGGAAGTGTTTGCGATTGGTGACCTCGCACTTGTGGGCGACAAGCACGGCAAGCCCGTGCCCGGCATCTGCCCCGCCGCGATGCAGATGGGGAAATACACGGCGCGCGTGATCGAACACGAGCTTGAATCAGGCGTCACCAAGGAGCGCGTGCCGTTCCGCTACTTCGACAAGGGAACCATGGCGACCATCGGGCGTTCGGCTGCCGTCGCCAAAGTCGGCAAGCTGGAGTTCTCCGGGTTCCTCGCCTGGGTGGCGTGGTTGTTCATCCATCTGCTGTTCCTGATCGGTTTTCGCAACAAGGTCGCCGTGCTGTTGCAGTGGACGTATTCGTATTTCACCTACAAGCGCGGCGCACGGATCATCTCCCGCACGCAGCGCGATTTCGCCCCGGCTTCTTCCGCGAAATCGCCAGCACCTTCCGCCCAGCCTCTGGGCTGAGGCTGCGAGGTCTCCCTCTTCGCTCAGCGCAGTCCGGCTCGGGCTGCGCTGAATTGTTTTACGGAGCGCGGCTGTGGTGAAACCCGGCCGCAGCACTTCGCCTCCGAAAGCCTCTCGTTCTCCCCTCCCGCTGCGGCTGCTCTGCGACACAACCGCGCTCCATCCGCGTAATGCTGTAGTGCTATTTCCGGTTTCGCATCACCCAGCTAAAACGGACGCAGACATTACGAATCTATGAACGCGACGATGAAAACAATCTTGATCGAAGACTGGTATGCGCCCGCTTTTGAAGTGCGCATCAACGCACCGAAGAGTGGCGCTTGTCCGCAGGGCCGCCGCGGCGCAAGCCGCACGCTCTACTTTCGCGCGGCTCAGCCCGGACTTTGCCGCGCCCGTTCCGCTCGCCGCAACCCGCGAGTGAATCAGCTCGCGCTGCTCAATCACGGGTAATTCCGAAGCACTATTTTCGACAACTTAAACCCAGGCTAAAACCAACACGTATGCAAACACAGATGAACAACCAGACCATTGAAGTCCGTAACACAACCATCCGGTTTCGCCGGCCGTCGCCAATCCTCCAACTCGCTGAAGTGCGCGAGCGCCACCGCAAGATTCGTCTCGGTTGCCGCGCGCCCCGCCGCGAGGTGTGCCTGACGAAGCGCGCCATGATCGCCGCGCTCCGCGAAGCCGAACTCGCCGACTGGCTGGCCAGTGGCGGCGATTACCTCAATAGCATGCACCAGCCCGTGAACTAAATTACCAACCCCTCTCCCTGGCCCTCTCCCCATCCGATGGGGAGAGGGCCAGGGAGAGGGGAACGCCATCAACCATCAACTAAAACTATCAACCAACTCTATGCTCGACCTCGCTCTTAAAATGCTCCTCGGCGACCGCGCCAAATACATCATGCTCATCAGCGGCCTCACGTTCGCGACGCTGCTCATGACCCAACAGGCCGGCATCTTCTGCGGCATCATGCAGTGGACCGGCTCCACCCTCGACAACGTCGGCGCGCCCATCTGGGTCGTGGACCCGATGGTTGAGCACGTCAACGACACCGAAGCCATGCGTGACACGGACATCAACCGCGTCCGCTCCGTCGAAGGCGTGGCGTGGGCTGCGCCGTTCTATCAGGGCAATCTCCGCACGCGCATGCGCGACGGCTCGTTCAAGTTCGTGCAGCTCCTCGGCATCGATGCGACCACGTTCGCCGGCGCGCCCACAGAAATTGTCCAAGGCAAACTCGAAGACCTGCGCCTGCCCAACACCGTCATCATCGACGAATACGGCGTGCAGAAACTCAGCAAAGACCCCGCGAACCCCATCAAAGTCGGCGACGTGTTCGAGATCAACGACAAGGAGGCGCGCGTCGTCGGCATCTGCAAAGCGCGGATGTCCTTCTCCGGCAATCCCTATTTCTACACGACCTACGACCAGGCGATGCAATACGCGCCCAGCATGCGCAAGATGCTTTCGTGCGTGCTCGCCTCCGCGAAGCCCGGTGAAGATTCCGCCGTCGTCGCGCGCCGCATCAGCGAAGCGACCGGGCTCAAGGCTTACACCAAGAGCGAATTCTTCTGGCTGAGCGTCTGGTGGTATATCAAGAACACCGGCATCCCCGTCGCGTTCGGCGCGACTGTGTTGCTCGGGTTCGTCGTCGGCCTCGCCATCAGCAGCCAGACGTTTTATTCCTTCGTGCTGGAAAACCTCCGCAATCTCGGCGCGCTCAAAGCGATGGGCGCCTCCGACAAAGTTCTCGCCCGCATGGTCATGCTCCAAACGTTGACCGTCGGCTTGATTGGCTACGGCTGCGGCGTCGGGCTCGCAACGTTGTTCGGAATGATTGTGCTCAAGAAAGGCATGCCGCCGTTCTTCATGCCGTGGCAACTGCCGGTGATCACGCTACTCGCCATCCTGTTCATCTGCTGGCTCGCCGCGTCACTCGGCATCCGCAAGATCCGCAACCTCGAACCGGCGGTGGTGTTCCGCGGATAAAACGGATGCGGCTGTGTGCGCAGCATCAGCCGCAGCACTTCGCAAACATCAACGCATATGAAATTCTCAAAAGCCATCAACACTCGGACCTGCTGCGGCTGGTCTTCGACACAGTCGCGCTCCAATCAACTCAACCCGCTGCGCCTCACAGAGGCGCGGTCCGGAGCGCGGGTCTGCGACCCGCAGCACGTCGGAATGTCGGGTAAGCGCAAATCACTTCTCGCACTAGGCATGGCGATTATCGCCTCCGCCGCCCTTTGCGGCTGCGCAACGGCGAAGTTCTCAGGCCGCCGCGAAATCAGCGCTGCGCCCGCCGCGAAACCCGCGATGATTTACGTGGCCGACTTCGATCTCGACGCGGCCAATATCAAATCCGAACCCGGCGTGCTGGCGGCGTTGCCGAAAGTGCCCGGCCCGCTCGGCAGCATCCTGCCGCCGCTGCCCGGCGCTCCGAAGGACCCGGACACGCTCGCGCGCGAACTGGTTGATTCCATGAGCGCGACCCTCGTGAAAGATCTTACCAAAGCGGGACTCACCGCACGCCGGTTGCCGACCGGCGAACCTCTTCCGACCGCCGGCTGGCTCGTGCGCGGCGTGTTCACCGACGTGAACCAGGGCAATCAACTGCGCCGTGCCGTCATCGGCTTTGGCCTGGGCAAGACCGACCTGCAGGTGCTCGTGGACATCAACGACCTCGCGCACGGCACGCCCCGGCGCTTCTACGAATTGAACACCACCGCCGACAGCGGCAAGGCCCCAGGAGCCGGCCCGCTGATCGCGCTCAATCCGGCGGCGGGCGCGGCGCGCTTCGTGATCGCCGGCAAGGACCTGAACAAAAACGTCAAACAAACCGCGTCGAAGATCGCGACGGAAGTCGTCGAGCGATGCGAAGGAAACAAAACCATTCTCACCGCGGAGGCGCAGTGACGCGGAGTTTGACCAGAAAACAAGGGCTCTAGGCCTTTACTATCTTCAGTCGATAATCCCTTTCATGCAGCACGATTCGCTGCAATCGAACATGCCTCAGTTCCTTTGCCCTAAGCAATTCACGAACTACAGCTTCGGTGTCTTGACTGCATCGAACTCCTAGGGTTGCAGAGGCAATAGCTTTGGCGGGTATCGTCTGATAATACTGAACGGACCCACTTTCGGTGCGTAGCTTCCTGCATTTCCTGATCGAGAAGAGTTGTCTCCACTCTCGCTCGTAACTCCAATCAGGGCTCTTTGTTCTCAGGAGCGCAATGTTCGGCTCTAAAAACTTCAGTCCCCCATGGTCAAAGCTCGCGTTCATTCGCTCAGATCGATATACGACCGGCATCAGATTGTCCCCTTTCGCGAAAAAGCGGTTCTTCACGTCGAATCCGATTGCGATGCCTTGGTGCCCTTTTGTGTAGTGCGACCACATCAAGAAACTGTCGGGAATCTCAGAATAACACGCTAAGGCGAATTTGGAACTTATGAACGTGAGTATCCCGTCACTTGCTTCGGAAGCCGTGTCTTGTAGAGCCTTGACCGCTCTTTTTAGATGCGGTGACTTCGGTCGATTAAGTTCTCGCAGGTAAATCTCCCGAAATTGATCGAAGTCCGTTTCAATCGGTAAATCCTTCCAAAGCGCTTTCAGCAACGAGGAAGAAGACATTCTTCTTGTTATGACGAGCTCGCCATAACAAGAATTATCCGCAGTTGTCAGTTATGCGGAGGCGGGCCTGGCGAAACTGATTCTGGAGTCTTCTTTTTCAAAGTATTGAGGCCGGAGGAATGATGGCAACGTCTTTAGAACCGTGGGGTTTAAAGGACGTAGATGATCGCTAATCTTTTTCGAAGTGCCTTCGTTCGCCGCCGGATGGCGGCCAGTCATCTCGGCATAATTCTGCATGGTTTCGTTCTCGATCTGCACGCGCGCGGTCATTCGCCGAGCTGCATTCAATCTTACGGACAGATCGCCGAGCATTTCTCCCGCTGGCTAGCGACGCGGCATCTGGCATTGCGCCAGATTGACGAGGCTGTCGTAGCGCAGTTTTTAGGCGGGCACCTTTCCCATTGTCATTGCCCACGACCAGCGCCGACACATCGTAAGAACAGTCGCGCCGCCTTGGGGCGGTTACTCGTGTTCCTGCGTCAGACCAACCAGATTGCCGGCGCAGCTGCAGAACCAGTTTCAAATGTTGAACGGCTGGTTAAGGATTATGATCGGCACTTGGAGGAAGTGGCGGGCTTGTCCCAAACAACCCGGCAATATCGGCGTCGGTATGCGCGTGAGTTTTTGCGAACGCGACGAATGCGCGGTCAGCGCCCATTTGCAAATTTGTCGCCGAAGGTTCTGAGGGGCTATGTCGAGCGGCGGGCGCCCAGTTTGAAACCGGCTTCACTGCGAGTCTTGACCACATCGTTACGGAGCTTGTTGCGTTTCCTTCATTTCTCCGGGTTGGTGCGTCAGCAATGGGCGCTGGCGGTTCCAACTCCAGCCCCGTGGCCACGCAGTGCGTTACCCCAGATTCTTTCGGAGGAACAGATGCGAAAATTCCTCCACAGTTTTGATCGTCGCACCCGGACCGGACGCCGGGACTTTGCCATGGCATTGTGCCTGTGCCTGCTGGGATTGCGCGCCCATGAAGTTGCCGCCCTCACGCTTGAGGACTTCGACTGGGGCCAGTTGACGGTGCGTCTCCGGCGCACGAAGCAAAAGCGGGAACGCCAGCTCCCGCTCCCACCCAAATTGAGCCGGGCGTTGAGCGATTATTTGCAGCGCGGTCGGCCAACTACCACCGCACGAACCTTGTTCGTGCGGCATCGGGCGCCGCTGGGCATGGCCGTGCAAGTCCAGCATGTGCAGGGGGCCATGCGCCGCGCTTTTGCGCGTTGCGCCATCAACTCCGGTCGGGTTCATTTGCTCCGCCACACCTTTGCCACGCGACTGCATCGAAAAGGGGTCGGGCTGAAAGCCATTGCGGACCTCCTTGGTCACGCGTGTCTGGACACCACGGCGGTCTATGCGCGGGTCAATCTGACCGAGTTGCGCCAGGCCGCGCTGCCATGGCCGGAAAGGCGGCCATGAGACGAACCATGGCGGCCCGAGTGGAAACGTATCTGGCATGGCGGCGAGCATTGGGCTACAAGCTCCGCATTGAGGGGCAAATGTTGCAAAGTTTTGCCCGCTATGCCGATCACTCCGGCCATTGTGGTCCGCTGACTCGCTCCTTGGCGTTGCGGTGGGCAGCGTTACCTCGCGGCGCCGATCGGCTCTATCAAGCGCGGCGATTAGAAACGGTCCGGGTATTTGCCAAACATCAAGCCGTCACTGAGCCAGCCACCGAAATCCCACCCCGACATGCGCTCGGACCGGCTCATCGCCGCAGCGCACCACATCTCTATAGTCCGAACGAAGTCGGACTGCTACTCCGACGCGCCGCCCAATTGCCGGGGCGGTTGCGAGCGGCCACCTATCAAACTCTGCTGGGACTGCTGGCTTGCACCGGCCTGCGAATATCGGAAGTGCTCGCATTGCAAATTGGCGACGTGGATCTGGAGCACGGCGTCCTGACCGTGCGTGAGACCAAGTATCATCAAACCCGATTAGTCCCACTGCACCCGACCGCTCTGCCACCGCTCAAGCACTACGAACGACGGCGGCAAAAACTTTTCCCGGGCGCACAACACTTCTTTATTTCGGATCGCGGTCGCCGCTTTGCCTACACCACGGTCCGGACCGTATTTCGCGAGTTGGCCGAAGGCTTCGTTCCGAACTCGAACCGGCGGCACGTCCGCCTGCATGATCTACGGCACACCTTTGCCTGTCGCGTCCTCCTGGGCTGGCAGCGGAGCCACCGCGGCGCCATCGGCCGCATGACCGTTCTCTCCCGCTATCTGGGCCATCAACGCGTGAGCGACACTTACTGGTATCTCAGCGCCACGCCAGAACTCCTGACCGAAGCCGCACGTCGGTTTGTTCCCTCCCAAAAATGAAAACCCCAGACCTGGTTACTCTGGTGCCGCGGTTCTTTACCGAACATCTGGTGGAACAACGAAACGTCAGCCCCCGCACTGTGGCGGCGTATCGCGACACTTTCAGATTATTGCTGCGTTTTCTCCAGCGCTCCCGACGGACCCACGCCGCGGCACTGCCGCTGCACGTGCTTACGGCCACGAGCGTATTGGCATTCTTATCCCATTTGGAAAGTGAACGAGGTAATAGTGTGCGCAGCCGCAATGCGCGGCTCGCGGCCATTCGTTCCTTCCTGCATTACGTCAGCGATCTGTTGGGATCGGAGCTGCCCGAGCCGACGCGCCGCGCTTTGTCCATTCCATGGAAACGCCATACCCGACCGATGCTCGGCTTTTTGAGCCGCGCCGAAGTGCAAGCCATCCTGAACGCCACGGACAACTCGTGGACGGGCCGGCGTGATCGGTTGCTCTTTCAACTCCTGTATAACACCGGGGCGCGGGTGTCGGAACTGACCGCGGTGAGAACACGCGATGTTCTCGCCGCCGATGGAACTCAAATTCAATTGCACGGTAAAGGCCGCAAAGATCGCGTCGTGCCATTGTGGCGGCAGACGCAATGCCAGGTCCGCTGCTGGATCAAAGACAATCAACTTGCTCCCGATGCGCCGTTACTTCCCAATCGTTTTGGTCAAACCATGAGCCGCTCCGGGGTCGCCTGGCAGTTGCGACGGTGGCTGTGCAAAGCAGCCAAGGAAGTGCCGTCGCTTCAGCATCGCCGCATCTCGCCTCATACCTTTCGCCACACGATCGCGATGCACCTGCTGCAAAGCGGAGTTGCGCCGGAAGTCATCGCCTTATGGCTGGGGCATGAAAGCCCAAACACAACCCATCTCTACGTGGAGGCTGACTTAGAAATGAAGCGGCACACGCTCGATAAACTTACGCCCACGCGCGCCAAGCGTTCGGTCGCAAAGCCGTCGGACAAGCTTCTGCACTTTCTCGATCAACTGTAGTTATGCCGAGTTGCTCGTTCGCGCCGCGGACGAAAAACCTCGTCGCCATTGGCCACATCAACGGGAAACCTTTCGCATCTCCGCATAACTGACAACTGCGGATAATTTTTG
>Ga0154020_10007839_pt1 | contig 12437 bp, 10 predicted proteins | sample Klosneuvirus_201_FD_109709 | JGI IMG/M metagenome (GOLD analysis project Ga0154020, IMG submission 109709) | Active sludge microbial communities from wastewater, Klosterneuburg, Austria - Klosneuvirus_20160825_MG | ecosystem: Engineered > WWTP > Aerobic digester > Activated sludge | place... | reverse complement strand
TTGCCGCACTCTTGGCGATGACCGCGGGGGCCGCGGCCCAGAATCCGCTCAAGCTGGATTACTGCACCACCCCCGGCGGTGCGGGAACGATCTACAAGTTCACGCTCACGCTCGACAACCACGACAACTCGTGGGTCCCCGGACAAGGTTTCGGTTGGATCATCTTCGGTGACATCGCGGGCACCCAGCCCCCCGATCCACCGGCGGTCTCTCCCCTCAACGACTGGGCAGCCGATCCCTCATACTGGCCCGCGGGTCCGTTCACGGAAATGACCAACAGCGGCGGCGGGCACAACGGGCCGACGCTGGGCCCGATCGTCATCGTCGAAGTAGATCCTAACCATCCGGACCCCCAGGATCCCTTGCACTACATCTATCACTGGATCACCTGGGCGCCAACGGCGATCGGCCAGTCCATCACTTGGGGCGGCACATCGGCCACACTGGTCCCCGACGGGCAGCTGCTCTGGAGCAACCTATTGACAGCGGGCGGCGCCCCGCAAGTGCAGTGGGCCGTGGGAAACCACATCTCGTGCGGAGGTGGTGAAGACTGCTACGCCAACTGCGATGAATCCTCATCCCCACCCATCCTCAACGCCAACGACTTCCAGTGCTTCCTCAACGAGTTCGCGTCCGGCTCCAGCAGCGCCAACTGCGATCACTCCACCGCCACGCCAACCCTGAACGCCAACGACTTCCAGTGCTTCCTCAACGCGTTCGCCGCGGGTTGCACCTAAACCGCGGCCGGAACATCACACGATTCGAATCACGCTCCCACCTCGGGAGCGTGTTTTTTTACTTCACCTCCTCCATCCGCCTCCACTCCACATTCGACCCCACGTTGGGATCAAACCCCGCCTGCACGGACATCAGGTACTCCCCGTTCGCATTCACCCACGCATCTTTGTACCCCGACGGCAACTGCACCGGCCGCGATTCATACGGGTTCTGATACGTCTCCACGCCCCGGATGTACTCGCCATACCCCCGGCTGATCCGGTCCTGCGACTCCTGCCTCTGTTTATACGAGTCGCTGAACATCTGCCGGATTTCTTCCGAGTTCTTCGTCACCGTCGCACTGATGGCCGCGGCGTTCTTGATCCCCTGATTCATCCGGTTCATGAACAACTGCTGGACGTACATGTATCCCGAATACCAATCCTGGCTCATCTTCGCGGTAGTCACCGTCGTCGTCATGATCGGCGTCAGCTTGTCGAGCTCACCCTTGGGCGCCCGGAACGAGTACGCCGACGTATCCGACCAGATCGTGATCTCCGGCCCCGCGCCGATCACCAGCACCACGTACACATCCTCTTCCCACGGCCTCCCGTCGCGATCAAATTCATACCGCACCCGTGACGCCTTCACCTGCGACTGCCCGCCCCACGCCTTGGAAACCAGCTCCTCGATCTTCGTCAGTTCTTCGGTGTTGATCTGCCGCGCCCCGTTCAAGTGCGGCAGCGCCTGCGGCACGAACATGACCTTGATGAACTCCGCCACATCGCGGATCGGTCGGTGCACGATGTTTCCCATGTAGTTGACACCCTCGTTCATGGGCATCACCGGATGCTCCACCCACGTGAAGTTCTGAACGGGCAAATACTGGATCTGCGCCCCCGACTTGGAATCCGTCACCGTCATCTGCAAGTTCGCCAGCACGCTGAAATCCGGGAACCACTTGATCTCGCCCTGGGCCTTCCACCCCTCTGGAATCAGAAAGCTGATCGCCTCGATGTTGTTGATGCCGGGGTCTTTGATCGACAACCTCGTAAACTTCAGAGCGCCCTCGGGGGTCGCGGCGGCCTTGCCTCCTTCAACCTTCCCCGTTTTCTTCCTTGCCAACGGATTCTCGCGAGGCTCATCCGGCATAGGCAACAAATAGTCCGAGCCCCCCGTGCTGAACTTCAGCACCTTGCCCTCCACCACCGCCGTCCACTCAAAGGTCGCCCCCGCCGATGCAAAGGTCCCCCGCAATCCCTTGACCGCGTCCAAGGTCCCTTTCAGGTCAAACTTCGACCCACCCAGCTCAGCGACACCCGTGTACGAGTTCCCGCTCCGCGCCAGCGTCAACTTCAGCCCCTCACCGCTGAACGTCCCGACGGGAGGTGGCACAACATCCGCCCGGCACACCGAAGCCACCAACACCACGACCAGCACGATGTTCCGAATCAGGTGCATTCCGACGGCTCCTTACGACCGGCGCGCCAAGTCCGCGGCCGCTCACACAGCCTTAGACACCCCAAACCACCGTTCTGACACAATCCCGCCTTACCCGCCGCGCTTCTTGATCTCCGCCCGCATCTCCTGCGCCATGTACTCCATCATCTTCTTGCTCTCGGGCGGAGCCTGACCGATCCCCATCTCGATGCCCTCGAGCATCTGCTTGATCGACTTGACGTCCGGCATCTTGCTCAGGCCCTCGACCGCCTGCTTGGCCTTCTCCTGCTGATCCTTGGGCAAGTCTTCGAGCTTGATCGCGGCCGCGGGCGCATCGGGCTTCTTCTCCGCATCCGCCAGCTTCTTCACTTCGTCCGGCAGCGCAAAGGCGCTCTCCTCCGGCTTGTTCACCTCGAGCTTGGTCACTTTCATCTCGCCCGCGCCCTGGCCACCTTCCACTTTGATCGAGTGGAAGAACAGCACGCCATCGACCTTCTTCCAGTCTCCCAGCACCGAAGTCATGTTCTGCTGCTCTTGCTTGGAACCAACCGGCAGACCCGACTCAGCATCCAGGAACACAAACCCGGTCCCCCGCCGCTTCGACGAATAGCTGAGCTTGTAGCACTCCTTGTCCTGGAACTTCTCTTTCCCAACCACCGTCAGCGGCTCATCCTTGTCGCGGCAGGTCGGGTCGAGCATCGACATGTGGATACTCGCCTGAGCGCCGATGTTCTTGGCCATGTCGCCCGCCATCAGGCGGTAGTCCTCACCCTGCTTCATCCACGTGACCTTGCCGTCAGACCCCATGGTCACCGCGCCCATCGGCGAGTTCACGCTCATCAGCCGCCCGCCCTTGCGAGACCAGGACGAGTCCATTTCCATGTCCTGACCCATCATGTTCACGGACATCACTGTGTGCAGCGTCATCACCTTGGCCAGAGCCTCGGTCCCGCCCACCGCCTTGGCCATTTTCGCCGTGAGCGATTCCACGCTCGGCAGATCGGCCACCGGAGCTGTTGGGGGCGCCGGCGGGACCGCGGGCTTGTCTTGCGCCATCGCCACACCACCGCTCACCATCACACCCAAACCCACGATCATGACGCATGCACGTTTCATCTGGTTCTCCTTGATTGCCCATGATACCGCGCCCGCTCCCGCCAACCCTCCCAAAGTGCCATAACCCGAGGCAATTCCCGCTGTTCGCAACACCTTTCAGCAATCCTCCGTATCATGCCGCTACCCATGTTTCTCAAGGCCATCATCCTCTCCGCCGGACTCACCGCCACCGCCGCGGCCCAGGTCACTTCCGTCAATCTCAGCAACTACACGCTCACCCAGACCATCAACCTCCCCACCCCATCGCTCACCGAAACCTCCGCCAACCCATACAACTGGGACAACGGCCACCTCTACGCGATGGGCGACAACGGCACGTTCATCGTTGAGATGTCGCTGCTGGGGGTTCCGATCAGCAGCATGTCTCTCTCCGGCTTCGAAGACACCGAAGGCCTCACCTACCTGGGCGGCAGCCAGTTCGTCATCGCCGAAGAACGCCTTCAACGCCTCTACCGCTTCACGTACATCCCCGGCGGCACGCTCGTCAGGTCCAGCCTCCAGAACGCCGCACTCGGCGCGACCGTCGGAAACGAAGGCATCGAGGGAGTCTGCTTCGAACCCCTCACCGGCCTCTACTTCGCCGTCAAAGAAAAGACGCCGGCCCGCATCCTCCGCGCCACGGTCAACTTCCCCGCCGGCACCGCCACCGTCACCGACCTCTTCGACCCCGCCCTCCTGGGCATCCTCGACCTCTCCGACATCGCGGTGCTCTCCACCGTCCCTTCCCTGGTCGGCACGCCCGACCAGGACAACCTCCTGATCATCAGCCAGGCCTCCGCCCGCCTCGTCAAAGCCACCCGCACCGGCCAGGTCCTGGGCTTCATCGACTTCACCGGCCTCTCCACCACCGCCGAGGGTGTCTCCATCGACTCCCAAGGCACCATCTACATCACCGACGAAACTCCCAAGCTCTTCATATTCAAGCCTCACCCCTGCTCTCCCAACTGCGATGCCAGCACGACACCGCCCGTGCTCACCGCCAATGACTTCCAGTGCTTCCTCAACGCCTTCGCCTCGGGCGTCTCGACCGCCAACTGCGACAACAGCACCACCCCGCCGGTGCTCACGGCCAACGACTTTCAGTGCTTTCTGAACGCATTCGCGGCCGGCTGCACCTGACCCTACACCTTCCTATCCAACAACCGATACTGCACCGCCTCCCCCACGTGCGCCGCCCCAATCCCCTCCGCCCCCTCCAAGTCCGCAATCGTCCTCGCCACCCGCCGAATCTTGTCATACGCCCGCGCCGACAACCCCAGCTCCGTCATCGCCTGACCAAGCAGCGTCCGCGCCGATTCATCCATCGGCGCCAGCTTGTCCAGCTGTTTCCCCGACAGCCGCGAGTTGGGCACCCCCACATCCTGCCGCTTCCCCTGCCGCTCCCGCGCCGCCAGCACCTGCTCCCGCATCTGCTTGGTACTCGTTCCCGTCGGCGCAGAACTCAACGCCTTCCACGGCACCGCCGGCGCCTCCACGTGAATGTCAATCCGGTCCAGCAGTGGCCCGGAGATCTTCGCCATGTACCGATCCATGTCTCTCTTCCCCACCTCACCCACCGGCATATCCCCCTTGGGTGTCGGGTTCATGGCCGCGACCAGCATGAAGTTCGCCGGGAAGCGCACAGCCGAGTGCGACCGCGCGATCGTGACGATGTGATCCTCCATCGGCTGCCGCAACGTCTCCAGCACCGCCCGCGGAAACTCCGCAAGCTCATCCAGAAACAACACGCCCCGATGCGCCAGCGATATCTCCCCCGGCCGCGGCACACCACCGCCCCCCACAATCGCCGGCGCACTCGCCGTATGGTGCGGCGACCGCACCGGCCGCGTGCAGATCAACCCCTGCCCAGGCGGCAGGCTTCCCGCCGCCGAATAAATCCGCGTAATCTCAATCGCCTCCGGCACCGTCAGTGGCGGCAAAATCCCCGGCAGCGCCTTGGCCATCATCGTCTTGCCGGTCCCCGCCGGACCGAGCATTAAGAGATTGTGCCCAAGTGTCCCCCACGGCCCTCGGTTTCGGCCTCTGCCAGTTGCGCACAATCCCAGCAGGTTGTGCCCAACTGGCAGGAGCGGCAAGGTTGCGCCGCGTTGGCGATCCCCGCCGCTTCCGCCTCGCCCGCTGCCGCCGCGTTGCCCGCCGTTGGCCCTAGGTTTCGCGGTAGGGCCAAGCGGAGCGATACGGCCTTGATCCCCCAAGACGGCCCGCCGCTCCCCGTAACCCGCCCGTCCTGAGCCCTGGCGAAGTTGGCTCCGGTCTTCTCCGCGACCACGTCCACCCGGCGGACGATTGAGGCGAGGATGGACCGCTTCTGGTCGCCGGTGAGCTTGGTACGCCCGGCCAGGACCATCTGGACCGCCTTGACGATCCGCGTGGCGACGGTGCCGTCGAGGGCCAGCAGCTTGGACCGGAGCCCGGCCAACTCGGCCTTGTGCTTGACCATCGCGGCGCGGGCCTCGTCCGACTTGATGCGGTGGGTGTCCTTGTCGATCTCGCCGTCGGCGCGCATCTCGATGAGGTTGTCCAGGCGTCTCTGGCATTTGCCTACCTGATCCTCAAGGTACTCGATCTCCTGGTTGATGACCAACTCCTCGCCGGGCTTCTTGGCCTCGGTCAGCAGGCGCTGGACGAACTCGGGGGCGGTGGCCAGCGAGACGAACGCCGTCCACACCGCGTCGTCGGTCGTCTCGGTGAGGAGCCAGGGCATGCCGCGGATACCCCGCTCGGCGCGGTAGAAGCGGTGGGTCCCGTCCGAGTCGCCGTGGTATTGCTTGCCGTTGACGAAGACCAACCCGGTCAACATCCTGGGGACGGCGGTGCGGGGGATGCGCTGGCGGTTGTGGACCGCGTCCCACAGGCCGCGATCGATGATGGGCTCGTGGGCGTTTGGGATGACGATGGCTTTGTCGTTCTTGAGCTTGAAGCGGAAGGTGCGGGAGCCTGGCTCAGCCCGCCACACTCCCGAGGCCGCGGTACCTATGTATACCGGATTCATGAGCACGCGGGTGACGCTGGACTTCCCCCACTTGCCGCCGCGCGAAGCCCGCATGCCAAGATCGTTCAGCGTCTTCGCAACGGCAAGCACGCCCTTGCCCTGAGCGGCGGTCGCAAAGAGCTTCCGAACCACCACTGCTTCTTCCGGGACAATACGGAGCTTGCCACGACCCTCAGCGCCGGGCGGCGGGTTTTGATAGCCAAAGGGTGACGGCCCGGAGTTCTTCTTGCCGTTGCGGGCCCGCTCCATCTTGCCCCGCGTCAGGCGCTCCTTGATCCGCTCGCTCTCGGCCCGGTCCACCAGCGACTGGATGCCGACCATGAAACGCTCGTCGATGGAGTCCAGGTCCCGCACCACGCCGCTGATGATGATCTTGAGCCGCTTCTCCTTCAACTCCCGCATGAGGATGGCAACCTCGAGTTCATCCCCGCGAGTGAGGCGGCTCTGCTCGTGGACGTACACGGCATCGACTGGGTTCTCCCGTACGCACGCGAGTACCTGTTGGAGAACACGCCGGTCGGTCGCGGCCTGGGTCGCGGATTCGCAGCCGCGGAACTCGGCAACCGTCTCCCAGCCGTTCTTCGCCGCCATGGTGCGGTAGACCCGCTGCTGGGCGTCGAGGCTCGCGCCCTCGCTCTCCTGCTTCTCGGTTGACACTCTGAACAAGGCTACGACACGCATGGTCTGGCACTCCGGAGCCCCCACTTCCTTAAGGGCCACCTTTACCTTGGATCGCCAACATCAATCAAGGCCCGTCCGCAAGAACTTCCATGCTCGGTTTGACCATCCAGCGGGCCACGATCCACTCCACGCGGGCGACATCACCGGCGCGGGCGGCCGTCAGGACTTCCTGCTTGATGTTCATCTCGGCCGCTTCGACCTCGGCCGCGGTGTTGAGGAGGGCGCGGGCGTAGGCGGGGAAGTTGTCGCCTTCAGGGTTACTGACCGTTTCCGTGGTCATGTTTTGTCCTCCTTGTTGTTGCCCTTGTAGAACTCGATCTTGTCGGTTCCGCTATTCACCGGCGGGTGACAGTCGCCGCAAGTCCACCCGGGGTCCCCCTTCTCTCGCCACCACCTGGATTTGCCGCAGTGGTGGCACTTGGCGGGCGGTCGAGGAGCGCCTGTGTGGTCTACCACAGGGGGGGAGAGGGGGCGCGCGCGCGTCCCCCCCACACCCCCCGGTGCAGCAGCACCGGGGGCGGGGGGTCTTTGAGGAGCCCCTACCCCCTTACCACGTTTGGTCTTCTTGGTCTTCCCTTGCAAACCCACGTCTAGGAGCTTGGGGGCTTCGGTGCTGAATCGCTGCGGATCGCTTGGGCCGTTGGTGTGGGGGTATACGAGACGGGCTTCAAGAGCCCGCTTCAGCAGCGCCTTGGCGACTGTCTGATTCACGCCCTTTGCCTTGGCTCGGGCGAACACTTCTTCGCGGATGGTCGAGGTCGTCCCAACGAACTCGGTGGCGAACTCCTGCGGTGTCCATTCCCTTGGCGGCGGGGCGCCTGATCCGGTAGCTGCTGCCGGCTTCGCCGCGCGAGCCTTCTTCCGGAGCTTCGCCGGGTCCAGATCCGGAGCAAGTTCCCAACCGGGGTTCTGCCACCTGATCACGAAGGGCTCGATCCGGGGCCAGGAGCGAACCAGCGCATCCACCACTACCGCGCCTTCCTCTTCATGGAGCCGCAGGATGAGGTGGGTGTCCGCGGCCCGGCTCTGGGCCCCTCCGCCAGCACCAACATCGGACACGGCCTTGTCTGATTGATTGCCCTTCGACGCGTGGTGCACAACCACAATCGACGCCTGAGCCTTCTGGGCGATGGCGTCCAGGGCGTTGTACATCTGCGTCATGGTTTCGTTCGAGTTCTCCTCGCCGTCGATGGGAATGAACCGATACAGGGCATCGATCACGATAAGGCGAAATGTCCCGGGCGGATACGCGGCCAGCGCGGCGGCGATCATGTCGATGGTCCATCGCTGGCCGCGCAGCGCCCAAATCTCCAATCGCTCGAGTTCTTCAGGTTGGATGGCCATGCTTTGGGCGGCCGATTCGATCCGCTTCGCCAGCGTTTCCCGGTGCAGCTCGGCATCGATCAGCAACACGCGTCCGGCGGTAGTCTCGTACTCCAGCCACTTGGTTCCGATGATGACGGCCATGAGCAAGGAGTGCGCGAGCCACGACTTTCCGATCTTGGGGGCGGCGATCAGGTTCATCACCTCTCCCAGCCGGAGCAGCCCTTTGATCGTGGCGGGCCTCAGCGCTGGGTATTCACGGATCAGATTCGCGGCGGAGATGGGCTCGACAATCGGGACCGGGGCATCATCGACTGGGTCTCCGACCCCGTAGTAACGCCGCACCTCGGCCGCCAAAGCGGCAACGCGCTCGAGCAACTCTTCGGGATCGATGACCGCCGGCTCGCCTGCGTCGTACCACTCGACAGGTTCCCCGCTCGGGTGGGTGGAACCAGGAGCGATGGTGTGCGCCCCGTCGGATCTGATTTCGACGACCATGATTTGGGCAGTCAGCTTCTTGCCGGTGAGACCGGCGCGACGGCGCTCGTCAATCTCTCCAGGCGTCGGATCACGCTGAAACTTGGTCGTCTCGATCGGCCCCTTCATGGTGTAGATCCAGTGGCTGCGGGGCTTGGACTCTCGGCCGTACTTCATCCCGGTGGGCGGCAGGAACTTGGGCGCGAGCAGCACCGCCATTGGGTCGTCGAGGTCCACATCGATCTTCAACCCGGACGGTTGACCTGGGAGGATGCTGACGTTTGATGGCGCCGCACTGAAGTGCCGCGGGAGGTCAGCCGCCGTTACTCGGAGGCTCGGCCAGCCGGAGAGCACTGGGACCTTGCGCTTGTGCGGTACGGGGATGACCGCGAAGCCCCGCCCGACAAGTGCCGTCGCCGCTTCGAGTGGCGAGCCCGACCACGGAATACCGCGCTCCTTTGGCACCACCGGCGCAACAGAATGACCCGATGCCTTTCGAACCGCCTTAGGCTGCGGGCTCCGCGGTTGGGCCCGTGTCCGCGTGCTTCCCGGCGAGAAGAGGTCCGACATCTTCATTCCCAGGCCGGAAACGATGTGTTCTGGTTTGCAACTCGCGAAACAGTTGAGCAGGACCCTTCCGTCGGCCCCAGCCGCAATGGACAGGCTGGGATTGGTGTCATCGTGCCCAGGGCAGCAGCACTCCCAGCCGTTGGAAGTCCGGCTGGGCTGACAACCCGATTCCCGCAAGGCGGCTAGAAGGCGGTCGATGGGGGGACCATCGCCAAATGGGAAGGGGCTCACCCTTGAACTCCCCGGCGGGCGATGAACGCATCCAGACTCTCGCGGTCAACTCGCACGCCTCGGCGACCGATCCGGACGCTGACTAGCTCACCTGCCTGAATGAGCCTCCACACGGTTCGGGAGGCACAGTCAAGCTCCTGTGCGACCAAAGGAATGCGAAGTAACCGCGCGGATTCTGATGGGGCCTCGCCTCGATTGTCACGTGCTCGCATGGCTGATGGGTCCTGGGTGAGTCAGTTACAGCCCGAAATGGACTGGTCTGCTCACCCAAATCCCTCAAATGTCGCGCTGTACACCGGTTCCAAAGCAACGCGACGAACCACGACCGGGCGCAAAAGGCCATCTGGGCCCTCACAACCCAGGTGAAATCATTTTTTGGCTGTCGCGCGAATGTCGCGCACGCGAGCGCGACATTGATTTGGCTTGGCCGCGGACTACGTCAGGCCTTCGGCGTAATTGCGGCCCGAGCGTTCATGTTCACCTTTTCGTAGGCAGCCCATGCATCTTTGAAGCCCTTGACCCGGTACAGCGACGAGTGTGAGCGATAGCCGACAGCCGTTGCCAAGGACGGGGTTGTCCAGCCTTCCGGGGGCGGGTTGCGGAGCAATGTGAGCACTTTGTCCGAACGACGAGGGCCCCTTACTTTGCTAGGACTACGCGGCTTCTTAGTGACCCCCATCAGATAGAGCCGGCGCTGGGCAATCGCGAATAGGGTTTCGGTGAACTGTTTTGGAAGTGGCGGAAATCCGGTCCGTGCAAGGCCCATCGCGTCCGGCCCTACACGATCGCGATGCAGCAACCCGCTCAGCGTTTGTAGTTCCAACTTGGCCTTCGTGGTCCAACGCTCGTGATCCCTCCGTTCGCCAGCGTTCAATACTGACGCTGCCGCCGTAAGAAAACTGATCGCGACTTCGATTGACCGCTGCCAATCAACATACGACTCCTTGAGTTCACTCAGTGTGTCCTCCCATTCGGTCGGCGACATCGGAATCAGGTCATCAACGGATTCTCCTTTGGCCTTCCTGTCTTCTGCGGTACGGGCGAGAGCCTCTGCAAGGCGTCGGTGGCGAACTTCCGCGCGGTCGGGATACTCGTCTGGTTTCGGGGCACGACTGCGCTCGGAAACCTCGCGGGCTTTGGAGTAAGAGTCCAGAAACATCTGCGAATGCCCCTCGACGTTGATAATCGCGTCAAAGAGATTCTGGACTGAAGGAGGACGTGTTGTTGAGGGCTCAGGTTTGGACGGTGGCAGCGGCGGCATCTGTATATCTCCTCGAGGCCGACTGCGAACGCTGGATTCGGCGGCATCGCACAAGAAGCCTGCGGCTCGAAGCGTGTACACCACGATCACTTCGAAAGACATGTGGAACTTGAGGCCTTCGATCATCACCACGATTTCCTCAACGGTTTCGCCGTCCACGGTCGCGTTTTCTATACGACCGTTCGGCAGATCGAGAGTCTCCGGCGTTCCTTTCCGAAGCTCTCCCCCTGAAAGAAAGTGCAGAGCAATCCCTTCAGGCTCAAGCGGCTTCCGTGCTTCCACGATCGCCTCTTGAAGCGTCTGTACCCACCAAACAGCGCCTTCGAAGTTCGGAATGGGACGATGTCTACGCACCGACCAGTTCTGGTAGTCGCCACGGACATCGGCCGGGAGAACCTGAATGGTGAGTTCCGCAATCGACGTGAGCCATGACTTCAAACGGAAGACTGCGCTCGAAGATTTCAGATTCGGTGGCGCAAGTAGCAGCTTCCGCAGTTGCCCACAAAGAAAGTCTCTGTTCTGCATGGTCTCTTCCTTGAGCCGCGAATAGGAACCACCAAACTCCGTTAGCTAATTATGACCTGTCGGTGCCCGAAGACGACAGGACAAGACATTGTGGTGGAGTTTTGGATGGAACAATCAGAGTGATTCGTCGTCCTGCCCGCCGCCGCCATGCCAGACCCCAAGTCCAGATCCGGTGTCCCGCCAGTATCGCCAAGCCGCGGAGAGCTTGACCGCGGCCGGAGGGCGTTGGAGATCGTCGAGAAACAACTGGACCTCGGCGAACGCGCAGGGAAATTGCTTCGGACCGACGCGGTGAAAGCCGAGTGGTCCAGCTTCCTGAGAACGCTCAATGCCGAACTCAAACGGCTTCCGTCTGTGGCTGCGGCCGCGGTGGCCGTTGACCTCAAGCTGGACGCGAACCGGGTCGAGGACATCCAGGCCGCGGTCGCCAGGTGCATCGAGGCCATGCGAGAACGACTGTTGGATGTTCAGGGTGAGGACGATGAGGGCGGGGACGACGGCCTCGCGAAGGAGTGACGATGGGTAAGCGAGGACCAAGGCCGACCCCCACTGCCGTTCTCCGCGCACGCGGTTCCCGCCGCGCCGATCGCAATCCCGACCGCCGCGAGCCCGAGCCGCCGTCGGGGCCGCCTGAGGCGCCAGGCTGGCTCAATGCGGATGCCAAGGTCGTTTGGGACCAGATGATCGCGCTGCTCAGCGACATGGGCGTGCTGACGAAGGCCGACGGAAACGCGCTGGGCCGATACGCGGTGATGTTCTGCCAATGGCGACAGGCCCAGGAGTTTGTCGCGAAACACGGCATGGTCTTTCCGTTGAAAAGTGGGACGGGCGTGATCAAGGGATTTGCTCAAATGCCCCAGGTCGCCATCGCGGCCCGGCTCTCCCTGGCGCTGCTGAAAATCGAGGCCGAGTACGGCTTGACGCCATCATCGCGCGCTCGAATCGATGTCAGGGCGGGTGACGGCGTGCCCGAGGACTCGGCCTGGCTGGCGGAGTTGACGGCCCCGTTCCGGCACCTCGTCGGCTGAACCCCCACTCGTGCCGCTTGGCCCACGTTTCGCCACGTTCGGCGGCCGGGCGCTGGCACGGCCGGTCCCATCCAGA
>Ga0154020_10007838_pt1 | contig 12438 bp, 27 predicted proteins | sample Klosneuvirus_201_FD_109709 | JGI IMG/M metagenome (GOLD analysis project Ga0154020, IMG submission 109709) | Active sludge microbial communities from wastewater, Klosterneuburg, Austria - Klosneuvirus_20160825_MG | ecosystem: Engineered > WWTP > Aerobic digester > Activated sludge | place... | reverse complement strand
GGAAGCAAATTAGGGTGAAAGAGTACCTGCAAAGATGGCCTTGGTGCGCTTGTAATTCTCCATGACGCGGTTGATCTCCTCCTTGTTGAAGGGCTGCACCTCGATCCAATCCTTGTTCACCTCGGCACTAAAGGGGAACAGTTTTATTGGAGGAGCTGACTTCCGACAAGCGGGAACGAGGTACGCGTCATTGAGGCCGACGGGGTCCAAGAGGCTCTGCTCGTTGAGGTCGAAATGGCGGAAAGTGCACTCGTTCGTGGTGGCTCCTACGAAGGTGCCGTTCACCTACACATGAGATAGATGAGGATCAAGGTGAGCCAGCGACTATTGCAGTCAAGAAAGAGAGCGCACAATCTTGTTGTTCTTGTGAAGGTCGAGGAGGATCTTCGTCAATGTGAGGTCGCGATTGCGCAGCTTCTCTGGCTTAAACCTAAAGCGACCTTGAGCCGCAGAAAGAGAAGATGAATGCCATTGATCGACTCTCATACCGCTTCGACTCAGGGTTGCGGAAGGTCTGAGAATAGTTGTAGAGCTCGTTGTACTCGTCGATGGCAAAGAGCACAGGGAACTCGAGACAGCGCTGAAGCTCGGACACGGCAAGGATCAAGGCCTCCGTGGCGTGCTCGTGAAGGCCGGCGCCGTACTCAATCAAATCGAACAAGGTCTTGCCTAAGATAAAGGAGAGACGATTAGTCAGACAAAGTCAGCGAACAAATCCACAAGGATCATCATGAACGCACCTTGGAACTTGCCGAGGGTGAACTTGCCGCGGAGGGGAACCTCTTTGAGCTTGTCGGAGTGGGCGTCAAGGAGGTAGGTCAACATGGTCACAGCGAGCTAGACATAAGGAGTCAGCCAAGAGAGAAGTGACTGTGGTGCGCGACGCTGTACGTAAGGCTGATCCCAGTGGCCGGGCATGACCTTGCTCTTCTCAATGATACCGCCCGAGGAGACCCACTTACGAGCGCTCTTCACGTTGAACACAATCCAACCATTCTTGCGCGCCCAGTAGACGACCTGCTGAAGGATGGCGCTCTTGCCGACGCCAAGCGATCCGTGGAGGAGGATAGGCTTGGGGGCCTTGCGAGTGAAAGCGAGCTCCTTAGCCTTCTGCAGCTTCTCGACGACAGTCATAGTATCCTCGCTAAGACAACGATGAAGGTCAGCCATCGCACAGGGGAGAAGGGAATGGGAGCATCGATGAATATACCGAATGAGGAGGGACGTGTCGTTGGTCACCTTGAACTCAGTGCTCTCAATCTTGCCTCCCCAACCCTCAGGGATGAACTTCTTTTGCTCCCTCGAGTTGAAGTGAAGGTACTTACCTACCCGATAAAGCAAGTGAGAGATTCGCATAAGAGGGAACACGGAGAGAGTGAGGATACCGATGGAGGCACGAGTGAAGGCACGAGCAGAGTCGGTGGCAGCCTCGATGACGGGCTCCTCATCGGCTGACTTCTGGGCGCCTGCAAAAAGAATGCTTTAGCAAGGACATCGAGTGCAACCACCACCATGGAATGGACAATCACAATATTAAGGAACCAACACCATGTAATGAATTCAAGGTAAGAAACGTACTCAGCTCCTTCTTGGCCTGACCAAGGCGCTGGAAAGAGAGGTACTTCTGGTAGAGGTCCTCCCTGTAACGCACTTGCTCGAGGTTATTCTTGTCAACATTGGCAAAGAAATCTTCGCGCCCGAGGGGCTTCGGGTTCGAAGTCTAGGATAATAGAATGGTTGAGACGACGAGAGGCAAATGGAACAGCGCGAAGGACGAACGTTAAGGGTGCGCAGATTGTTAGCAAGCTCCTCCAAATTCTTGTCGCGGAAAGAGGTGATGGAGGCATCGTCAATCTCCAAACGCTCCTCTTTGTCCTCTGAAAGAAAAGAGAATGTCAGAATGACACCAACGGAGCAACGAGGACAAGGGAAAATACCTGGGAAGAGGATGTTCGCATATGGGATATTCTCGGCGAGAACCTTCCTCCTCGCGTCCGCCTTCGTGCGCAGAGTCTCCCTGGAAGAACACCAAAATGAAGCCATGAAAGAGGAGGTAACAAGGGAGCTTCAAGACGTACTTGGCAGCTTCCTCTTCCTTTTTCTCGCGCTCCATGTTGTCGCGAGCGCTCCTGGACAAGAACAGGTGAGAAGAACCTCCACCAACACCAAGAAGAAGGAAAGAGAGCGCGCACTTGAGCAGCGGCGTGATGTCCTTCTCATCGACGAACTTGCGAAGAAGGTCGAAAACGTCAACGTCGGTCATCTTCTTTTCGAAGTACTCGGGATACAATTGCTGGGCCTAAGCAGCAAAGCAATCAAAATGTCATTGGAGCAGCAATGGAATAAAAGAGAATGAGACAATGAGCGTCCAGGCCCACACTAAAAGGCACGAAGGACAAGCTGCAAAAAGAACGCGTTAGACCACCGCAGCCCCACGTCTCAGCCTGAAGCGGCGTCGACACGGTCATCAACTTACACGCCACGCCAAGGCCGAAGCCAGGGCTCAATGCGACGTGCAATACTTCGCGCTCAGGGGCCGCGGTCACAGCTCAGCATCCGCGTTGAAAAGGTTTGTCAATTGTGAAGAACACAAGACAATAGAACATACTTTAGAAATGATCCTGAAAGTACGGTCTACCAAACAAGCGATGGGACTTTCCAATGACCCGACAAGGCCTAGGCGCACAAGAGGAACGGGAACCGAGCGAAGATTCACCTCAACCACGCCCAGGACGCTCCGAGCGACCTCGTCGCATCGAAAATATACTTAATTTGTAACAACAATTCAAGGTATCCAGGAAAAATCGCGGGAGAAGGAGGCGGGAAGGGGGGCGCGTGGAAAGGCGACGACGAACAACTAAACTCTCGGGGCTAGCCCTCGCTGAGTGAACTCAAGCGAGCAGCCCTTCCGAAGACTCCAACATGGAATAATTATATTATACTAATATCATAAAATTATAATTTGTGGGAGGGAAGGCGCGCGGGAGGGGAGGAAAGGCGAAAGGACGAACCTCCTGGATGAGGTAGCCGAGCGTGAGCGAGTTCACATACTCGTCAGCAGCCTTGGTCTGCTCAGGGTACTTCTCGCGGATCTGATTCATAATCGCATTGATCTTTTCGCGCTCTCCGAGGGTCTCATCGTGGCGGATCCAGCGGGCGAGGCGCGCTAGGGAACACACGTAAGGGCTTGGCATCGAACAAACGCGATAGAGAAGGACGGCGAGGGCGAAGCTCTCGACGAATCGCCGTGGCGCCATTGAGCGATCCCTCGGCAAATCCGAAAAGGATATATATCATAATATCATAAAATTATGGCGGGTCAAATCGAGCAGGAGGAGCCTCACATTCGGATTTGAGAAGGTCCTTCTCTTGACGCTCACGAAGGGCAAGCTCGGCCTGCCATTGTTGAATCTCCTTCTCCTCCATAGATTCGACCGCGGCCACTTCGTCTTCCTTTTCCTTCTTATCGTCAGCGCGCAGGAAAGCCGCGCGGTGGAAGGGGCGAGCTAGAAGGGCGGGTGCCACCCTGCGGCGGTAAAGGGGCGCCTGCAACGGTCCTGCAAAGGGCCGCGAATGCGACACCAGCACGCGCTGCATGAGAGACCTTTTGCCACCAAGGTACTAGACTAAAAGGTGATTGCAAGGCACGGAAGTGGCGCTGCAGTGGGAAATGCGGCTGGCTCGAGAAGTCACGTAGGACCGACCGGTCAGTTTGAGTTCGTGTTGATGATCAAGCGGGGCCGAACGCTCTTGCTGGGCAGAAAGGAGCCATCAAGATCTCTCATTTTATAGAGTCAAAATATAAAATGAGCGAATTCAAGGATCTTATGATCCCCGTCTACGATCAAGAGCTCGAGAATCTTTTGCGCTCGACGAAGGTCACTGACATTCTCGTACGCCTCCGCTGCCCAAATTAATTTTCCTGGCATTTGCATTCGGTTTGCAAATAAGTTTTATGTTGGCGAAGGTGAATCGTGGCCAAGTGAATTGTTTTAAGCCCCGTTCATTTTCTTGAACCATTTTCAACCAAGTGTTCCCCGCCTCCCTCCTCACGTCAGCTCGACAAGAATGAGAAGCTCATTTTCATTATTAATCTATCATTATTTTAATATTTTATTCGATTGATACTGCCAAAATTGTTGTGTTCGAGTTTGCCTTCTCTATTTATCGGTCTTTCGCTACTCCGATCCTCGCCGCTTGCCGTATATCCTTATTTTTCTCCGTTCGTTTTATGTAGAAGGATCATCCAATCATCGCTGTCAAGTCGTCTGAGTTTCTGCCGACCGCCTTCAAGGCGATGATCGACCACAAGGCGCGTACTCTCGTCGAGCTCACCTTTGTCTTCTTGCTGACCTCGATTCCTCTAGATCCTGTCCCTTCCCGTCTTTGATGCGACAGAGGCGCAAGTTGGCTTTATTGACATTATCGACATCATGTATTTCTTGCTCAAGGTGCCTCTTGTCGTTGTCCTGTCTCCCTGTCTATTTCAATCTCTGCTTCCTAGATTGACCAAGAGGTGATGCGCAAAGGCTACGACGAGCTCACACGCTACGAGGTCGCGTCGACTCATGGCCTTCATGCTGCGTCTCCTTACGAATACATCTTCCCTAGGAATTCAAATTCAAGAAGGTCGGGGATTTGCTCAATTTCAGCGGACGCAATTCGATTCTGAAAGTGTCCAACGACGCTTCCCTCTGGACTGCCATGAATGCCATGGTGCCGTCTCCCAAGGATTCTCGTGTGACCGCACTGACTCATGTCGATGTATTTTCTTGTTCTTAGATTGATTTCGGTGATCTTCATCGAGTCCCCATTGTCAATCGCAGCGGCGAGACGGTTGGGCTCCTCGCCCAGTTCGATATTCTTCATGCGCTCGTCTCTTTCATCGACGAGAACGACTTCGGTTCGTCGCCTCGCTTCTCGCCTTTATGATAATATTTTGGAATGACTTATCGTTTATCATTGAAGGCCTCTTTACTGTTCGCGACTTTCAGCTTGGTTACAAGAACAATGTGTTCCGGATCAAGCTGACTCAGAAAGCCAAGGACGCCTTCACCTTGATGAAGGTCGGATTCTCGTTGCAATATCTCACGGTTCTCGCTATGATAATGGATTTATAGGATAAAAATGTGAGTGCGGTGGCCGTTGTGACCGAGGACGACAAGCTTTACGGCAATCTGAGCGCGACTGACCTCAAATCGACAGGTGAGCCCTTCTCTTAGCACGTTGCTTGGTCCCTCCATGATCTCTTCATCCTAGGCTTCGACACCTCCCTCTTCAGCAAGCTCACTGAATCGGCTGAGTCCTACATGAAGCTCGTGCCGCCACATCCCCTGTTTGGCCTCAATCCCATCTTTGTGCGCCCTTCGGACAGTCTGCGCATGGTCTTCAGGAAGTTTGTCGACTCTGGAGTCCATCGGCTTTACGTCGTCCAAGACACCTTTGAGATTGTCGGTGTCATCTCAGTACGCTTGAATCATGCTTTTCTATCCTCTTTACCTGTTTAATAGTCCTTTTTCTGAAGCTGATCGATATCTTGCGTCAAATTCTGGCATGCAGCTCGGAGAAGAATGTCGCTTCGCCGCCACCGGAGCGCAACTCTCCTGCCTCTTCCAAACTTCTTTCCTCCCCCACCGCCACCATTGGCAGCTCTATTTCGCAATAATATCGATTCCAGTTAATCATGTCCGTTATTTTGATTATCTAGGACGGCATTACATGAAAATCAATGAGTCAATCCACTAACTACGTGTAACATCACTCTTCTAAGATATCCATGGAGAGCTTCTAGAGGGCTTGAACTCATATTACTCAGTCTTCTTGCGCAACGAGGCAACAACGTAACCGTCAATGACTTTGCCATTGTCGAGGTCGGTCAACTCGACGCCCTTGGTCTCGGGGACGAAGACGAGCGTAACGAGGAGGCCGAGGAAGGCAACGCCGGCGCAGCAATAGAAAATGACGGGGACACCAAACGGTTCAAGGTAGGGGAACACCGCGACTCCCTAAATTGTCTGCGTTAGTTTTGGAGAAGTTAAAAAGAAATGAAGATCGCACAATGACCGCGCCAATCTTGCCGGAAGCGGCGCTGATGCCGTGACAGGTGCTACGGATCGAAGCCGGGAATGCTTCACCTGGGATGATATACCTACAAAATGCAGTCAACTGAAGAGCAAATGGAGGCAGCCAGGAAGAGTACGTGGAAGTGTTGGCGCCAAAATTGGAGAAGAAGAACGTGGCGCCATAGATGATGAGGAAAACGGCGCGGTACTCGACAATGCCGTGATAGGCAATACCCAGCACCAGGAAAATGACAATCAGCATTACGAAGCCAATGATCTGAATCACGCGGCGGCCAATACGGTCAACGAGAGCAATAGATAGCCAGTAACCGGGCAAAGCAACGGCAGCCATTGACAATGAGGCGAGCGCTAGATGAATCTGAATTAATGCCAGTCCGACGTCGTGGAATGAAAGAGGAAGGCAGAGATACCGGTATTGGCAACCTTCTCGCTCGGGGTGCTGCCGCCGGCAAGGCCGAGAATGACAACCACTGTCTCTTTGAACAATCCATTGGCATAGAATGTGATATCGAGGAGCAACCAGCTCAGCGCTGTGCCAACGAGCGTCCATTTGTGGCGGCCCACAAGCTCCCAGCGTGACTCGGGCAGGGGATATTTGGCGGTCGTGAGAGAGGTGTTTTCATCGGCAGAGATGGGAACGTGTTTAGAATCATCTCCAATTGGCGTAGCCGGAGCAGCGGGTTGATGATGAGGGTTGTCGAAATGGCGCTTGTAGCGAGAGTATGCCAACAGGAGCGGAGGGATGGAACCGAAGCCGAGGGCGACGCGCCAAACGTATTCGAGAGGGCAACCGGCGACCACGAGGATGTAAACAAACAGCGGGGCCATAACGTTTCCTGTTTCCAAAAAAAGAGTTATACGCCAACGAATATCGAGAAAATCGAGGGGCTCGTACCGAGGCCTTGAGTGGAGAAGACGATTGCCATACGAGTGCCTCTGGTCTTGGTGTTCTTGGCAGTCTCGGCAGCGACAGTGGCTGAGAGAGGATACTCGCCACCAATTCCCACGCCCAACAAAAACCGGAACAAGGCGAGAATGTACCAAACTTCACCGTTAATCTCGAAAGAGAACGCGCTGGCGGCGGCGAAGGTTATCACGATGATGAGCGTTGTGATGAACATGATCTTCCGCGAGATCTTATCGCTCAAGTAGCCAAATACGAGCTGCCCGATGAAAGTGCCTGCCAGCACGCCGAGGGCAATGAAGGCCTCTACCAAGAGATTATGATATGGCTCCAAAGTCACGCTCAACTCAAATCTGGATCGTAAAAGAGCGCACGAGACATGGCGAAATTCTCTGCCGGATTGACCTGGTCGATAATCACGAGCACCATGCCAATCACGAACTAATAAAAACGATGAGGTTGGAAGAATAATAATAACCATATTTCTCTCACAACAACAGGGACGCCAGCAGTATGAGCACAAACAAAAAAGAATCCACGAACCAAATCGTAGGCGTCGATCATAAATCCAATGGACACCACGAGAATATCCATGACGGCCTTCAAGAAGGACTTGAAGTCGCTCGAAGAAAGACCGTCATCTGGTGTCTCTGGGGACGGCGCCAATGGAGACGCCTTGAGCAGAGCATTCGGCTCGGACACGGCTTTGCCAGCCTGATAGCCCGAGCTCGTCGCGTCGTCGTCGAGGTGGACCGTGGTCATTGGGCTAGACATAGACGCGTCAGAATCGGAGACATCTTTGAATATTACTAGATAAAATATAATATATAAATATAGACAACAGGGTCATGGTAAATGCGCGGCAGGCAACGGGCGGAAGGACGACTTTCGTTGTGAAGAAAAGTGGAGAGGAAATTTATAATGGCTGTCGAGCGAGAGCGCGTCCGAGTTGCACTCGAACGTCTAACAATAGCGTGCCAGTATTGATACTGCCACTGCAGTAGAAGGGCACCGAAGGGAAAATAAACTCGGACCCATAGGATATCCAGCGGTGGGGACGTTCCTGGAACCGCCACACAAACGGCCGCACACAACTCCAGTAGTCTCACATTGGGTCATAATTTTATTTTCTTATTATTAATAATAATAATTCTATTTGTTTTTGTGTGATGTTCGGAGCGTTCGAGGTCTTCGCCACTTTTCCGTTGAACGCTTTCCGTCACCTCAACCTCGCGATCGCACCGGTTCTGATGCCTGAGTTTCTCAACAATCTCAAGTCCTTCTCATTCTCCTGCTCACCATGGAAGACCCCCTCATGTGCCTTCAATGGTCTCTAGACAAAGTTTTTGAAACCTGGCTTGACTTTTTGGATGGCAAAGAAGGGGATCTGCGGATCAAGATCGAGATCATTTCTCCCAAAGAAGAGCCGCTCCCGCCCTGCCCCAGTCCCGCTTTCCCATTCTTCCACCCCAGCCCTACTCCAACGACAGCAATCGCCATCAATGACCCGAAGGATTACATTGAATATTGCACAGTGATTTCTCAGCATGCCGGCATCGTTCCTCCTTGCGAGATCTCGCCCACTGTCGTTGGGAAACTCATTGGGTATGACGTATTTCTGTCGTCGGTCAAGACGTTGACCTGGCCTGTTCCTGTCTTGTCTCCTGACACTCACTGTCCGTATCTCAGATATTAATAGCTTGTTCTAACCACAATAATCTCATGATATCCTCTTTCTGCTGATTCTCCCTACTTACATCTCGCAGTCCGTTGGAAAATTGTTGTGGACTGATGGCTGTTTTTTGATAGGGAGCCACTCTTTTCCTCGAAATGCTACCGGGGATACAGTTTTCAGGGCGACGTATACAAAATGGTGAAGACCAGCACCAGTCTCAACACCTGGGACGATTTTATGGAAAATGTTGATCAAAGGGTGCGCTTTCGCTTTTTCTCCTCTTCTTATATACTCATCATAATCATGATCTGAGTAGCCTTCAATCGAGCTTCATGTCATAACGCCGATTGTCCTGGCGCTGAGCAAGATGGGGATGTGCTTCAAGGATGCCGTGAGATGTGTAGTTGCTGATCTGCCGTTTGCCGCACATTCGGGCCCTTCGATAACGACAAAACTCACCCAGCACATTCGGCGTTTGTGGGAGCAAAATAGCGACCTTACGGAGATGATGTCACGTCGAGTAACGAAAAGCGATCCTGAAGAAGTTGTCAAGATGAAGGCAAAGAACGCAGTTCCCATCAAGCGGAGAGGCTATGATCGCGACGTCCCAGAAGTTGACGACCCGGAATCCTTCATTGAGCGCCTCCTGAAAAACCCACATGACACGACTATCTACCCCACCAACCCCAAGACAAATGAGCGCGTCGACCCTGCCAAATTGCAGCGGCGGCTCCTTAATGATCCGAATCTCGAAGCCAAGATCAGGAGCATCGCGCGAAAACATGTGCTGAACGAGCTCAAGCACACGAACAGGGCCGGTCGGAAGCGCAAACTTGATTCTCTGCATGATGTCGAGATCTCCGAGCCAAAGAGCCCGAAGCGCTTTTGAGGAATGTGTAATTCTGACAAAGCTCTTGTATTATTAATACTACGTTTGAGATTAAAAACTAGCAATTTTGGAGGAGGCCATTGAAGTGGAACAGTTGAGCTGACTGTTGCCTGGGGTGCTCGTCGGAGCTCTTCACGACTCGGATGCGGAGATCACGAAACGGCGGCAGCAATCTTTCGGGCTCAAGCAACATTCTCTTATGCAAGGCACCCTTCTATCTGGACATGACATCTAATTTTGTGGATGGAGGCGTCTGCAACGCCACAGCACAAGGCGATGCGGTGTGTGCAGGGCTCGGCAGCTGTGTCGCTGATAGCTGTGTCTGCCCGTTCTTGTACGTCCACGAAGCATCTTGTGCTGCGACGTACTTTGGCATCTGGACCGACGCTGCATTGATATATGGAATTGTACGTTTTCTTTCCCCCTCTTAGATAGGTAATTTTCAGTTCTGAGGGGTGCCTGCAGCGAATAAATGAGGCTCCTATTCCCATCTGGGACCTTTCAGGCTTCGCTCCATGCTTGACCCGCAAGCTCCGCATTCCCTGCGCTCGATTCCTCAACTATTTATTCATACCCAGATATATTATTCATAATATATATTGCATTAAGATAGCTCAGATCATTGGCAGCTGTTTTCAAAGCTCGTGGAGCTTTCGTCGAGGTTTTATATTTTTAGCTCCTATGATTCATGACATCCGGTGTTCTGCCGTTCGTCTTTTGAGTTCATTGGCTTACTCTTAGGTAAATTTAATAATCCAACTCGCCATCCTCGTCTTCTACATTGGCGAGCTGTATTGTGATTTCTCGAGGGCGATTCGGAACGCTACACCCGCAAGACGTCTTTTCAAAAACCCTGTTATCTGGGCGAAGATCATCGCGGTGCTTTACAATCTATGTACACAAGATCTAATTAAGTCATTATGAATATTCATATAATATCAATATCTTTGGTCTCTGGAGTTCCCACAAGCTCAGTCCCCCTCCTAAGTTGGTTCTCATTCTGTTGGCCCATTCCGGCTGCGTTGCAAGGTGCTGATTCGTCACTTGTTAGGCCGGATATTCGATCACATCTTTTTCATCGTGAATTGGGATATCGGCCGCGCAACTTTGTGGGCTCCCATCCCTCAGAGGTTGCTGTATGAAATTGGCCTCCTGTGCTTCATCATGTGCACCACGCTCTATGTCGCCACTTGGTACCGAATTCTGTTACCGGCTCTTGTGTTGCGTCTGATCTTTCGATCTTAGGACTGAAATCATGGAGAAGGGGAGAACCCTTGAGGAGAAAACAATCTTGGTGAGATTTCGATGGGTGTTACTCGTATCGTTGATCGTTGTTCTCGTCTTCGACGTAATTGTCGAAGTACTCGGAAATTCTATTCTGTCGCTTCGCGTGCTCATGGGCAGCATTCACAATTACGCTCTTGGTGCCTACGGTCTATTGGTTGGTTTCTCCTCTGTGGCAGCGCTTGTCCGAGGGCGCATGTTCTGGCTGTTGCGACTTCGGGGACGAGGTGGGGAACAAGGGCAGAATCGACTCCGCGCCGTTCAACTTCGGAGTATATACCTGAGTACAATTTGCAATCCTCTTATAGTCTGATACCCAACCGTGCGCATGAATGTACTTTTTCTTAGTTTGCGCCAACGCTTTGGCGTTTTTGTATGTCGTCTCCGTCGTGATCAGCAGATTTGTCGTAAAGGGCGGCACTTCGAATAACCCTTGGCCTCACTTCAGTCCGCACCCATTGTTATTTGCTCTGCCTTTCTTTTCTCAATCCTATTATTTTAGTAATGCATTGCATATATCGCTTCCTGGAAGACGGAATGATAGTGTTCGGCTTCCTTTTTGCCGAAACCAACACGTTCATGCGCGGCTTCATGCGCGGTTATCGTCAAGGCGGTACGCTCACCACCGGGGGCACCACTGCGGCCGTCAGATCTACTCAAACTGCTGGAACGGCCAAGTCACAAGCGACGACTTTGAATGCGGATGTCTTTTCCAAAGCGGCGCCAGAGGCCGCAGCGCCCACCAACTCGGAGGAGTCGAAGTCCGCCAAGAATCACCACCATGATGCTGAGAACATTGAGGTCGAAGCTAGTCTAGGCGACAGCAATGCGAGTAGTAATCCGAGTTCAGGCCTTTCAGCTCGAGATGACTCCTCGCCGTCTGGCAGTTCGTCAGCATCAGTCAACTCAGACCGACTCGTCATCTAATGATGCCACGGAACATTAATTTTAAGCCGGAAGTCATCATTTCGCTTCGTCTTGTGGTTCAATGGCGGTCTTTCAAATAGGGGTTCATTTTTGTACGATTGTAATCTAATGCATTGAATAAGATCTTTGCAATTATTAAACTCGTCTTTCGAAGAGCCAAAACCCAATTCGGTAGGCGAGCTCAAACCTACCGAATGTCACGCGCAGAGTGTTAGCAGCTCGGTTTTTTCTCCGCTCTGCGCCTAGCCCTCCCCAAGCCGAGCCGAGCTCAGCCGTCTTTGTGCAATGCAATGCTCGTCGCGAAGTTTGCTTGAAAGTCAGCCCTTTCATTCATCCCTCATTGCGAGAAAGAGGTGCACCATGAACGGCTCGCGGGAATGCTGCCCTAACTCGACTCAGTTGGTGACGCTCCCCTTTCCCGCTTCCTTCGCTCCTCAGATTTTGTATTGTTTGTCTATAGTGGATGTTCGTGTTTTGGGTCGAACCCCCTGTTGGCGGCCGGCTGGCCGCGATCGCCTCGGCTGATGTTGTCTATTTTGTCCTCATTCTTTCAGACCCTCCCGCCGCTCTCGCACGCCTTCCCATTGCCTGATTTCGTCGCCCATTTGTTGCCGTAATTGTGTGAGATGATTTGTGATCGTTGCGCACGTTGTGGGACCTCGGGTGTGTGATCCAT
>Ga0154020_10007837_pt1 | contig 12438 bp, 10 predicted proteins | sample Klosneuvirus_201_FD_109709 | JGI IMG/M metagenome (GOLD analysis project Ga0154020, IMG submission 109709) | Active sludge microbial communities from wastewater, Klosterneuburg, Austria - Klosneuvirus_20160825_MG | ecosystem: Engineered > WWTP > Aerobic digester > Activated sludge | place... | reverse complement strand
GCCGACGGCTATCTGGCTGTCGAAGCCCTGATACCGGTGCCCGAAGACTTTACGGGCTACGCCGGCACGCGGGTGGCCGGGCCTCCTGTCGATCCGGCGCCGTTCAATCACCCGACCAAGATCGCTATTCTGCGTGTGCGGAAGAAGGCGAAACAGAACGACAACCCTTGAGATTCCCGGGCCGACCAACTCCGGTTTTCACCACAAAGGCACAAAGACACCCAGATGCATGCTGGAACTTTGTGCCTTTGTGCCTTTGTGGTGAAAACCTGATGCAATCCAGGATCATTTGCCGACAATTCCGATGGGCCTGGGCGTATAGCCCGGAAAGACCTCGGCCAGTTTGTCGTTACCCATGCGCTTGGCCAGCACTTCGCTCAAGACATCGCGGTAGTCGGTCGTCAACGCCAGATCCCCTGGGCCGTACAGCTTGTCCTGGCTCAAACCAGGCCAAGTCCCATGGACCATGCCCCCGACCGCCCCTCCGCCCAGGATGAACATCGCATTGGCATGTCCGTGATCGGTGCCGGCGCTGCCGTTCTCGGACGCGCGCCGCCCAAACTCGCTCATGGTCACAAGCGTTACGCGCTTCATGCCTTCACCAATATCCGTATGGAAGGCTGCAAGACCCTCGGCCAGCTCTTGCAGCAGTCTGGCCAGTGTGCCCTCGGGGCCACCCTGGTTGGCGTGGGTGTCCCACCCGCCAATATCGATGCAGGCGACTTCAAGCCCCACCTCCGCCTTGACGAGTTGGGCAATCTGCTGCATCCCCATACCAAAGTCGGTTTTAGGATACGTCGCGCCCCTGGCCGGTTTGTAGCGCGTCGCGTCGAGTTTTGACAACACCTGAATGGTCTCGTCAATATCGCTTCCGGTTGCCTTCAGGTCAGCGTTCCGGTTATCGGGCGACACATACATTGCCGTGATGGCCATTTGCATCGGCGCGACATCCTGCAGTCGTCCATTGAGATGGAAGTCGGCAATTGACTTCAGGACAGTGGCGGAGACCGGACCTCGAAGCGATGCCTGAAGCATGCTCCCCATGCCAACGGCCCGCAGGGGCGAGGTGTTGCCCGTATTGACGGCCTGCAAGTGCCGGCCAATCCAGCCCGAGCCAAGGCCGCCGATCTTGCCCGGCGTGCCGCGCTCCATGCTGTCCATCGCTTCAAAATGCGAATGCGTCTCGTCCGGCGAGCCACAGGCGTGCGCGATCGCCAATGTTTTGGCATCGAAGATGGGCTTGAGCGGCGCCAGGGCGGGGTGTAACCCAAAGAAGCCGTCCAGCGCGATGGCGGTCTTCGCGTCGCCAGTCTTGGGCGCCTTAATCGCAATCGTTGGACGCAGGCGCGAGTAGTCCGGATCGCCCAGGGGAACAACGGCGTTGAGTCCGTCCATGGCGCCGCGCTGAAAGACGACAACCATGACGTCGCCGCGCGGGGCCTGGCCCGTCGGCGCAAAAGCGAGGCGCGGCATCCAGGCCGGTAGACGGCCAAGGGTTTTGGCGATAAAGCTGCTCATGTCCTGTCCTTTGGAGTGTTGGCGGGTTCAGCCGCGCACCTGAAAAAGCGGGGCGCACAACATGAGCGCCACGAGCTGGGGAGTCTGGCGACCACTTGCAAAGGGTTGCAGGGTGATCTTGATGCTGGCAGGCAAGGGGCCTCCAAAAAGTCGCTGGGCCAGCCCATCAATGAGGTCGCCCTTCCCCGCCAGCGCGTCCAGCTTGACCCTGGTTTCCTTGTATGCGGCGTTGGCGAGATCCAGCGCGAAGTTCCAGCGGGCCAAAAACGAACTGGCGCCCAGATAGGCGCCCGCAGTATCGGGAAAACCATTCGGCGGCTGCCACAGGAAGAGCGGCTGCCCCATCGCCGCCAGGGCCTGCTGCATGCGCGGCTCCGCCGTTGTATCAGCGTCCATGGCGCGCAGGGCCGACGCGACATATTCGAGCGGGCGCTTGATCTTCTGCCCAAACGACGCTTTGAATTCGGGACTGCGCAAAATGGCGCTCAGAGTCGCTTTGATATCGCCCTTGCTGGCTGTGAAAGCTGCCGCACCGGCGCTCACCACGGATTCCGCGGGCGCATCGGCAATGAAGCGGCGGCAAAGCTTCAAGCTGAGCGTTCGGGCGGTATTGGGATGAACCGCGAGAAAGTCCAGGAGCGCCTCGCCGTCCTTGATCCCGCCGTTGGCTGGAATACGCAGCCCCATGACGGTCTTGGCATCCTCATCATGGGCGCGCGGCCGATACATGAAGGTGCCGGCTTTGCCCGCATCCTCCCGCAGCGTGTTGATACTCCAGCCTGTAAATACCCGGGCGGCATCGAGCACGTCCTGCTGGGTATAGCCATTGTCCGCGCCAACCGTATGCAGTTCGAGCAATTCGCGCCCATAGTTCTCATTGATTTTGCCGCGGACATTGCTGTCGTTGTCAAGGGATTGAAGAACTGCCGGGCTCTTGGCGCTCGCCCCGAGGAGGGCTCGAAAAGTTCCCATCGCATGCGGACGAATGGAACTGCGGTCATCATCGGGCTTGAGCAGGTAGTCGAACTTCTTATTGAAGCCCACATTGAAGTGGTTGTTCCAGAAGTCAACCATGACCTCATAGAGTTGGCGCCGGCTGTAAACTGCGCGAATTACGGCGGCCTGCTGCAAGTCAAGCAGGATGTCACGCCGGATCCCCGGCCCGCGCGGGTCACCGCTGTATTTCTCCAGAATCTGGCCGGGGGTCTTCGACAAGGTATCGAGCGGCGCCAGACGGCGCTGCACTTCAGCGTCCTCCGGCTCAGCGGCGGCAGCAAGCTGTTCGTCGACAAACGCGTCCAGACCCATGCGGGCGATGCGCTCCAGGTCGCCGGCCCGCGGTCCAAACATAATCCGATTGGCCGCCAGCCAGGCTTGGGCGAGCGCCGATTCGGTCAGCGCACCGGAGGCTGCGGACAGGGTTGGCGCAGCCGTAGCCGAGGGTGCCAACCCCAACGCAGGCGCACCAGGGATGGTTGCTGTTGCGGGGACAGCGGTGGCGGGCTCAATCACAATGCGAGTAGTCGCTGGCACACGGCTGCAGGCCGCCAGGGCGGATGCGGCTGCGCCAAGTCTCAAAAAGCGGCGCCGATTCAGCGCAAGTTCAGATCTGCCAGATTTTGGTGCCATAACGGCAATTGTGTCTCCAATTGCCAGACTGGTGTGCGCGAATTGCAAAATGCGCGTAAAGCCGGCTGTCTGGTATATTCGCGCGTCTCTGGCACCCGGAACCGCCGGTCGAGTGGAGGCGCTTTGTAGCGCTGAAAGGTATCTGATAGGACGCATGAATCGACAGTATTTCAAGTGGCACAGCCCGTCGCTCAGCCGGGAAATGGAAATGCTCGTTTTCGGGCATGCCGGGGCGCGATTGCTGGTATTTCCCACCTCAAAGGGTAAATACTACGAGTGGGAGGACCGCGGCATGATGCGGGTAATGGGCGACCACATTGACAGCGGAAACCTCCAGGTATTTTGTGTGGACAGCGTCGATGCAGAGAGCTGGTACAACTACGGCGTGCATCCTGGCCAGCGCGGCTACCGCCACACTCAGTATTTCTTGTACATCGTCAATGAAGTCCTGCCGCTCAGCGCCGCAATGAACGGGAATCCGTTTCTGATATCGGCCGGAGCCAGTTTCGGGGCATTTCATGCGGTGGCGATTGCGCTCAAATACCCCAACCTGTTTCGGCGGGCGCTCGGCCTGAGCGGTTTATATGACATTCGGCGTTTCACCGGGGGCTATTCGGACGACAACGTCTATTTCAATAACCCGGCTGATTTCATCCGAAACGAGTCCGATCCGGGGCGTCTGGCGGATCTGCGCCGCCTGGATATCATCCTGGCCACCGGGCGGGACGATCGGATGCGATCCGAAAGCCAGTCGCTCTCAACGGCGTTATGGAACAAGGGAATCGGCAACGCGTTACGCCTGTGGGATGGCTGGTCGCATGATTGGCCCTACTGGGAGCGCATGATGCGCCTATATGTGGGAGGGCACGACTAATGGAGCGAAAACTGGACGGCTGGCACAGTGACCGACTTAACCGGCATATGGAAATCGTGACGTATGGCCATTACGGTTTTCCCCTGCTCTTCTTCCCAACCGCGGCCGCCGACTACCTCGAGTACGAGCGCTTCCTCATGATTGACGCGATTGCGCCCTTCATCGACAGCGGCAAGGTCAAGGTGTTTTCGATCAATAGCATTAACAACGAGGCATGGCTGAACGATCGGGTCCACCCGCGAGACGCCGCAGTGCGCCAACAGGCCTACAACGGCTATATCACCGAGGAAGTGGTGCCCTACATCTGGTCGAGCTGCAACGGGCGGTTCGGCATCATCACGACTGGCGCAAGCCTGGGGGCATTTCACTGCGCCAATCAGGTATTCCGGCGGCCCGACTTGTTCGACGGGATGATCGCGATGAGCGGGTCGTACGACATTCGGGGCTACTATCACGGCGATCACTACGACGACAACGTCTATTTCAACAATCCCGTGGACTACCTGCCGAATTTGAACGACGAGTCTAGCCTTGTCTCGTTGCGGTCCAAGCGGCACCTTCACCTTGTGACCGGCCAGGGGGCCTATGAAAACGCCAATGCGTCGCGCCGGTTGGCAGGCATCTTGTCAGCCAAAGGCATCCCCCACGAACTGGACATCTGGGGGTACGATATGCCCCATGACTGGCCGACCTGGCGGGCCATGCTGCCCCACTACCTGGCCACGCGTTTCTAGAACCCGGGGCGCCTCGTGGCGCCCGCCATGCGCCCACGAAGCCGCGCAAAAACAAGTGCTCTCGGAGGAACAATGAAGAAGATCGGAATCATCGTAGGACGCGAATGGTCATGGCCGCCCGCCTTTATCGAGGAAGTGAATAAGCGCAACGCTGGCGTGACCGCCGAGTTCGTCAAGATGGGCGGCACCCGGATGAACGAGGCCAATCCGTACGCCGTCATCGTGGATCGCATTTCCCACGAAGTGCCCTACTTCCGCTCCTATCTGAAGAGCGCCATGCTGCAGGGCACCCGGGTGATCAACAACCCGTTTATGTGGACGGCCGATGACAAGTTCTTTGGCGCGTCGTTGATAACGAAGCTCGGCGTGGCCAGCCCAAAGACCGTGGTCCTGCCCAACAAGGATTATGTGCCCGGAATTGTCCACACCGAGAGCCTGCGCAACCTGGAATACCCCGTGCCATGGCAGGACCATATCGACTATCTGGGCGGGTTCCCGGTTGTGCTCAAAGACGCCCACGGCGGCGGCTGGAAGAACGTCAGCATCGTCAAGACCTGGGACGATATGTGGCGGGCCTACAACGACTCTGGGCTGTTGACGATGGTCCTGCAGGAGTTCATCAAGTGGGACAACTACCTGCGCTGCATGTGCATTGGCCAAAAAGAGATCCTGGTCAGCAAGTACGATCCGGACAAGCGCCAGTATCTGGCGCATGATCTGTCGCCCGAGATGCACGCCCGCGTCGTGGCCGATTCGCTCAAGATTGTGAAGGCGCTCGGCTACGACATGAACACGATTGAGTATGCCGTGCGCGACGGCGTGCCGTATGCCATCGACTTCATGAATCCTGCCCCCGACATGGACATCTATTCGACCGGCCAGGACTATCACCGCTGGTGCGTGGAAAAGATGGCCGACATGTGCATCGACTATGCCCTGAATCCCCAGCCTCAGATCGACGACCTGACCTGGGCGGCGATGTTTGGCGCGGCATAGCTGGCGCTGCAGGACCACCGGAAAATGACTCAACTGCGCGAGGCAATCGATACCTATCACGGCTTGCTAACCGACGACATCGCCGCGGACAGCAACTTCCACCTCGAGGACCAGCATCGCCGACGCAACCTCTACTTCGGCACCCGCCCGCTCGCGAGCGTGCTGCGGCCTCGCTTTCTCACCACCAGGCAGTATCACTACCTGCAGCGCTCGCTCAAACTGATTCTGCCGGCCTTCAACAAGGCCGAGGCGGCCGCGCTTGAGCGTCCGGACGTGCTTGAGCAGTTCATGCTTTCGGATTGGGAAAAGGAGTTGATTCCGTTCAATCCTGGCTTCTCGTCAAGCCCGAATGCGCGGATGGACTGCTTCTTTGTCACCGATGACATCGAAATCGGCACGTTGATGATGACAGAGTACAACGCCGAGACGCCGGCGGCAGTGGCCTACAGCGACGTCCTGTCGGACATGTTCTACGGGATACCGGCGATGCGCCTATTCGAGCGCGAGTATGAGGTCCGTTCCCTGCCCGGCCGGCACCATATGCTGCATGCCCTGGTTGATGCCTATGCGAAATCAGGAGTTGGGGCATCGGGCGAACGGATGCGGATCGCAATCGCCGACTGGAAGGAAGTGCCGACCTACAGCGAATTTGTGCTGTTCCGGGACTACTTCCGCGAGATGGGCTACGAATGCGTCATCGCCGACCCGCGCGAGATGGAGTACGTCGACGGCAAGCTCATTGTTCTCGATGAACAGGGCGCGCCTTTTCACGCCACAATGGTCTACAAGCGGGTGCTGCTCACCGAGCTCGTCACCCGCAGTCCGGAGGGGCTCGGGCATCCGATCATCCGGGCGGTCAATGACCGAAAGGCCTGCCTGTCAAACCCTTACCGGTGCAAGATCCTGCATCAGAAAGCCAGCCTGGCCGTGCTGAGCGATGAGCGCAATGAGGCGTTGTTCAGCGCATCGGAGGTCCGCGCCATTCGGACCTTCATCCCGTGGACGCGCGAATTGAGCGAACGCCACACCCTGTACGAGGGCGCCCGGATTGATCTTGTGCCGTTTGTCCGCGACAACAAGGACATGCTCGTCCTCAAGCCCAATGACGAATATGGCGGAAAGGGCATCGTGCTCGGCTGGACGGTAGACCAGACCGAGTGGGAGCAGAAGATCACCGATTATCTCAAGGAAAAAGCCATTGTCCAACGCAAAGTGGCTATACCGAGCGAGCCTTACCCCAGCTTTGTGGATGGGCACGCTCAGGTCATCGACCGGATGCTGGACACCGATCCGTATATCTGGGACAGCCAGTACGCCAGCGGCTGCCTGACCCGGCTCTCGACGGCCGCCCTGCTGAACGTCACGGCCGGCGGCGGCTCTACAGTTCCGACCTTTGTGATCGAAAAGCGCTGAAGGCTTACGCCGCTGCGCAACGGAGAAATACTGTGAAGGCACCCACATTCAATATCGGGATCGAGGAAGAGTACCAGATCGTCGATCCGGAGACGCGCGAGCTGAAGTCGTATATCACCCAGCTTATCGAGGAAGCCGGCAAGATGCGGATTTTCGAGAGCATGAAGCCCGAGTTGCACCAGTCGATGGTCGAAGTGGGCACCGATATCTGCAACACGCCCGCCGACGCGAAGCGCGAACTGATCAGCCTGCGCAAAGACCTGATGTCTTTGGCCGCCCGCAAGGGGCTGAAGATCGTCTCGGCCGGAACACACCCCTTCTCCAACTGGATGGACCAGCCCATCACGCCGCTGGAACGCTACATGGGCGTGCGGGCCGACATGGCCGTACTCGCCCAGCAGCTTTTAATTTTCGGCACGCACGTCCACATCGGCATCGAAGACCCCGAAGTCATGATCGACGTCATGAACGTCGCGCGCTATCTCATTCCGCATGTGCTGTGCCTCTCTACCAGCTCCCCGTTTTGGGTGGGTAACGACACCGGTCTCAAGAGCTATCGCAGCGTGATCTTCAAGAACTTCCCGCGCTCCGGAACAGCCCCGGTATTCGCATCGCATGGCGAGTACCAGAACTACGTAAAAACGCTGGTCAAGACCGGCACGATTCCGGATGCGTCAAAGATCTGGTGGGATTGCCGGCCAAATCACAAGTACCCCACCCTCGAGTTCCGGGTATGCGATGTCTGCACGCGTGTCGACGAGGCCGTTTGCATGGCCGCGATTTTCCAGGCAATCTGCTACAAGTGCTGGAAACTGCGCAGCAGCAACATGACCTTTCGGATATACCCGAACACGATGATCGATGAGAACAAATGGCGGGCGGTCCGCTACGGCCTGGATGGCAAGCTCATCGACTTTGGCAAGCAAGAGGAGATGCCCGCCCGCGAGCTCATCAAGGAAATGATCGAGTGGTTCATCGGCGATGTCGTGGATGAATTGGGCAGCCGCAAGGAAGTGGAATACGCTTACCGTATTCTGGAGGAAGGCAGCAGCGCAGACCGCCAACTCAAGGTCTTTCGCGAGACCGGCAGCCTCAAGGCGGTGGTCGACCACTTGATCCTCGAAACCGAAGAGGGCGTGCTCTAGGCCGCTCCGACCCGAGGCTGGTCGTGTCGCACCATCACTTTCTCGTCGTCGCTGGAAACATTGGGGTTGGAAAATCAACCCTTGTTGAGGGCCTCGCCCGGCGTCTGGGCTGGCAGGCGGCTTTTGAGCCGCATGCTGAAAATCCGTATCTCGCCGACTTCTACCAGTCCATGCCGACCTGGAGCTTTCACTCGCAAACCTTCTTTCTGTCAAAACGCCTGGAACAACACTTCCGCATCGGGCTGCGCGAAACCTCGGTGATCCAGGATCGCAGTTTGTATGAGGATGCTGAGATCTTTGCCCGCAATCTGTTTGAACAGGGGCACATGAGCGCCCGCGACTGGCGAACCTATCACGACCTCTACACCACGATGTCGATGGCGATCCCGGCGCCTGATTTGGTCATCTACCTGCGCGCGCCTGTGTCGACCCTGTTGGATCGTATCGCGGAACGCAATCGCGGCTACGAACAGTCGATTCCACCTGATTACCTGGAACGGCTGAACGATCTTTACAATCGCTGGGCAAATGGATTTCGACTTTGCCCGTTGGCCAGTATCGATGCCTGCGCGCTCGACTGGCGAAAAGCGCACGACCTCGACCAGGTGGTCGAGGTCGTGCGGCAGCGCCTGACTCTTGGAACGCAGGCTTCAGCCGGAAATGATCGAAAGAGCTAACGCCATACGCACCCTGGCGTGCTAAAGCCCACGCTCCAACGGACCGGATTCAAACATTCCGCCCGGTCTCCAGCACTTCGCCCGTCGCGACAAACTCGGACGCGAAGCGCTCCTTGTATTCATTCAGCAGCGCCTGCACTCGGGTCGCGTCGGGCGAGCGCACGATCAGACCGGCGTGCCAGGGCTTCTCCATCCGCCATGCCACCTCTGGCGCGTCATAAGTCGAGAGATCGGGCCACTCCATGCGGGCAAGGCAAACTGCGATCCCGGCCGCATCACGCCGTCGCTCGCCCAATTGGTACTGCTCGCCGCGCGCGTTGGCAAGTTCGATCCGGGCCCACTCGCGCCATGGATTTACTCCCGAGGCAGCCTCGATCATGTCGGCCAGGTTGGCCCCGCCAACTCGGGCTGCAATCTCGAGGAAATATAGCTTTCCATCCGCCCGCCCGCGGATGAATTCGGCATGAGTTGCGCCGCGAACCATGCCCAGTTCCTTCAGAAGCTGTTTGTTCAACTGGAAAAGCTGGCGCGCTTCGTCCCCGTCAGGCGCAAGTGTGGCGCTGGTGAAGACACCCCCCCCGTGAGACACGCTCAGCGGTGGAGCGCCATATTTGCTCGCAATTGCCCACTGGATTTCCTTTTCCCACGACAGCGCGTCAACATGATAGACATCGCCCGGCACAAAGCGCTCGAGCACGTAGTACGACTGGTTGTCGCCCAGCTTGTCCAGCCAGCGCCACAACTCCTCCGAGTCGTTGATCTTCTTGATCCCCATCGCGCCAGCCTCGCCCCGCGGCTTGAGCATATATGGCGGAGGAACCCGGCTCATGAACTCGCGAATAACGTCATAGTTAAACACGCCGACAAAATCGGGAACCGCGATGCCGGCTTCGTTCGCCTTGACCCGCATGGCAAGTTTGTCCCGAAAGTAGCGCGCCGTCGTTTCGCCCATGCCCGGGATGCGCAGATGCTCGCGCAGTCCGGCCGCGGTATCCACTTCGTAGTCGTCCAGCGGCAGAATTCGGTCAATCTGCGTGCCACGGGCGAGATAGGCCACGGCATTGATGACATGCTGCTTGTTTGCCAGGCTGGGCATAAACATGATGTCGTCGAGGCTTTCCCGAGGCCAGTCGGCGTCACGCCAGCGTTCTTCGGTCAGTAGCAATACGCGGGCACCCTGAGCTTTCAGCTCCTCAAGCAGGAGATGGCCCTTTACGGCGCTGCTGAGACATAGAAATGTGATTGGCCGGTTCGGCATGGGTTCCTCTCAATCGGCTAACAGAATGGAGCGATGTTACACCGGAAATCAACGCGCCGTGATCTCGGCCTGGCCGGTCATCCCGGGCAGGAGCTCGGCATCCAGGAGCGCGTCCGCCGGATCCACATCGATAACGATTGTGAAGATCGCCGCGTTGCCCTGGGTCCCGGATGCTTGCGGCAGAATGGCGCTCACCCGGCCCGTAAACGTCCGGTCAAATGGCTTCAGACGAAGGGTTGCAGCGGCACCGACACGGATCGCGGCGAGATCGCGTTCGGACAGGTTCGAGCTCCGAAAGACCAGCGCGCTGGTCTGGGCCAGGACAAACGCCGGCGCTGAACTGGCCGCCGACCCGACCGCGATGGTCACGTCCTGCACGGTGCAATCGCACGGGCTGAGCAATGCCGCCCGGCTCAGGTTGCGTTCGGCGCGGGCCACCGCCGACTTCGCCTGGCTGAGTTCAGTCGCGGCCAATTGGCGCTGCTCCACAGTCTGGGTGACCGGCTCCGTAAGTTGTTTCAGGCGCGCATCGGCCGAGGCGATGGACGAATAGGCTTGGGCAAGTTCTTGCGCGGTCGCGCCCCGCTGCGCGTCGAGATAGCGCTGGTAGGCGCCGCGTTCCGCCTCGAAGGCTGCCCCGACTGACGCCTCGTTTGTTTTGCATGCGATTGCCTCGCGCGAGAGCGCGCACGCGCTATCGCGCGCGATCTGGGCCGACCAGAGCTGGTTCTTGGCCTGGTTCCAACTCCTGAGCGCCTGCTCGATACCGCTTTGGGTCGGACGCTTGGTGAGGTCGGTGTACGCGGCGTAAGCGGCGTTCAAACTCGCCTTTGCCGAGTCAACATCGGGTTGGCGCGCAGTGGCAGGCGCGGCGGCCTGCGCCTGACGCGCTTCGACAAGGCCGAGTTGCTCGCGCGCCTGGGCCAATGCATCTTGCAGCGCGACGTCGTCAAGTCGGGCGAGCACCACGCCCTTCTTCACTTTGGTCCCGGGAACCGCGTTGACTTCGATCACGCGGCCGGTTGTTTCGAAGCCAAGCTGCGTCGCCGGCAGCGCCAGAGCAAGCGCGCCGTCGACCGCCACCGTCGCGCGCGAGACGAGCACTGCGGTCGGAAGCGGCACCACGGTTGGCGCGGGCGTCGCGCTTGCAGCGCCGCGGTCTCCCGTGGCAAACGGATTCTGAACGGAGCAAGCGCCCAGGACGAGCATTCCTGCGAGGAGCGGGAGGAAAAGGCGGCGAATGTTACGCATAACGGAGTCCTTTTAGCGATCACGCAGAATGGTGATCGCCTTCTGGCGAATGACGGGCTGGGTCGCAAGGGCGGCGCTGAAGATGGCGGATAGCGTGACCATCAGGCAGATCAGGCCGGCCGTGCGAATGTCGAATGCCCAGATGAGCGGCGTTTCCTGGCTGAAGCGTTGGGCATATTCGAAGATGTAACCGAGGATGGTGCCGGCGATGATGCCGGCCAGCGCGGCGGCAAGCGTCGTGACGATCGCCTCGCCGATGAAGATCGTCCGCAGGCTGAGACGTGAACCGCCGATCGCCTTGAGCATGCCGATCTCGGTGCGCCGGCCCATCACGGCGGTGTACATTACTGCCAGCACGCCGAACACCGCCGTCACCATGCTCAGGCCGGTCAGAAGCACGGTGAAAATGCGTCCCTGCTCGAGCTGCGCCCGGATCGTCTTGACCGTCTCGCTCGTGACTTCAATCGAGATGGCCTTCTGCCCGCTAAACACGTCGCGCAAGGCACGGCTGAGCCCTTCTTCGGAGTATCCGGCCACGCTCTGATCGGCACGCATGAGAATGCGCGTGAATAACGATTCACTCTTGTCGATCGGGCCTCTGGCCGGGTCCCAGCGCAAGTCGCGATAGGTCTCAAGATTAACCAACACACCGGTCTGGCCGGACTGGGCGTTGTTTCGGTTGCGGGTCATCTCCGTGTTGAAAGCTGGGATCCGCGCTCCAACTGCGATGATGGTCATGATCCGGTCATGATCAAAGCCCGAGCCGCGCAGCCGAAGCTGGTCGCCCTGCTTCAAATCAAGCAAATCGCTCAAGCCGGATGAGATGATCGCGGCATTGGGGTCGGTTTGGATCCGCCGCAATGCTTCTTCATCGCCGCCGACAAACTGATAAAAATCCGGATACAGGACGCTGGTGAGATCGCCCTGCACGCCAATCACGGAT
>Ga0154020_10007836_pt1 | contig 12439 bp, 10 predicted proteins | sample Klosneuvirus_201_FD_109709 | JGI IMG/M metagenome (GOLD analysis project Ga0154020, IMG submission 109709) | Active sludge microbial communities from wastewater, Klosterneuburg, Austria - Klosneuvirus_20160825_MG | ecosystem: Engineered > WWTP > Aerobic digester > Activated sludge | place... | reverse complement strand
TGCGATATGGCGACCACGAGTGTTTGCGCGTCAATGATCGGGTTGGCGTAGCGGTATTCGCTGGCGCTCCAGGCTTCCGTGGGCAGGCTGGTGAAACGCTCGAGCAGGTATTTTCCGACCATCGCCGAATAAAGGCTCGTGCCGCAGGCGATCAGTTGGATGCGACGCATCGCCTTGACTCTTGACGCGTCAAGGTTGAGCTCGGATAAGTCGACGCGGCCGTCTTTCACGCGCCCGCGCACGGTCGCTTCCACTGCCACGGGCTGCTCATGAATTTCTTTGAGCATGAAGTGCTCAAAGCCGCCCTTCTCGGCGGCGTCGAGCGTGAGCGTGGTGGTCTCGATTTGGGGCGCAATCTCGCGCAGTTGCGCGTCATAGACGTGCGCTTCTTTGCGCGAAATCGTGCCCAACTGGCCTTCGTCGATGTAAATCACGCGTCGCGTGTAGGGCAGCAGCGGCGTTACATCACTGGCCACGAAGTTTTCGCCTTCGCCAAGGCCGATCAGAAGGGGCGAGCCGCGGCGCGCGACCACGAGCAGGTCGGGGTGGTCGGCGTGGGCAATCACCAGCGCCCACGCGCCATGGATGCGGGACACGGCTTTGTGCGTGGCCTGCAGCAAATCGCCCTTGTAGTAGTGCGAAACAAGGTGTGCGATGCATTCCGTGTCGGTGTCGCTGGCGAATTTCACGCCCACGGCCATCAGCTCGGCTTTGATTTCGCGGTAGTTCTCGACGATGCCGTTATGGATCACGGCGATCTTGCCGTCTTCACTGGGGTGGGGGTGCGCGTTCTTTTCAGCGGGCACGCCGTGGGTGGCCCAGCGCGTGTGGCCAATGCCCATGTTGCCGTGCAAGGGCGTCTGCTTCAGCGAATCGGCCAGATTCTTGAGCCGGCCTACGCTGCGGCGCAGCTTCAGGCCCTCGCCATTGAGCACGGCCACGCCTGCGCTGTCATAGCCGCGGTATTCGAGGCGTGCGAGGCCTTCAATCAGCACTTTGCCGGCGTCACGCTGCCCGAGGTATCCGACGATTCCACACATGATTGGTTCGACTGTAGAAGGTTGAGGGTCAAGGGTTCAAGAAAACTGCACAAGGTTGAATCGGCGTTGTTGAAGTTGCTCTTGACACTGAACTTTCAACGCTCAGCCTCTATTGTCGAGCAGTGCCTCCGCTATGTCGTCCAACAACATGTATTCGATGTCGCGAACGCGGTTGATCTGGTCGCGGCCAAGCTCTGCTTCATCTCCGCGCGCCACCAGGGTCATCAACTCCTGATCCAGCTTTTCGTACTGCTCACGGTTGAGCTTGGGCCGGCCTCGCCCGTACAGGTTGTAGAGGATCAGGTAGTTTTCGTAATAGTAATCGTAAACGTAAGCGCTGTTGTTCAAGTCCACTTCCCGCCTTGTCGATGCTATGGTAGTGAGCACGCAGGAAATGCACAACCGGTGCGCGGATAGTGCGCACTAACCTTAATGAGGGAAGGACTTAACGTTGGACGAAGCTTCATGGGCCTTGCTGGTGGGCAGCCTGGGCGTTGTTGCCAGTGCTGTGTTCATGTCTTACGTATCGATTGTTGACGACGCCCTTCACAACTACAACCTTGCCCTGTTATTTGAACAGCTCGACAAAGACGACGCGCAACGCACGCGCTTTGAAGAGCTTTCGCGGCGCGACGATGAGTTCATCCAGGCCGCCAGCATTGGCCGTGTGATCGGGTTCATGTTGCACGCGGCTTCGTGGATTGTGCTCATCAGCGCGCGCTTCTCTGACTTCAGTTTCACTGCGCTGGGCTATGCCGCGCTGATGTCGATCCTGGTCGCGATTGCCGCCTCGTTGATTGTGCCGCCGTTGATCATCCGCAAGCGCTATGAAACCACGCTGCGCCGCATGCTGCCCGGCTTTTGTCTGGCTGCGCTGCCGCTCAAGCCGATTACAGCCATCGGCTCGCTGTTCCGCAGTGTGGGAGCGCGGCTGGAAGGCGCCAAGCCCGCTGAGAACGCCGAGCAGGAGTTCCAGAGCGGCCTGGCCGATCGCCTCGAGGAAGGCGCGCTGGAGGGTGTGCTCGACGAAACTCAACGCACCATGATTCACAACATCGTCGAGCTGAGCCGCACCACGGCTGATAAGGCCATGGTGCCGCGCATGGACATGGCAGCGACGAATCTCGATGAGGGCCTCGACGCGGCTATCAAGCTGGCCAAGGAACACGGGCATGCGCGGGTGCCGATATATCAGGGAACGCGCGACAAGATCGTGGGGATACTGTTTGTGCGCGACCTGCTGGCGACTTACACGGCGGGGCAGAAGCCGACGCTGAAAGAGCTGATGCACCCGCCCCGCTTCTGGCCCGAGAGCATCACACTCGACAAGCTGCTCGAAGACATGAAGCGCGAGCGCCTGAGCATCGGTGTGCTGGTGGATGAACACGGCGGCACTGCGGGGCTGATCACCCTCGAGGACATTTTGGAGGAGATCGTCGGCGATATCCGCGACGAATTCGACAAGGATGAAACCAAGCGCCGCCACACCAGCATCACGCCCTTTGTGAAGGCCCAGGCGGAGGCGGACGGCGACGTGGACATCGACGAGTTGAATCGAAAGCTAGAGCTAAGCCTGCCCGAAAGCCCTGACTACAACAGCCTGGCGGGCTTCATGATCTACAAACTGGGCCACATGCCCGCGGTCGATGAAAGCCTCGAAGTGGACGGCGTGAAGCTGACGGCCATCGCCGCCGATGAACGCAGAGTCAAACGCGTGCGCATCAGCAGAATGGCGGAACAGGAGCCCGAAGCGCCAGCGAGGGCGTAAGAAGAAGCAGCAGGCGCCCAGGATAATTATTCGCACCAACGGGGTTAACGTGACGAGCCGAGGGCAACCACCGGCCTTCGTTTGATGACGACGCAAGCAGCAGCGAAGACGGTGCCTGCAACGCCTCCGACGTAGAGCCCGAGGTGCATACCCCATACGATGTACAACCGGAAGAGTGCCGTGTCGTCAAGCTGGCAACTGAATTCGTTAGCGATGAATGACGGTGGCGGGCTTATCGCCAGAATCAGCCCGCACAAGCAGGCCCCGGCAATGGCAAGCGCGATGGGCAACAGCAGGAACCTTGCCAGAACGATCAGGCGCAGCGGTTGGCGGCGTGGTGAAACGGAATTGGCAACCAGCAGTAATCCGCCGACAACCGCGCCTGCGAAAAAACCGGCCTGTACGCCAAGTTGAATTACGCGAGACCAGAAATGCTCGCCGGGTTCAACGTGCTTGCCAAAGACGAAGTACTCCGGCGAAAGCCGCGCCGTGATCTGGTCGATAACCACGCCAAACACGGCACCCAGTTCCGCGCAGGCCAACAGAAAGACGTACTCACGCCAGCGCTTCGCGTGTCGGCCATGAACCAACCTGTCTGCAAGCGCAAAGAACCCCAACACGGCCGCCAAAACAGCAACGCGAAGTGAAAACTCATTGAAGGTGGGGGGCCCCATGTGTTTGAAACGAACGACGATTGAATTCAGGCTACGACTCGGGCGCCAAGTTTGGCGTTAGGCGCCACGCCCTCGCTTGCGCTTCGGGCTCTTGTTCCTTTATTGGGTGCCTTGGCTCTGATCACCACCACCGCCCTGTGCCTGCGCAAGATCGACTTTTCCGAGTCGAGCCAGATTCTCACGTTGCTTACGGACCAGTGCGGCATCACCGGCGCCATTGCCAAGGGCGCCAAGCGGGCGAAGTCGGGCATTGGCGGGCCGCTGGATCTCATGTGCCTTTACGATGTCGTGCTCTACGACCGCTCGCGGCGCGATGTGCTTTCGATTCTGGCCCAGGCGCAGCTCATTGAATTCTTTCCTGAACTTCGCGCGCGTTATGACGGTTTCTGGGCCGCTGAGGCTTTGCGCGAACTGCTCTTGAACATCGAAGTCGGTGCCCAGGATGGCCGCGCTGTCTTGCTCTTGGCGGTGGCCTGCCTGCGCGAAATCTGTGAGGGGCACGAGGCGCGAGCACTTGCGCGCTTTGCCTACCACCTCTTGCGCGAACTGGGCGTGGAGCCGAATTTCACGCATTGCGCAGTGACCGGCAAAGAGCCATCGGGCAAGGTCGCGGTCAGCTTCAGCCTTGACGCCATGGGGTTGATCAGCCCGCCGCACGATGAGAAACGCAAGCGCATGGTTCGCATCTCGGCAAGGACGCTCGCACCGTTGCGCGCCCTGGCACTGGATGACTCGCCCAAGGGAATAGGCGTTGACGCGTGGCGCGCGGCCTTTACGCTGCTCGCCGCGCTTGTGGCACTGCAGGGCGGGCGGCGGCTTGTTGTAGCGCCGGCATTGAACGCGACGCGGCCTGTTTGACGCAACGGAGTGCATGGCAATGCTAAGTGCAAAATGGAAAGTGCCAAAGCAGCGTCGAATCGCGCACGCTGGCTTCTTTGCGTTTTGCATTTTGAGTTTTTCATTGTTCATTGCGGTTTCGGGCTGCAAGACCGGGCCGGACCCCAAGTATGAAGGCCCCGGCGGCGAGGGCCGCCTGCGCTACGATCCCAAAGCCGGCGTCGTGCGCGAGGGCTCGCAGGCCGTCGCGGCGGAGCAGCGCCTTTACGAGACCGCCGAGCGCGCGTTCAAGGAGCGTCGCTTTCTTGAGTGCATCACCTCCTGCGAGCTGCTGACACAGGCTTACCCGGAAGGCGCGCGCGCCGTCGATGCCATCCTGCTGCGCATGAACGCGCGCATGGAAGGGCCGCGCCAGCCGCCGCTTCCCGCTCCCGCGCGCATGGCGCTGAGCGACTGGCTATTCCTCTATCTCACGCCCAGTTATGACCCGCGCTATGCGTCGCTCGTGGCCAAGGGCGGCGAATACGCCGAGACCGCGCGCAAAGTGCGCGAAATGCCATACGAGCAGTTCATCGGTTCGATTTCCGTGGATGCCGATGCCATCTACGACGAGGGCTACCTCCGCCCGCTGGTGCAGGATCTGCGCCTGCTCGTGACCTACTACGTGCCCGCGCTCGACGTAGCTGAATACCGCGTGCGCACCGCCGAAATCGGCCGTGACGTGGCCTGGATTGCCTATGCCGCGCGCGACTACGACCTGGCGCTGGATGCCGCAGCGGAGTTGAGCGGGCTCAACCCGCCGCCGGGCATCAAGGCTGATGCGCTCTTTGTCGAGGGCAACTCGCTGGCCAAGAACGGCGGCTACCCGCTGGCCGCCGTCACGTTTGAACGGCTCTTCCGCGGTGCCAATCTGCGCGATACTGACACGCGCTGGCGCCCCTACGCGCTCTACCAATTGATCATTCAGACGGCCAATACCGCAAAAGGTCCCGAGTACGACTTGGCCGTTTACGAGAAGTGCCTGGAGTACTTTGGCGATTACGAACTGTACCTGCTGGAAAACCCCAGCGTACCCAAGACGCTGCGCGAGAAATTCCGCATGCTGATTGCCGAGATTTATCAGGTGTTCATTGACCGCGACCTCAGCGCCGCCAAGACCTACCGCAAGCTCGGCGAAAAGGGCGCTGCTGCCTATTACGAGCAGCACGCCGAGGAATGGCGCAAACAGATGCAAACCCGGCTAAAGAAGGAAGCAGAACGCTCCTAGGAAGGTCGATTGCCGATTTCCGATTGTCGATTGAAGTGCGGCTTGACCGGCGTGCGTTCGTTCAAGGCTGGAAATCGTAGCCTCCGGAAACAGGCTCGGGCGCGATGGCTAAGCGGGACATTCCTGCTGCTGTTACTTACGCTGTTGTTATCAAGCTGTGCATACCGCGTTGGCTCCACGCTGGACGACCGGCCACCGCGCACGTGTGAGTTGGGCACAGTTGAGAACCAGGTGTTTCCGCCACGGCCCGGCCTGGAATACCAGCTCACGCGCCGGCTCAAGGATGAAATGGCCGCCGATCGAAGGCTGCGCCTGGTGGCAAGCGGCGGTAACATTCGCCTGCGCGTTTCACTGATGCAGTTTGAAGAGCCAACGATCGTCAAGGATCTCGACACAACGGCGTCGAGCGAGATTCTCTTGCGTGCTTCCGTGGTGATGGAGGCCACAGGCGAAGTACCGGGCGGAAAAATTCGCCGGCGAATCACTACCAGCGATGGCTGGGCGCCCGCGCTGGGCGAGTCGCGAGAAGCCGCCCTCGATCGCCTTTGGCGCGATCTGTCGCGGCAGATTATTGATGCCGCTTCAGATTGGGCCTGGGACGAAGAGTGACGAGGAGTACGGCAGGACGCGCCGCTTGGCGGGAATAATCAAGCGCCTGTGAAGCTTATTCAATGTACACTGTCGGCTCGCGGGAAAGGCCCGCGCCGCAGCCGGGAATATGCATGAAGTTCGAAGACAAACGGCCGTTGCCAGAGCAGGAAGACGATAAGAACCCAAAGCGCCGCAACCCACAGGGCAAGCGGCAGCGCGGCTTGCCGCTGATGCTGATGGCGATAGCAAGCGTGGTGCTGGTGTTGATCGTCATCGCCGGCTACGGCATGAACCCTGCCGTTCAGGAGATCAAGAGCAACCAGCTGATCGTTGAACTCGAGCGCGGCCGGGTGAAGTCTCTCGAGCTTGTGTCAGCGGGCGAGAACAGCGATTTTGAAGTTCGTGGCGAGTATCGCAACCCGGCCGAAAACGAACCGAAGGTTTTCAAGTCGCGTCTTTCGCGGCAGGAGTGGGAATCGCTCAGCAGCGCGCACCTCAGCAAACCCACCAAGAGCCTTTTGACCGGCGTCGATTACAACAGCAAAAGCCAGGAGGACACCTTTGGCTGGTTTCTCAAGGGTGTGGTGCCGTTTGTTGTGGTGTTCCTGATCATTTACTTCCTGTTCTTCCGGCGCGCAGGTGGGGCGATGGGCGGCGGCGTGATGCAATTCGGCCGTTCGCGCGCCAAGATGTTCACGAAAGAAGACATCACGATCACGTTCAATGACGTGGCCGGTGCCGATGAAGCCAAAGACGAAGTCTCCGAGATTGTCGAATTCCTCAAGAACCCCACACGCTTCACGCGCTTGGGCGCCAAGGTGCCGCGTGGCTTGTTGATGGTGGGCCCGCCGGGTTGCGGCAAAACGTTGCTCGCAAAGGCCATCGCCGGCGAGGCAGATCGCCCGTTCTTCAGCATCAGCGGCTCTGACTTCGTTGAAATGTTCGTTGGCGTGGGTGCCAGCCGCGTGCGCGATTTGTTCAAGACCGCGCGTGAAAACGCGCCCTGCATTATCTTCATCGATGAAATTGACGCCGTGGGCCGCCGTCGTGGCACGGGCGTAGGCGGCGGGCATGATGAGCGCGAGCAGACGCTCAACGCCATCCTCGTTGAAATGGACGGAATTGGTACCGGCGAAGGCGTGATCATTCTTGCAGCGACCAACCGCGCTGACGTGCTTGACCAGGCGCTTCTGCGACCGGGCCGCTTTGACCGCCAGGTCGTCATCGACCTGCCCGACGTCAAGGGCCGCGAAGAAATCCTGCGCGTGCACTTGAAGAAGATCAAGACGGGCCAGGACATCGACCCTCACGAAGTTGCTCGGCTCACGCCCGGGTTCTCCGGCGCCGACATCATGAATCTGGTCAATGAAGCCGCGCTGTTGGCGGTGATCCGCAACCAGGATTACGTTGACCGCGATTCAATGCTCGAAGCGCGCGACCGCGTGGCTTTTGGCCGCCAGAAGAAATCGCGCGTGATGGAAGAAGAAGAGCGCAAGATCACCGCTTACCACGAAGCCGGGCACACGGTCGTGCAGATGTTGCTGGCGCCCCACGCTGACAAGGTCCACAAGGTCACGATCATCCCGCGCGGCCGCGCGCTGGGTGCTACGATGACGCTTCCGGAGAAGGACCGTTACAATATTGGCCAAAAGCGCGCCGAGGCAATGCTGCAGGTGGCATACGGCGGGCGCGGCGCAGAGGAAATTGTATTTGGTGAAATCAGCGCCGGCGCGGCTAACGACATCCAGCAGGCGACAAACCTGACGCGGCGCATGGTGTGCGAGTGGGGCATGAGCCCGAAGCTGGGCCTGCTCAATTACTCACCCGAAGATGACCAGACTTACATGGGTTATGCCACGGCCAAACCCACTCTGCATAGCGACGTGACGTCGCGCGCCATTGATGAAGAGATGCGCCGGCTTACCGATGAAGCCTACGAGCGTACGAAGCAAGCACTGCTGAGCAACCGCGACAAGCTGGATACGATCGCCAACGCGCTATTGAAGTACGAAACGCTCGAACGCGCCGACGTTGAGTGGATCATGGACGGCAAGAACATCGACGAAAAGCGCAAACACGACGATGACGAGCGCAAGCGCATGCAGGCCGCCATGAAGCACAAGCAGCTCGAAGAGCGTGCCAACGAAAAGGCGGCGCTAGATCGCAGCGGCTTCGTGCCGCCCTCGGAGCAGCCGGGCACAGCTTGATTCCGCATTCAGCTTCCGAGCGAAGACGACGCACATGTCGTCTTCGTTTGTTTAGGGCAGCGCTCAATCGACAATCGTTCATCAGCAATCGACAATCCCCGCATGGCCAGCCCGCTTGACCTGCTTCGCGTTCCGCAACCGCTGATCCTGGGCGGGCTGCCGCTTGTCATGGGCATAGTCAACGTTACGCCCGACAGTTTGTCCGATGGGGGCAAGCATGACAGCGCTGACGCCGCCATCGCCCACGGCCTGAAGTTGGTTGCCGATGGCGCCGACATTCTGGATATCGGCGGCGAAAGCACGCGCCCCGGCGCGGCGCCCGTGACGCCGGATCAAGAGCAGGCACGCATCATACCCGTCATCAAGGCGCTTGCGTCCAACCGCGGCGGCATTCCCATCAGTGTGGATACGCGCAACGCCTCAACAGCTCAAGCCGCGCTCGATGCCGGCGCGCGCATTGTGAATGACGTCAGCGCGGCCACGCACGATGCCGCAATGCTGAAGCTGTGCGCTGAGCGCAATTGCGTGCTGGTGCTGATGCACATGAAGGGCGAGCCGGGCACGATGCAACAAGAACCGAAGTACTCCGACGTCGTGGCCGAGGTGCGCGATTACCTGGCGGCACGAGTCGAAGCGGCGGAGAAGGCGGGTTGCCGGCGCGAGGCCCTTTGGGTCGATCCCGGGTTTGGCTTTGGCAAGATGCCCGAACACAATTTTGCGCTGGTGAAACACCTGGATGCGCTCAAGGGCCTGGGGCCGGTGGTGCTGGGTGTATCACGCAAGTCTTCGCTGGGAAAGCTCACCGGGCGGCCCGTGGAGGATCGCGAGCCGGAGTCGCTGGCAGCGGGTTTGGTAGGCGCGCTCAAGGGTGCAGCCGTGCTGCGTGTCCATGAGGTGGGATGGATGAAGCGTGCGCTCAAGGTGGCACAGGCGTTGTGGTAGGGAAATCGGCAATCCACAAGTGACGCGGAATCGGTTATCGTGCGACGGCCATGCAAGAGTACGCCATTTACGCCATTGAAGTCCTGCTCATCTACCTTGGGCTGTTCGTCGTTTATCGTTTTGTGCGCGGCTCTACGGGTGACAGCGCGCTGCGCGGCGTGGCCATAACGTTCTCAGTCATCCTGATTGTGGTTTACCTCGTAGCGGGCGGCCTGCACCTTTATCGCATCGAGAAGCTGCTGAGTTCTGTGGTTGGATACTTCTTCTTTGGCGTCATTGTGGTGTTCGCGCCGGAATTGCGGCGCGGCCTGACGCGCATCGGTCAGAACCCCATTTTCAACCGCTTGCTCGCTTCCAAAGAGAACATCATCCCCAAGATTGTGGCTGCGGTGTTCCGGCTCTCGCGTGGCAAGACCGGCGCCTTGCTTGCAGTGGAGCGCGGCGTGGGCCTGCGCAACTATGTGGAGCGCGCCGTTGAACTCGATGCGAATTTCTCGCCGGAATTGCTGGATACGATCTTCTACCCCGGTAGCGCGCTTCACGATGGCGCCGTGATCATGCGCGGCTCGCGCGTGCTCGCCGCCGGCTGCCTGTTTCCCCTGACGGAAAACCCCGACGTCAGCAAACGTCTGGGTACGCGCCATCGCGCCGGACTTGGCCTGAGCGAAGAAACCGATGCGCTAGTGATCGTGGTCAGTGAGGAAACCGGCCAGGTTTCCGTGGCCCAGCGCGGGGAGCTGATGCAGGACCTCTCGCGCGATCAGCTTGAGCGTCTGCTGCGCGAGAACATCGGCGAAGGTGAATCCATGGCCGCGGAAGGCAAGGCGGTGCAGGTATGAGCGGAGCCGCCAACACCACTACCCAGATTGCAGGCACGCGCACGGCGGCTTCACTGCGCCGCGAAGAGCGTCGAGGGTTTTCTGTTCTGGGCATGAGCCCGATTACTCACGTAGTGCTGCTGGCGCAGGCCTGCCTGATCTGGTGGATTGCGCGCGGCATGGTCAACCAGACACTGACCGTGGAGAATGCCGCAGAAGTTCATTTTGAACTCGACCCGAGGCTGGACACTGGCTGGGCTATCGTGCGCCAGCCCGCAGTGGCGACAACAAGTCTTGATCTATCGGGGCCAAGCGCCGAAGTTGCCGCTTTCGCCAGTAGCCTGCAGGCCAACAAGGGCGTGTTTCGCTATGTCTATACGATCAAACCCAGTGATGTAGAGCGGCTGCAGACGGACGGCCTCGATCAGACGCTGTTCGAGCGCGAGCTTGCCGAGTTCAGGCCTGAAGGCGAGACACTCAAGCAGGCCGAAGTTCGCATCCTGGAGCCCGCGGCCGGCCGCGTCCAAACGGTCAGGCTTGAGCGCAAAGTAAGGCGCGACGTTTACATCGTGATGCGTGATCGTGTGCTGGGCGAAATCCCGGGCTACAAGACTTCGTGGGCGGTTCAGGAAGGTTTCGCCGTCGAGATCACCGGGCCTTCAAGCCGCGTGCGCGAAACCAGCGGAGAAGACGGGAGTCCCTCGCTTCGGCTGAGCATCGTGGATGTCAACGCCCTCGTATCCAACAAATCAAAGGTCGATGCCAAGGACCGCGAGTCGGTGCTGCGCGATGGGTTCACGGAGAACCTGGATCTGGTCCTGGTTGAGGGCGTGACTATTTTGCGCAAGGGCACGGATACCCGAGTCACGCAGGTGCCGGTGCGGTTCACGTTTGAGGCGCTCAAAGATTACGTTGAAACGCCGGCCAAAGACTTCCCAGTGTCAGTCATCATGGCGCCCTGGATGCTGGAAAAGGGCGTGCGCTTTGAGGGTGTGGCCAAGCAGGTCAACGTATTGATGCTGGTGTTGCGCAACCAGATCATCGAGTTCAATGAAAGCAATGTGAGCGTGGTGCTCGATCTCTCCAAGCTGGAACTGAGCGAGCTCAAAGGGATCGAGCAGCCCGAAGGCGGTGGGCCGGGCACGCGGCGCGCGCGCCTAACGGGCCTGTACTACTCGCTGGTGATCAACACCAGCCGGTTAACGGAGCCGCGCTTCAAGCGCGACGACGTAAGTCCGCGCCAGTTCGTACCAGCCGAGGAGATACGCCTTGTCTGGATTGAATAGGCTCGCGCTCCTTTTGGCACTGTCGCTGGCCTCGACGCTGGGCGCCCAGGCTCTGCCCGATATCGGCGAGGCGGAGCTCGAGGACGTCAAGCTGCTGTTGCTCGATGACGCCAAAATTGCGCGCGGCATGCTAACCGCCAAAAGCGCGCGAAAGGCCCGCGACGGCAAGATCACGGTCACTGAGGTTGCGCTCATCTACGCCCGCAAAGATGGAATTCTGAGCCTGAAAGCCAGTAAGCTTCTTTACTCGCCGGGGGCGGGCGAGTTCGAGGCGCCGTCGGGCTTTGAAGCGCAGCTACCTGACGGCGGCGTGCTGAGCGTGCCGCGCGGCAACGCCAGTGTACGCACGAACCAGACGCTTGAGCTCAAGGCAGCGTGCAGCGGGGATGTGCGCCTTCGCATCGGCCCTGACGCGAAATCGCCCCTTGATTCGAAAATCACGGACCCGACCGTTGCACTGAGCTTTGACGAAGACGGCAAGACGCGGGCCTTGCGCGCGTCAGGCACAAGGGGAGCAACGCTCAAGGCGGCCTTTTCGCGGCTGCCTTCTCTAGGTGGCAGCGCATCGGCAGCACAGCTCATGCTGGTATGCAACAGCGCCGTGAGCTTTGAGATGTCCGAACGCGAAGCCACGCTGCGCCTGTCCGGGCGCGTACGCGGAAGCGTCGAGCAAAAACTGCGCACGTTCACCGTGAGTTGCAGCACTCTGCGGCTTCGCGCATTGCTGAGCGGAGCGAACTTTGAGCCAGCCGAACTCGAGGCCGAGGGTGGCGCCCGCATAGAAGCCGAGGATCTTTCGGCGTCGGCCGGCCACGTGCTGCTTGTTGAGACTCTGGTTTCACGCACGGCAACGCTGACCAGGGACGCGCGCGCTCGAACCTGGCCCGAGGGGCAGTTTCTGGAACTGCAGGCCCAGGATTACGCGATTCTGCGCGCTGACGTTCAGGGTCAAGCCGACGGCTCCCTGGAGCTGGAGCTCAAGGGCAGCGCGCAACTCCTTGCGCTGGGG
>Ga0154020_10007834_pt1 | contig 12439 bp, 4 predicted proteins | sample Klosneuvirus_201_FD_109709 | JGI IMG/M metagenome (GOLD analysis project Ga0154020, IMG submission 109709) | Active sludge microbial communities from wastewater, Klosterneuburg, Austria - Klosneuvirus_20160825_MG | ecosystem: Engineered > WWTP > Aerobic digester > Activated sludge | place... | reverse complement strand
GCGAGCCGGATTGGAGAATCGTAACCATACCCCGTTATACTTCACGCGGTCCAGACTGATGTCCTTTCAACGTCAACGTTTTCCATGTCCCTTCTCCCCCTGGAAAGGGGGAGAAGGTGGCCGACAGGCCGGATGAGGGGGCTGACCTGGAGTTAATATGATCAACCAAAAACGAGTTGATTCTTTCCCCCTCACCCTAGCCCTCTCCCCCGTGGAAAACGTGTCAAGTGGGAAAATCAATTGCGGGGGAGAGGGGACAATCGCAAGAAAATCCACAGCATCATTTCTGACCGCGTGAAGTATAGCCTTGCAGCGGGTCGTTGAAATTCTTTGCCACGGCTCCCGCCAATGTAGAGGCGAATGGCGTCGAGGCGAAAGCGAGGGATGACGGCTACGGGCCGTTGAAAGCAAAAGAAGCCCGGCTTTTGATAAAAGCCGGGCTTCTGATCTCGCGTCAGTTGATCGCTGAATATTGGGTTACGGATGCGGCCTAAGGCGTGTTTCGAACTGCGCTGGCCTGCTCAATCGCTCCGCGTGACTCCCCTGTGAGGAAGTTATCCACGCGGGCTACAGACTGCAATTTCTCGAACGTCTCGCCAACCATCTTCTGTACTTCGCGTTCGGTCAGATCGGCCTGCAATTGCGCCTGCACATCTTTGGGATCATGATCAACTGGTTCTGTCCGGCCTTCGAATTTCAAAATCGCAAACTGATTAGGACCGATCTGCAGAATGCCTGAGATTTCGTTCGGCTTCTCGACGTTAAAGGCAAACGCTGCCTTACGAAGATTTTCGTGTGCGCCGGAGTTCATGCGAATCGGCGGAATGACACCGCCCAACGCACGACTGTTCGGCTCGACGCTGTAGTCTCGTGCAAGTGCGTCGAAGTCGTCTGGATTGTCTTTGGCCTTCTGCCACACTTCCTGAGCCCGACGCTGCTTGTCACACACAATCATGCGAGCCTTCACGCGTGGTCCGTAGTTGTCTTCGTACGCCTGCTGCATCATTTCCTGCGTGATCGTGACGTCCTTGCCAGCCAGTTTTCGCAGCGCCAGCATCGGCCAGATGATGTCACGCTGATACTGAGCTGGCGAAAGATCGCGTTCCGCTTGCAGCAATTTGTAATACTGATCCACGGCCAAGCCGAATTTCTTCGAAATTTCGATCACCTGCTGCGTCACTTCCGCTTCTGAAACGACTATGCCGCGTTCAGAGCACGCCTGCTGAATGATGGCCCGGCTGATCATATTGTCCAGAACTTCTTTGCCGTAACGTTCGACGCACTCTTTGGCGAGTACATCATAAGAGATCGGCTCGCCGTTCACTCGCGCAAACGCCGTGTTGCGAGCATCCAGATTTGCCGCACCCTGAGCTTCGTCAGCTTTCTGTTCGGCGGCCTGAGTGGTCCGGGCTCGCCAGACCTGCATCGCAATGCCCCCCGCGATCAGCACGATGAGTGTGCCGCCGATGAGGATTCCGCCACGAGCGAGTCGGGTGTTTGCCGTTTTCCCGGCTGCAGTTGACTGGGAGGGTTCGGACATAATGCTGGGCTCCAGGGTCGAGAAATCTCGACGCGAAAGGAAGTGAGTTAATGTTGAGATGCGGGGGAAATTTTTGAGCACAGGGGGGGGCTGTGTGCCATCGTTTGAACTGTTCTCAACTTCGGCTGATAAGGTCCGAAGTCGCAGAATCTGCCGTTTTAAGCACGACGCGCACAGGCAACTTCTCGGGTTATACGCATTTTTATGAAATGCAGTCAAGTTCGGTTTTTCAGAAGCGCAGAAGGCTTTGGAGAATTGAGAAACCTGTGGATTCTGCTACACTGTGTACGCACTGTTTTGATGCCGTAAAGATTTGCCATAAAACAACTTGCACGCAGTTGCGACCCGATAAATTCTTCAGGAGGAAACCCGCTTGTCTACCGATGATCCCCAAGTCGATAGCACCGTGCCCTTTGATCCGCGAATTCTCAGGACTGACATCCGAAATGAGATGCAGACCAGCTATCTGACGTACGCGATGAGCGTCATTATCAGCCGTGCTTTGCCGGATGTGCGAGACGGACTGAAGCCTTCTCAGCGGCGAATTTTGGTCGCCATGAATGACCTGAATCTTGGCCCAAACGGCGGTCGTAAGAAATGTGCGAAGATCGCTGGTGACACCAGCGGTAACTATCACCCGCACGGCGAAGGGGCCATCTATCCAACGCTCGTGCGTATGGCCCAGGAATGGGTGATGCGCGAAGTACTGATCGACAAACAGGGCAACTTCGGCTCGCTCGCGGGCCTGCCCCCAGCTGCCATGCGATACACTGAAGCGCGACTCTCCGGCGCCGCCGCAGAAATGATGCGCGACATCGATCGCGAAACGGTGGATTTCGCGCCGACGTATGATAACGATCGACTTGAACCTGTCGTCCTGCCGGCTCGGTTTCCAAATCTCCTTGTCAACGGCTCCAGTGGTATCGCGGTTGGTATGGCGACCAGCATGCCTCCGCACAACATGGCCGAAGTCTGCGAATCCGTCATTCGCGTGATCGATAATCCAGATCTCTCGCTCGATGAACTTCTGGACGCGATTCCTGGACCTGACTTTCCAACCGGAGGAATCATCTGCGGCAACATGGGGATTCGTCAGGCCTACATGACCGGACGTTCCACACTGACTCTGCGTTCCCGCACGCACTTCGAAACCGAAAAAAACTCAGACGTCATTGTCGTCACCGAGATTCCGTATCAGGAAACTCGTGACCGCATTCGTGAAAAACTGGAACTGCTGGTTCGCGACGAACGCATCAAGGGTATCGCAAGAATCGTGGACCTCACCGACCGCACCATTCCCGCGTGGCAGGTACGACTGCATATCGTGCTCAAACGCGATGCCGACAAAGAAGTGGTCCTGAATCAGCTCTACCAGTATTCCCCGCTGCAGACGACCGTCAGCGTGATCATGCTGGCACTGGAAGGCAACCGTCCGAAACTGTTGACGGTCCGCATGCTGCTGGATTCCTTTATCCGCCATCGCGTGGACGTGATCCGGCGACGCACCGAATTTCTGCTGCGAGAAGCCCGCAAGCGCAAGCATACGGTGGAAGGACTGTTGCTGGCTCAGACGGACATCGATCGCATTATCAAGACGATCCGCGACTCCGCCAGCCGCGCCGCCGCGAAGGAAGCGTTGCAGACGATTCCGATCCCGTCGCCACTCGTGTCGCGTGCTCTGGGCGAGGACGGTTTCAAGGCGTTTGTCCTCGAAAATGGCGAAGCGACGGATTATTTCCTGTCCACAAATCAGTCGGAAGCCATCGTTTCGATGCAGCTTGGTTCGCTCGCCAATCTGGAACGCGAAAAGCTGGTTGCTGAGCATCAGCATTTGCTCGACAACATCAGTGAGTTCCTGCGCCTGCTCTCCGACGAAGCGAATCTCCGTGCGGTTGTACGAGCCGACATGGAAGAGTTGAAAGCTCGCTTCCCGGACAAACGCCGCACGACGATTTCCGACGAAGAACTTGGCGATTACGACAAAGAGGCGCTCATCGCCGAACAGCCGATGGTTGTGACCATGTCACAGCGTGGTTACATCAAGCGAACTCCGCTGGATGTCTACGAAGCTCAGAACCGAGGCGGCAAGGGCATCAAAGGCGCGACCTCCGACGAAGAAGATCCGATCGCGCATTTGTTCGTCTCCAGCACGCACGACTTCTTGCTCTTCTTCACTGACAAAGGCAAGGTCCACTGGATCAAGGTCTACGATCTTCCGCTCCAGGCGCGCACCGGCAAAGGCCGAGCCCTGGCGAATCTGTTCACGCTGGAAGAAGGCGAAGGCATTGCCAACTGCTTCAGCGTCCGCTACTTCCCGGACGACAAGTATCTGGTTATCGCAACGCGCCAGGGCATCATCAAGAAGACCGCATTGTCAGCTTACGGTCGTCCGATGAAGGGCGGCATCATCGCGATCCGTCTGGACGAAGGCGACGCACTGGTCGATGTTCGCATCGTGGAAGGCGACAACGACCTTGTGCTGTCAACATCCGGCGGAATGGCCATCCGCTTCAATCACGAAGACGCGCGTCCGATGGGTCGAGCGACCCGCGGCGTGAAAGGAATCAAGCTCAAGAAAGAAGAAATCGTCGTCGGCATGGTCGTTGCCGATCCGGACCGGACACTCCTCAGCATTTGCGAATTTGGCTACGGCAAACGGACACCGTTTGGTCCGGGGGAATTGGATTCCGGTGAAGATGTTTCTGGAGAAGAACTCGCCATTGGCACCACGGCCGTGACAGATCTTCCGTCGTCAGAAGAACTGCCGGACGCCACAGATGACGCCGACGTCGAATTGGAAGAAGAAGCGGAATCCGAAGGCGAAGCTTCGGTAACCAGCAACAACCAATACCGCCGCCAGCGCCGCGGCGGCAAGGGTGTCCGCGACATCAAGACGACAACTCGCAACGGCAAAGTTGTCGATGTGCTTTCGGTCATCGACTCCGACGAAGTGCTGATGGTCACCTCCCGAGGCAAGATTCAACGCATCCGCGCGTCCGACATCAACACCATCGGCCGCAACACCCAGGGCGTCCGCATCATCCGCCTCGACGAAGGCGACACGCTGGTTTCGTGCGCCGTAATTCCGGCCGACACAATTGACGCGGAAGCGGCCAGAGCCGTCGCGACGGCGGCGGCCGCTCAGGCCGCGATTGCGGCTGAAACGCCAAATTCCAACACGGTCCGTGTCGAAGAAGATGATGCTGCGGATGAAGCAATGCAGTAAATTCGTGTAAGAACCTGAGCATTGCTTCTCGATTGGTTCACGAAAGAAAGTGGTCAGAAATGCGACCAAAGTCAGGCCTCAAGAAACGGAAGGCGCTTCGAAACAAGGCGGTATTCACGTGTGGTTTCTCCGAGCATCCGGAGGTAACAGAGTTTCGGTCTGGAGAGCAATCACCAAAATCTCGTCACAAATTTTCAATTGTTTCGTTGTTTTCCGGTTGTGGCGGAATGGATATTGGATTTCTCGGTGGATTCCAATACCTCGGAGCAGCGTACACATCACTTCCGTTTCGCATTCGTCGCGGAGAACGTGCCCCACCTTGCCAAATTGCAGGAAGGCCGATTACTGGATGAAATTGTCTCTGAGCTCATGTTGTGGCCCAGGAAATCAGTGACTATCTGAGCATAGCCTTAAAAAAATGTGGCTCTCTTCAATTAGAACAGCGGTCGCAGACGAAGAAAACGAATGAAGAAATATGAAAACGATCGCCACTTTGTCGAGACTCTGGTAGAGCCACTGCGTACCTGCGCTTCGTATGTTCCAAAGCTGGGCACGTCGGACGTCGAGGGTGTAGGCCTTTCAGGATTTCAACAGATCTATTCTGAGGATTCCTTGTATCACTGGGTTGGGTTAGACTCGCCATTGATGTACGCCGCTCACAAGGCTGCTGGCGGAATGACATCGATCTATCGACAACTTGGAATTGGCTGCGAACGATTTTTCCAGTCGATTTTGGAAACGGAACTCGGGCTGAGCCGGGACGATCTTGCGTGGGGATACGACGCAAGACAGGAAAATGGGAAGACGCGGCGACTTGAACTGGACGCAAGAATCGATTCCGCGCAAATTGCATCAGCCGCAATCCGAGGTGATCGGCTATTCGTTGTCTGATTTTTTCCAACGAAATACGGAGGAAATCCGAGAAGAGGTTGGTCTCATCCTGAAGGCGTTACTTTCACCTTGAAATGAGTGTGTGATACGTCTGCATTGACTGGCCGTCGAAAACTCCTGTGTTTCGTAATCGCTTTTTAGCACACCATCTTGAGTTCCATCCAGGCGAGCTGGATGGGGACTGACTTGCGGCCTTGCCGCGCATGCGGACGCCAAATTTGCTTACTGGACGTCGTTTGACCGAGGCTCCTCACGGCGGAGCGTGATGGCGACATTTCTACGGCCAAAGCGTTGGGACTTGATCTCGATGAAATGCTTTCGCCGTCGCTGCTGGAAAAAGTCTCGTACGTCGGCACGCTGCTGAAGTCGTTTCGACAGGGCGATGTGGCGATCGACAAGCTGCTCGACATATCGCGGGGCCGAAGAATGTTCGAGCTCCCGCTTCGGCGGCCGTGATGGCGGATGGCGGTCGTTATCAGCGGTGTGAAAAAAACGAGTCGGAGGATGGCGGGCGTCGCACTCACTGGTTTGAAGACAAGGCCGGGCTGTGTCTGGAATTGGGCGGACGTCGTGATGGAGTGGCTGCTGCCGACAGCGTCGATGATCTTCCCATGAGTCCCAAAGTGATCACGCGCGACATTGTTGCGACTCTGGAAAACAGCCGTCACCTGGGCCTGAAACTGGCGGCGCATGCATGGTTCCTGGGATTGTTTCAGGCGGAGTTCAAAGCGTTCGTCGGCGATGGCAGTTCATGGATCTGGACGATCTTTGACAAACACTTCCGCGCGTTCAAGTTCATAGCCGTGCTGGATATCATCCATGCTGTGACTTATGCGTTCGCCGCCGCGATGGCGGGCCGCACGGAAGCCGAAGGAACGGTGATTTATCACCAGTGGGTCTCGTGGCTATGGTCGGGCGAAGTCTCGCAGCGAAGTCTCGCAGGTGATTGCGGCTTTGGCGAAACGACAGTTAGAACTGGGGCCAGCCACTGCTGAAGATGGTCCCACGAGCCCTCGGCGAATTGTGAGCGCGGCGTTGACGTATTATCAGAATCAACAGTCGCGGATGAAGGGGACGGAGAAATTCTGGAGCAAAGAGGGTGGCCAGAGCGTGATTCCGCTTCGCGCGGACAACCTGAGCGGAACGGACCCACTTGCGGTATTTTGGAAGGAGCGATCGAAAAACCGCACTGGCTTCCGCCGCAGCGCCGGCTCAAAAAAAACCGCCGCGAGGCTGACCGCTACGTAACGAACCCTGTCGCGCACCCCGGTAAGGATCGCTCGAGAAATAACTGGCGATTTGGGGGTCGTAGGACAGGCTTCCAGCCTGTCTGTTTGCAGAAGACAGGCTGGAAGCCTGTCCTACCTTATTTCTCGATCGATCCTAACGTTACTTGGCCGCTTTGCGGGACAGCGCGATGCGGCGGCGGGCGGTGTCGATTTCCATGACGGTCACCTTGACGATGTCGCCGACCGATACGACTTCGGACGGATCGCGGATGAAGTGGTCGGCGAGTTGTGAAATGTGGATCAGGCCATCCTGATGCACGCCGATGTCCACAAAGGCACCGAACTTCGTGACGTTTGTGATGACACCTTCGACGACCATGCCTGGGGCGAGGTCCGAGATTTCCTGGATCGAGTCCGAAAACGTGGCGACTTTGAATTCACTGCGAGGATCGCGGCCGGGACGCTGCAGTTCCTGGATGACGTCACGCACGGTGAATTCGCCCGCGTCCGCCGAGACCAGATCCGCGACGCTCAGTTGCGTTACCAGTTGTTCGCTGCCGATCAGGGATTTGACGTCCGTCTTCAGGACCGCCGCGATCTTTGAAACGAGCGGATACTGTTCCGGATGCACGGCGGAATTATCGAGCGGCTGGACACCATCGCGGATTCGGAGAAATCCAGCAGCCTGCTGATACGCTTTCTGACCGAAACGCGGCACTTTGAGAAGTTCGCTGCGAGACCGAAACGCACCATGTTCGTTGCGGAACGCCACGATCTTCTTCGCCAGTACCGCCCCGATCCCGGCGACATACGACAGCAGCGACGGACTGGCCGTATTGGCATCGACGCCCACGGAATTTACGCACGATTCAACTTCGCGGTCCAGAGCCTTCTTCAGCAGTGACTGATCCACATCGTGCTGATACTGCCCGACGCCGATTGACTGCGGATCGATCTTCACCAATTCGGACAGAGGGTCCTGCAATCGATGAGCGATGCTGACGGCACCGCGGACGGTGACGTCCAGATCAGGATACTCTTCAATCGCTGTCTCACTGGCAGAATAAATCGAGGCTCCTGCTTCGTTCACGACGACTTTGGTCGTCTTCAGGCCATGCTCGCGGATGAGGTCGGAAACAAAGCGATCGGTCTCACGCGACGCTGTGCCGTTGCCGATCGAAATCAGTGTCGCCTTGTGTTCTTTGATCAAACGCAACAAAGTGGCGGCGGCCTGCTGTTTGTCTTCGCGGGGAGGCGTCGGGTAAATCGTTTCGTTTGTCAGAAACTGTCCGGTCTCATCGACAACCGCGACTTTGCAACCAGTGCGAAATCCGGGATCAATGCCGATCGTGACTTGCGGACCCGCAGGTGCCGCCATCAGCAGATCACGCATGTTTTTGGCAAACACCTGAATGGCCTCAGCGTCTGCCTTTGCCTTCAGCTGCTGCAACAGCGTGCTTTCCGCCGCCGGGCGCACGAGGCGTTTGTAGCAGTCGTCGGCGGCAGACTCCAGTTCCGTGCGAAATTCAAAGTTGGGATTGGCGATCACGCGCGACTTGAGCTGCCGCTGATGGGTCTCATCATCGATCGCCAGACCGACGCGCAGCACGCCTTCGGCCTCGCCGCGCTGCATCGCCAGAAATCGATGCGCTGGCATCCGCGAGATGCGTTCGTGGCAGTCGAAGTAGTTTTCGAATTTGGCACCCTCTTCGGCTTTGCCTTTGCGGACGGTCGAGACCAGTTCGCCTTTCTGAACCTGTTCCAGCATCCACTGGCGGGTTGCCGCGTTCTCAGCCCACACTTCCGCCACAATGTCACAGGCTCCGCGAAGTGCTGATTCTTCGTCGCTCACGTCCTTTTCGGGATTGATGAACGGTTTGACGGCGTCTCGACGATTGCCCGTCAGACGCTGCTGCCCAAGGAGCAGGTCGGCGAGCGGCTGCAATCCTCGTTCACGGGCCATGGCCGCACGGGTTCGTTTTTTGGGCTTGAAGGGAAGATACAAGTCTTCCAGCACGCGGCTTTCCGTGCAGGCTTCAATTTGTGCTCGAAGTTCCGGCGTGAGTTTTCCCTGTTCGGCGATAGTTTTGAGGATCGTGTTTTTTCGCGCCGCCAGTTCGCGGGCTCGGGCCAGAAGATCTTCGATGCTGCGAAGCTGGCGCTCGTCGAGTCCTCGTGTGGCTTCTTTGCGATAGCGAGCGATGAAGGGGATCGTGTTGCCGTCTTCCAGCAGTCGCACGGCCCCTTCGATCTGTGCGAGAGACACCTTGAGTTCCGCCGCGACCTCGCGACAGAATTCTGCCAACTGAAATTCAAAACCCACAGGTTCGGTTGCTTGAACATCGCTCATTGTGTGTTCGTCCGTGTTGTTCGCGTCTGAATGTCTATCGTCCGTTGCCGAGTTTTTTCCGGAAATACCTACCTGGTTTGGCGGGCGGCACAAATAAGTCTACCAAATATGTGACCCCGCCGAAGGAATCCGACCTGAGAGAGGTCGGACTACGTAGGCAGATCTGTCCTCAGATCTGCATCCTTCAGCATGGTCGATCGCAATCGGGCCGCCAGACGAGCGGCGTGGTCAAAGGAACATGATAAAAATTCCAGGACAACAGGACAGCAGGACAGGAATCCACCGATCCGTTTCCCGCTTTCAGATTTCCGTCCATTCATTTTTCTGTCCCGTTTCTTTGCAGCTGGGCGAAGTGATGCCGCTCCGGATCCTTGACAGCGCAAAAAATGAGGCTGTGATCCGAAGACCACAGCCTCATCCAGAGGGGAATTGCGGTAGACAGGACTTGAACCTGCACGGGTTGCCCCACACGCCCCTCAAGCGTGCGCGTCTGCCAATTTCGCCACTACCGCAAAGCCGTTCAATTTGTGGAATCAATCAGCCGTTGTTGCCGACGAGTCGAGGAAACCCGCCAGCCAGCCTTCGCATCCGCAAATTCGAGGCGAAGAATACCAGCCAGGGAGTCGCAGATTCAAGCCGATTGCCCGAGCAACACACACAGGCTACGAATTCCCGCTTTTTGCTTCCTCAGAATCGACACAAGCGGAGGAGTCTGGTTCACGCCGGGCGATCCTTAGAACCTGTCCACGAATAGGTTCGGGGATTTGAACGACGCATGACACCGGTCTGAAAGCTGCGAAAACCGTCGGCGGAGCGACGGGTCTGCTGTACACCCGGCGCTCCGCCGACGGGATCGTTTCGCTGCGGCGTTTGATACGTCGAAAAAAGTCGAAGTTGAAAATGGACACTGAATACTCCACGCGGCTTGGAATAAGGCTGTCAATTCTCGTTCCAGGGCTCCAGCCCTGGAACGCACTGCACTGGAGGCTCCTGCCTCCAGCGAGAATCACGGGAGGCAGGAGCCTCGGAACAAGGACATCAATGCACACTGCGTGAAGTATAGCATCCAGCGTATTCGCAACTTTCGCGGAGCGAAAGGCGACATTTATGGTCCGCTCGATGCTTAGGCGAGCGGCAGAAATCGATCTATACTTCACGCGGTCCAGACGAAGGTACTTTCAAAGGGAACGTTTCCCATGTCCCTTCTCCCCTTGGCAACAATGGCGTGGACTTAAGCTCTCCATCCGACCTCGCAGACTGTCGATTTAACACTAACCCGAAGCGCCAGCGAGGCAAAAACTTCACGCCAAGGGAGAAGCATAACTTGTTGCCTCGCTGGCGCTTCGGGTTAGTAAAACGCACTAAATCGACAGCCTGACAAGGGGGAGAAGGTGGCCGTCAGGCCGGATGAGCGGGGGGGGCTGACTTGGAGTTCATATGATGAACCAGAAAACAGGGAATTCTTCCCCCTCACCCTAGCCCTCTCCCCCGTGGAAAATCTGTCAAGTTGGAAAATCAATTGCGGGGGAGAGGGGACAATCGCAAGAAAATCCACAGCACCATTTCTGACCGCGTGAAGTAGACCCGCTGCAGGACGGTGAATTTGCTACTGCCAGTTTGGACTTCAGATCGGGAAACAGCTAGCATTCTGGCCCATACTTCCCGCCCAACGACTGGACAAGCGGCGCGCGAGTCACTCACTCCTGACAGGCCTTGCGTTCCATGACAGACGATGCCAAGCGGTCATCAACCACCCCTCTCTCCCCATCCGACCTTCGCTCCGCCGACCAGATTGCGGATCCGCCGCGAACGTTTGGTTCGATCCTGCTGCAAATTGGTCCAGGTTTGATCATTGCCGCCAATATCGTAGGATCCGGCGAGTTGATCATGACGACGAAAACCGGAGCTCAGGCCGGAATTTCGCTGCTCTGGCTGATTCTGCTCGGCTGTGTCGTCAAAGTATTCGTGCAGCTGGAATTTGGTCGATTCGCGATCAGCAACGGTGAAACAACGCTCACGTCACTCAATCGAGTTCCCGGCCCGAAGATACTTGGAATTAGCTGGATCGTCGCGTTCTGGGCGATCATGGTCTCAACATCGACCGGGCAACTGGGCGGAATTCTGGGAGGAGTCAGTCAGTCGGTCTCGATTACGTTTCCGATCACAGGCGACTATCGGGAAGCGGTCCAGATTCCGGCCGAGAAAGATTTACGGGATCATGCCGACTGGAAGAACGGAAAGATTCCAGAGACCACGCGACTGCGGCGAATCGAAGACGAACTGATCGAACTCGGCGATCGCGGGAAGATCCTCCTTGATCTGACGATGGCGGGCAAAGACCTGAAGGACAAAGACGGAATCAGCCTGGTTGACCCTTGGACGATGGACGACAAGATCTGGGCCATTGTCATCGGGCTAGGCACTGCCGTCATCCTGTTTGTCGGGCGGTACAAACTCATTGAGACGTTTTCGGTGGCGCTCGTGGTCGCGTTTACGTTCATCACCGTTGGAAACGTCGCGGCGCTGCAACGGACGACGTATGCCATTTCGGGAAGCGAATTTCTGCATGGATTGAGCTTTCATCTACCGGACACGGGCGACTGGAAAGCCGCGCTGGTGACGGCGTTCTCCACGTTCGGCATTATCGGGGTCGGAGCATCGGAACTCATTAGCTATCCATACTGGTGTCTGGAGAAAGGCTATGCGAGGTCCGCAGGGCCACGGACGGCAGATGAATCCTGGCTGCGTCGAGCTCAGGGTTGGTTCTACGTCATGAAGTGCGATGCCTTCACATCAATGGCGATTTATACGCTCGCCACGGCGGCATTTTTTCTGATGGGTGTGGCGGTGCTGCATTCCGAAGGACGCAATCCGGAAGGCATGAGGATGGTGAGCACGCTGGCTCGCAGTTACGTTCCGATCTTCGGGGAGTACGCGAAGTGGTTGTTCCTGTCCGGGGCGGTTGCGGTGCTCTATTCGACATTCCTTGTCGCCAACGCCGGCAATGCGAGGATGGTCGCGGACTTTGCTGGAGTCATTGGCCTGTCTTCAAAAAATGCCGACAGTCAGGCTCGTCGGAACTTGGTGCGTGGACTGTCCACATTCTTGCCGATCCTTTGCATTGTGCTTTACCTGATTTTTCCCAAGCCAACGCTGCTCATCACCATTGCGGGAATGACGCAATTCCTGATGCTGCCGATGCT
>Ga0154020_10007833_pt1 | contig 12439 bp, 11 predicted proteins | sample Klosneuvirus_201_FD_109709 | JGI IMG/M metagenome (GOLD analysis project Ga0154020, IMG submission 109709) | Active sludge microbial communities from wastewater, Klosterneuburg, Austria - Klosneuvirus_20160825_MG | ecosystem: Engineered > WWTP > Aerobic digester > Activated sludge | place... | reverse complement strand
GATGGTCTTCCAAAAGATTGAATAGCAGTAAGTGCGGAACGAATACTTCTTCCGGTATATAACACATCATCAATAAAAATGACCTTTTTATCTTCTACAATAAAATCAATTTGGGTTTTATTGGCCTCTAATGACTTTTCTCCTCTTCTAAAATCATCTCTAAAAAAAGTAATATCAAGCAATCCGAATTGAATATTTTTCACTTGGTATTCGTCCTGCAATACTTTCACAATTCTCTTAGCTAAAAAAGCTCCGCGTGGTTGTAATCCAATAATAATCGTATCCGAGAAATCAAGGTGTTTTTCAATCAGTTGACAGGCCAAACGATGGAGAATGATATTGACTTCTTTGGAAGTGAGCAATACTTTTTGACTCATAGTTGTAGTGTTTGGAGTGTAAAGATATAATTTTTTTACGATTTGGGTTTAAAAAAATCCCGATACGTGGTAACGGGATTTCATATAATTAGGCATACATCTTTTTTCTCAACTCTTTTACTTTGTCATCTTCCAGATATTCATCAAAAGTCATGTAGCGATCAATTACGCCATTTGGTGTAATTTCCAAGACACGATTGGCTACCGTTTGAGCAAATTCGTGGTCATGGGTAGTGAACAAAACCGACCCTTTAAAGTTTTTCAATGAATTATTAAAGGCCTGAATCGATTCCAAATCCAAGTGATTGGTTGGTTCGTCTAACATTAACACATTGGCACGAAGCATCATCATTCTGGAAATCATACAACGCACTTTTTCTCCACCTGATAAAACTCTACCTGTTTTTAGGGCTTCTTCTCCTGAAAAAATCATTTTTCCTAAAAAGCCACGCACATAAACCTCATCGCGTTCTTCTTCTGTTTTTGCCCATTGACGCAACCAATCCACAAGGGTTAAATCATTCTCAAAAAAGGAATGATTATCTCCCGGAAGGTAAGACTGAATCGTTGTGATACCCCAATCAAAGGTTCCTGCATCAGGCTTTTGATTACCGTTTAATATTTCGTAAAAAGCAGATGTTGCCCGTGAATCTTTGGAAAAAACAACTACTTTATCACCTTTAGCCATGTTCAAATCAACATTTTTAAATAAAACTTCCCCTTCAACAGAAGCACCTAAACCCACAACATTTAATATTTGGTCACCCGCTTCACGCTCTTGGTCAAAAATAATGGCGGGATAGCGACGACTTGACGGCTTAATCTCATCTAAATTTAATTTTTCAATCATTTTTTTACGGGAAGTTGCCTGTTTTGATTTGGCTACGTTCGCACTAAAACGACGGATAAATTCTTCTAACTCTGCTTTTTTCTCTTCTGCCTTTTTGTTTTGTTGTGCTCTTTGTTTGGCCGCTAACTGGCTACTTTCGTACCAAAAAGTATAATTCCCCGAATAATGCGTTATTTTTCCAAAATCAATATCCGATACGTGTGTACAAACCGCATCTAAAAAGTGACGGTCATGCGATACCACTAAAACGGTGTTTTCATAATTGGCTAAGAAATTTTCTAACCAACCGATAGTTTCAAAATCAAGGTCATTTGTGGGCTCATCCATAATCAACACGTCGGGATTTCCAAAAAGTGCTTGAGCCAAAAGGACTCTCACTTTTAATTTTCCATCCATATCAGCCATTAACGAATAATGCAAATCTTCAGTTATGCCTAAGTTAGACAGTAATGTAGCTGCTGCAGAATCCGCGTTCCAACCATTCATCTCTTCAAATTGAACTTGCAATTCACCAATTCTATCGGAATTCTCGTCAGTATAATTGAGGTACAATTCATCCATTTCCCGTTTCACATCATACAACACTTTATTTCCCATCATTACAGTTTCTAAAACCGTATACTCATCAAACATGTTATGATTCTGATTTAATACAGACATCCTTTTTCCGGGTTCCAAAATAACTCTTCCCGAAGTAGGGTCAAATTCTCCTGAAATAATTTTCATAAACGTAGATTTCCCGGCACCGTTTGCCCCAATTATTCCATAGCAATTGCCTTGGGTAAAGGTTACATTTACTTCATCAAACAAAATTCTTTTGCCGAATTGAACTGATAAATTTGAAACTGTCAACATGTGATTGTGTATTTTAAAAAACGTTGCAAAAGTAGAAAAAATAAAGCACTTTTTGGCCAGACCTATTTAGAATAAATATAGGTTTATTTTAACTGTCTATTAACAAGCCGTAAACAGTAGAAAAAATATATTTGTTTCAAATTAATACCACCAAATGATTGCCTATTCAAAAAAAATACCTTTTATCTGTCTTGTAGCAACACTTTATGCTTTTATCGGGTGTCAAAAAGAATTCAAAGATGATAATTTTACAGCCTATTTTGGAGGAGAAGTCATCAATCCAAAAAGCAACTTTGTCCTCTTTTTAAAGGATGACGTGGTAATTGATACTATTTACTTAGATAATAAAAATAGGTTTATACAAAAATTTGATTCTCTTGCTCCCGGTTTATATACTTTTAAACACGAACCGGAATACCAATATGTCTATTTTGACAAAAACGACAGTTTGATGGTTCGTATCAATTCTATGGAATTTGATGAATCAATTGTTTTTTGTGGTAGAGGCGATGAAAAAAATAATTTCTTAATGGAATTATACCTTAAAAATGAAGATGATCGAAGCAAAATGTTTGATGATTTTGATTTAAATCTCAATGCTTTTATTCAAAATAGTGATTCTTCATACCAATCCAAAAAGAAATTTTATTCCCATAAAAAAGAAGATATAAAATGGAGTGACGATTTTGATTTGTATGCCAAATCCATGCTTGATTTCCATCATTTTACTAAAAAAGAAATTTATCCGATGGCTCATAAAATGAGAACAGGAGAAAACGTAACAAATGAATTACCTGTTAATTACTATAATTACAGAAGTAAAATTGATTTCAACAATAAGCTGTTAACGAATTATTCTCCTTTTGTAAAGTACTTAACGCACATGTTGAATAATGTGGCTTTTACGAATATTTCACCCCAAAATCTGGAAGAAGAAGCTTTGGCATTACATATTCAAAAATTAAACATTGCCGATACGCTTTTTAAAAATGAATCTATTAAAAATAAAATTATTGACAATATTGCCTTCTCTTATCTATTAGAAGACCAAAACATTGACCAAAATAAAAAATTTCTCATTCGCTACAACCAATTGTCAACCGACAATAGCAATCTAAATGAAATCAACAAAATTGGCGAATCCATTCAATTGTTGAAAAAAGGGAATGACCTTCCTGAAGTTAATTTAGTCGACCTTAACGGAAAAACAATCAATAGCAAGTCATTGTTGAATCAAAAAACGGTGCTTTTCTTTTGGACAGAAAATGCTGAATCTCATCTTATTGCAGTTCATAAAAAAGCTTTGGAATTTCAACGAATCAACCCTGAATATCAATTCATCGCGGTTAACATTGATGAGGAGCAAGAGAAATGGTTAAAAGTACTTAAAAATCATAGTTTTGGTTCAATCAAAGAATTTCGAGCGGAAAACTTTGAAGACTTAAAAGAAAAATGGGTTATCACTAAATTACATCGCACCCTGATTATTGATGAAACAGGGAAAATCAGCAATGGGTTTGTCAACTTGTTTGATGTAAAATTTGCTGAAAATCTAAAATAACAATTACTACAAAATATAAAATCCCTTCCTGTACAACAAGAAGGGATTTTTTTATACTTAAAGACGAACTTTATTGATTTGCTTTCGCGTGATCGGCTAAAAATTGAGCCAATCCAATATCTGTTAAGGGGTGTTTTAATAACCCTAAAATAGCTGATAAAGGTCCGGTCATCACATCTGCACCAATTTTAGCACAGTTTACTATGTGCATCGTATGACGAACAGAGGCCGCTAAAATTTGTGTATCATAGCCGTAGTTGTCATAAATCTCGCGAATTTCTTCAATCAAGGCTAATCCATCAGTTGACACATCATCTAATCGACCAATAAACGGGGAAACATATGTTGCTCCTGCTTTGGCTGCCAATAAAGCCTGACCAGCAGAAAAAACTAACGTTACATTAGTTTTGATACCTCTGTCTGAAAAATATTTACAGGCTTTGATACCTTCTTTGGTCATCGGTAATTTTACCACGATTTGCTCGTGTAATTCTGACAACTCCTCCCCTTCTTTAATCATTCCATCATAATCGGTTGCGATTACTTCGGCACTTACATCGCCATCTACAATGTTACAAATGTCTACATAATGTTTCAAAACGTTATTTTTTCCGCTAATACCCTCTTTGGCCATTAACGATGGATTTGTTGTTACGCCATCTAAAACCCCTAAAGCTTGTGCTTCTTTAATTTGCTCCAAATTAGCTGTGTCAATAAAAAATTTCATATACTAGTTGTGTTTTTAATTCGGATGCAAAATTACGAATTCAATTTCAATAGTTTTAAAAAAAGTTTGTTTCAAGTTTTAGGTTTCTGGTTACATTAACTTTTCATTTTGTAGAAATCTCATGCAAAACTTAAAGTTTATAATGATTCATCAACATTTTTTCATACATTCTATCAGGCAAAACTCGTTTTAAAACAACTGAAAAGCGTTGCATAAAACTTCCAACTTTATAATGTACGTTGGGTTGGGATGTTTCAATTATTTTATGAATTGCATAAGCCATTTCATTTGGATTACTTCCGGAATCAACATGTTCATCCATCATCTTCAACGTATTTCCGTATGGAATTTTATAGGCTGAATCATTTTTCAACGGAGCATGGTAACGACCCGAGGCAATATTTGTCGCAAAATCGCCGGGTGCTACATTGGTTAATTGAATACCGAATTGTTTTACTTCCATTCGAATGGCTTCGGTAATGATTTCCAACGCACCTTTTGAGGCTGAATAAACGCTTCGATATGGCAAACCCATATAACCGGCAATAGAAGTTATATTGATGATTAAACCCGATTGTTGACTTCTCATTTGTGGTAAAATGGCTTTCATCACTTCTATCGGACCAAAGAAATTAGTTTCAAAATTGTTTTTGATTTCTTGTGTGGGAATTTCTTCCAACGGACCGGTAATTCCAACACCGGCATTGTTGATGACTACATCAATCTTTCCTTCTTTTTGAATCAATTCTGATATGGCATTGGTAATGCTATTCACGTCCCTAACATCCAATTGTAACAAAGGAAAAATGGAATCTTTTACTTGATTCGGGTTTCTACTTGTTCCATAAACTATATAACCTTTTTGATGCAAAAAAGTGCCAATTGATTTACCAATTCCGGAAGAACCGCCTGTGATGAGAATTACTTTTGACATGGTTTGGTTTAAAAAGTCAAAGATAGTGAAAAGGTTGGAAGTTGTCCGTTAGATTTGTATTCCTAATCCTGGCTTCTGAATCAAAACCACCTCCCCATTCACAATTTTAGAACCTGCAAACGTATCATTCGCTATTAAATTTGCTCCATCCAAATCGAGATAATCGGCAAAAGATGCCAAGGCAATTCCGGCAGAAATACCTACTGTCGACTCCGTCATGCAACCAATCATCAGCTTGAATTGCATCACTTTTGCTTTATGGATAATTTCTAACGAAGGTGTCAATCCTCCACATTTCATTACTTTTATATTGAGCGTTTTGTAATGTGGTTGTAACAATTCTAAATCGTCAATCGATTGCAAGTCTTCATCCGCCATCCAATTGGCATAACCGACTCGCGTCAAATGTCGATAGTATTCAGCCCCTTTGGGCATCGGTTGTTCAAAATATAAGAAAGCCGCTGAAAGCGGATCATTCGCGATGGCTTCACATTGTTCCAAGGTGAAACTCCCGTTCGAATCAATGCTGATTTGTTTGCCTGTTGCCAACAGTTTATCCCGCAAGGAAGTAGACCACGTATTTACTTTCACTTTACAATAATTCCAGTCAGACGCTAGTATTTGTTTCACTTGAATTTCTTCGTCATCCATGCTAATCGTAATAGAAGATTCCGGATAAACCCTTGTCTCCAACTGATTCATTTCGGCAAACGTTTTGTTTTCTACCTTTCCATACAAATCCCAATAGGCACAATCCAACGCCGCTTGTAAAAACGGTGGCAAAGCATAGCTCTTCAATTGGTGAAAAAAAGTAAAGGGTGACACGAGTGGCAAAGCAGCCACTACCGGTTGAAGCTTAGCTAATTCCACTTCAAAATCAGCCAACAGAATATGGTAATAATCTATTTCTGTACATTCGCCGTACCCCGTTTTTCCATCAAAAGTAATTGAAATAATTAACGCTTTTCTGAAATCATAAACCCCATAAGCTATCTTGAAAGGTGCTTTCAGTTGATGACGAACAATTTTTCATTTTAATTCCATCGGATAAAAGTCGGGAAAAATTACTGAAAGTGAGTGAAGGAATTTTAAACTCCCGAAGCTTCGGGATAAATAAAAAATGGCAAGCGACCTACATCGCACCGCTACAACCACATACCTTTGCTGTGTTCCCACCCTGGAGGAGTTTGCAGGAGCTGGTCGTGTAGGACTTGCCGTTGCAAATATACAATCTTTTTATATTTTTGCAAGTAATTTTACCTAATACAAATCGTTATATTTGCCTAATATATTTCTTTCGACCATGAAAAAGCATAACTTATTATCTTTCATTTTATTAACTGCCACTCTTGTGAGTTGCGGCGATACCGTTACAGACAAAAAAAACTTATTTGCCTTTGATACTGCCCAACTAAAAGAACAATTTACCACCGAAGAAACCACAAAATTGTCTGTTGCTAACAAAGCAAACAAAACCATTGACAGCATTGTCTACTTTGTTAATGAGATAAAAATAGGTTCCGTAAAAGGACACAATTCCCTGGAGTTAAACTTTGCAAAGGAGAAACTGGGTTATCAATACCTTAAAGCCATGGTCTATTTTGAAGACGACTTTGCCGAAGCTACCCATCGGGTGGAATTAGTTTCGAATATCCAACCCAAGTTATTAAATTACATCATCGTGAACACCTTTCCGCATGACATCAAGGCCTACACGCAGGGCTTAGAGTTTCACCGCGACACCTTGTTAGAAGGAACCGGAAACGGTGCCGGAAACGGAACAGGATTAAAAGGCATCTCCAGTTTACGCAAAACCGATTTCAAAACCGGGAAAGTATACAAAAGCGTAGAACATCCCGAAGCAATCTTTGGCGAAGGCATCACAGTATTAAACAATAAAGTGTATCAACTCACCTGGCGAAACCTGACCGGATTTATTTATGATGCCAATACCTTCAAACAACTCAAAACATTCAAGTATTCCAGAGAGATTGAGGGTTGGGGCTTGTGTAATGATGGCAAAATATTATATCAATCCGATGGGACTGAGAAAATATATACCTTAAATCCGGAAACGTTAAAGATAGAAGGAAGCATCAACGTCTATTCCGGTGCGAATAAAATCAAATCGGTGAACGAGTTGGAATGGATTAACGGTAAAATCTTCGGGAATATTTATCAAAGAGACGCCATTGCCATCATCAACCCGGCTAATGGAGCCGTGGAAGCCGTGATTAACCTCGCTGAACTAAAAAAGAAAGTCACCCAACATCCCGACATCGATGTGCTGAACGGAATTGCTTATAACGCAAAACGCAAGACCTTGTTTGTTACCGGTAAGAACTGGGATAAGATGTTTGAAATTCGCGTGGGAGAATAAATTGCAGGTTATTGGTCATCACCCTTTTACTAATTAATCGTTACACTAAACCTTCTTAGTGAAACTCCCCAAACACCTTCGTTGCTTCATTATAGGCACTCTCAAAGCTCATCGGGCTGGTGTTTGTGTTTTCCTTTTGGGTGGTAAAGTAAGACAATAACTTCTCTGTCGGCATGTTTCCTGTTAAATCGTCTTTGGCCATGGGGCAACCGCCAAAGCCCTGAATCGCTCCATCAAAACGGCGGCAACCTGCCTTGTAGGCGGCGTCCACTTTTTCAAACCATTTGTCCGGAGTGGTGTGCAGGTGAGCTCCAAACTCAATGCTTGGGTATTTCGGTATCAGGTGGGCAAACAAATAGGAAATCACGTCCGGGGTGGAACTTCCGATGGTGTCGGAAAGGGATAAGATTTTCACCCCCATGTTGGCTAATCGTTCCGTCCACTCCCCTACGATGTCCACATTCCATGGGTCGCCATACGGATTGCCGAATCCCATCGACAAATAGGCCACCACTTCCTTGTTTGTGTTTGCCGCAATCGTTAAAATCTCTTGCAAGGTGACTAACGATTCTGCGATGGTCTTGTGGGTGTTCCGCATTTGGAAGTTTTCCGAGATGGAAAAAGGAAAACCTAAATAGTGAATGGCCGCTTGTTGCGAGGCCAGCTCCGCTCCCTGGGTGTTGGCCACAATGGCGAGCAGTTTGCTACGCGTTTGCGACAAATCGAGTTGGGCTAACACTGCTGCCGTATCCGCCATTTGGGGGATGGCTTTGGGGGACACAAAACTTCCTACATCGAGCGTATCAAAGCCTACCCGCAGCAACGATTGGATGTAGGCTACTTTCCGCTCGGTGGGAATAAAGGTTTTGATGCCTTGCATGGCATCCCGCGGACATTCGATTACTTTTATTGGTTGCATCGGTGCTCAAATATAGGAAAGTATTTTGTTTTGTGAAAATGGTTTTTTTTAAAGCAAATGAGCGAATGAGCGAATGAGTTGATGCGTTCAGAATGAAGCGAGCTGAGGGAGGTTTGAATAAGCAAAAAAAAACAGAAACACTGGGTTTCTATTTTTTGGTTAGGCTAGTTATTTTTTCTTTTTGCCGGATGTTTTTTTCTTAGCTTTTTTCGCTTTTTCTTTTGCTTTGGCTTTTTCTTTTGCTTTGGCTTTCTTTGCTTTTTCTTTCTCTTTCGCTTTTGCTTTTTTTGCTTTTTCTTTTTCTTTCTTTATCGCTTTTTTCTCTTCTTCTTTTACCTTTTTCATTTTCTTTTTTAGTTTTTTAAGGGTCTTTTTGTCCAAGGTGGAAGTTACTTCCACGGTGGTTACTTCCATGGCTACTTCTTCCGGTTTGGCGGGAGTTGTGGTTGCCACTCTTCTTGCTGTTGGAGCGGTTTGTTCCATACGGTCGACTAACGGGGAGCTTTTTACTGCGGGTTTGCGAACGGCAGGTGTTGCAGCGGCAGGTTTTGCGGTTGTTGTTCTAGGCGTTGCGGTTCTTTTAGGAGCCGCTGGTTTTGCTGTTGCCGCCGGTTTTGGTGCCAGTGCTGTTGTTTTTGCTGCCGGTGTAGCCGGTTTTCTTGCGGGCGTTGCCGGTTTTGGAGCCGGTGTAGCCGTTTTTTGTACTTCTGCTGCCGGAGCTTCCGGGGTTTTATTTTCTTCCATATGCTTTGGTGAATGAGTTGATTGTTATGTTATTATTAATTTAATGTTAAACAAAGTTAATTGATTGAGACCGAATTGCAAGGTTAAGTTTTTAGTTTAGGGAAAAACTTAACATTGGGATTTTGGCATTGGGGTTGTATTTTGGGTTTTTGTGGGGAGCGAAATGGACATTTGAGGTAGCGAAATAGACATTTGAGGTAGCGAAATGGACAATTTGGGTAGCGAAATAGACATTTGGTGTAGCGAAATAGACATTTGAGGTAGCGAAATGGACAATTTGGGTAGCGAAATAGACATTTGGGGTAGCGAAATGGACAATTTGGGTAGCGAAATAGACAATTTGTGTAGCGAAATGGCTATCGTGGGGAGCGAAATAGGTGTCGTTGGGAGCGAAATGGACATTTAGTGGAGCGAAATGGACAATTGGTGGAGCGAAATGGATAGTTAGTGGAGCGAAATGGACAATTGGTGGAGCGAAAGTGCCTCTTAGTGTAGCGAAAGTGCCAATTGATGGAGCGAAAGTGACAATTGGTGGAGCGAAAGCGATATTTTGCAAAAAAATAGTTTTGTGGTGGAGGGTGTTATGAAAATGGGTATTTTTTTTGATTGCTTTAGTTTGCCGTTTTAAAGTTCTTTTAGTTTTTTTACTTCGGCAGGCTCAGCATGACATCTTTTGATTATGGGATTGGAACGCGGATGACGCAGATGACGCGGATTAAAAGGATTTTTTTACGGATATCGCTTCGCGATAAATGGATCCCGAAGTCTCGGGACGGATTTCCTTTGGGGTGGATGATTTTTGGTTCTTTTAGTTTTTTTAGTTCTTTTAGTTTTTTTAGTTTTTTTTGGTTTTTGATTATTTTGTTTTTTTAGTTTTTTGATTTATTCTAGTTGTTTTTTGATAATAACTTTTTGAGAAGTTTGCTAAATTTCTATTTCAATTATTCGTTAAAAACAGTATGTTTGTTACTGATGAAAATTTATTAATTTATGAAGGCGAAACCTTTTTTGAAATATATACTTCAGGAATGAATTTAGAATTCAACTTAAAATTAGCTGAGGGATATAAAAGTAATTCTCAAATAGCCAGAAGGTTAACTGAGGATTGGGTTTTGCATCAATCGTATTGTCCTTCTTGTGGAAAATTACCTTTATTTGAATTTGAAAATAATCGACCTGTTGCCGATTTTTATTGTAACGATTGTAGTGAAGAATTTGAATTGAAAAGTAAAGAAGGAAAATTAACTTCAAAAGTAACAGACGGAGCTTATTCTACAATGATTGAAAGGATTCAATCAAATAACAATCCTAATTTTTTCTTTTTGACTTATTCAAAAAATTGGACAGTTGATAATTTTTTGATAGTACCGAAACAGTTTTTTACACCTGATATTATTATTAAGAGAAAACCATTATCTCTTACGGCAAAGCGTGCCGGTTGGACTGGTTGTTTGATTGATTTATCAAAAGTAGCATCAGCAGGAAAAGTTTTTTTAGTGAAAGATGCTCAATCTGTTTCTCCTAAAAAGGTTCAAGAATCATTTCAAAAGACACTTTTTATCAGAGAAAAAAAGACTGAATCAAAAGGTTGGATTTTAGATGTATTGCAGTGTGTTGATTCAATAAAAAAAGATTCCTTTACTTTAGATGAAATTTATAAATTTGAAGAGCAGTTAAAAATTAAATATCCAAATAATAATTTTATTAAAGATAAGATTAGACAACAATTACAAGTTTTAAGAGACCAAGGAATTATTGAATTTAATGGACGAGGAAATTATAAAAAAATATAAATGAAAAGATATATATTTATTTCACCCGAAGGAACTACAGAAGCACCAAACACTTTGTATGAAGTAAATAACATGCAAGTAATAGGTATTGTAGAGAATGTTAGTAATGAAGATGAAGCTTTAAAAAAACTTTTACTTGAAAACGAATGGATATTTGATGCTGAGTTTAATGTAGCTGAGTTTATTTGTTATGAAATTGCGTAAAAAATCCCGTAGGGATGTAATGTATGTAACAACGGGTTTCAACCCGTTGAAAAAATAGCGAAAACCAATCAAGAATCCCGTGGGGATGATATACTATGGCAAACACCTATACACAACTCTATATTCAATTTGTATTTGCAGTAAAATATCGAGAAGCAATGCTACTTTCCTCTTTCAAAACAGAATTGCATCAATACATTGGAGGCATCATTAATCATAATAAGCATAAACTCTTAGCCATTAACGGAATGCCAGACCATCTTCATGTTTTGATTAGCATGAAACCATCACAATCTATGTCTGAATTAATGCAAGACATCAAAGGAAGTTCATCCAAATGGATAAATGAAAAGAAGTTTTTAAACGTTAAATTTGAATGGCAAGAGGGATATGGTGCTTTTTCTTATTCGAAATCGCATGTTGATGCGGTTATTAAATATATATCTAATCAAGAACAGCATCATAAGACAAAAACGTTTCAAGAGGAATATTTGGATTTTTTGAAGGCATTTGAGATAGACTTTGATGAGCGTTATGTTTTTAAAGAACCCATTTAATATATCATCCCTACGGGATTTTGTTTGTTGGGGGTTATTATTTTCCATGGGTTGAAACCCACGGCTACAAATATATCATCCCTACGGGATTTTGATTATTGGGGGTTTATTATTTTCCGTGGGTTGAAACCCACGGCTACAAATATATCATCCCTACGGGATTATTTCAGCTTTAAAAATCTGCCTTCAATTCCTGAATTTTTCAGTGCTAAAGCATTTTCTTTGCCATAAGCAATAAAAACACTTGGAGCTCCGGGTGTTCCTGCTTGTATACCTGAAATGTGGTAAAATCTTATTCTCCCTTTTACAAATAATATAGCATCTGCATCATTCCAAATGTGCTCAAAAAAACATTTGGTTTCTGTTCTTGCAAATATCAAAGCAATTCCATCACCGTGTAATTTTAATTTTTCTAATTACGGGATTTTGTTTATCGGGGGTTTATTTTTTTCCGTGGGTTGAAACCCACGGCTACAAATATATCATTCCTACGGGATTATTTCAGCTTTAAAAATCTGGCTTCAATTTCTGCATTTTT
>Ga0154020_10007832_pt1 | contig 12440 bp, 8 predicted proteins | sample Klosneuvirus_201_FD_109709 | JGI IMG/M metagenome (GOLD analysis project Ga0154020, IMG submission 109709) | Active sludge microbial communities from wastewater, Klosterneuburg, Austria - Klosneuvirus_20160825_MG | ecosystem: Engineered > WWTP > Aerobic digester > Activated sludge | place... | reverse complement strand
GCGCCCGCCCGGTCGGGCTGCATGGCGCGTCGGGGCCGCTGATCCGCGCCCACAAGCGCCCGCCGCGCGCCATCTCGGGTGCCGGCCCCGAGCTGGTCGACCTCGGCCACGTCGGCGATGTCGACGGCTTCGACCTGGCGCTGCTGGAGACCCTGTGGAGCGGCGGCTGGCTGCCGGTGATCGCGACCCTGGGGGCCGACCCGGTCACCGGCGTGGCCTACAACATCAACGGTGACCTGATCGGTAACCAGCTGGCCGCCGCGCTGCGCGCCGACAAGCTGCTGCTGGTGACCAGCACCGCGGGCGTGCTGGCCGACGTCAAGGACCCGGCGTCGCGCATCGCCCACCTGAGCGCGGCCGAGGCGCGCGCCGCCATCGCCGACGGGCGCATCTCGGGCGGCATGATCCCCAAGCTCGAGGAGTCGCTGGCCACGCTGGAGAGCGGCGTCGGCGAGATCCAGATCCTGGGTCGCCTGGGCCCAGGAGATCTGGTGCGCGCGGTGCATTCACCGGGCCTGGCCGGCACCGCGCTGTCACGAGCATGACATGACGACGCTGGGGGCGACGCGGCTGTGCGACCTCGGGCTGACCATCGCGGGCAGCCCGCTGGAGCCGGTGCTGGCGCGCCTCGACGGCGAGCTGGCCGCGGCCGGTGTGCAGGTGCGGCCACACCACTACCTGAGCGACGAGTGGGGCGTGCCGTTCGGCAGCATCTCGCTGGGCATCCCGTTCTACCTGGCGCGCGCGGACCTGCTGGCCCATCACGCGGCGCGCGGCGGCTTCGTCGAGGGCGGCAGCACCGCGGAGCTCCTGCGCTACCTGCGTCACGAGGTCGCGCACGCGGTCAACTATGCCTACCGGCTGTATGACCGGCCCGAGTGGGTGCAGCACTTCGGGGCCATCACGCAGCCCTATGTCGAGGACTACCGGCCGCAGCCATTTTCGCGACAATTCGTGCGCCATCTGCCGGGCTGGTACGCGCAGATGCACCCCGACGAGGACTGGGCCGAGACCTTCGCGGTGTGGCTGACACCGCGCAGCGAGGTCACCGACTGGCGCCGCGACTATGCCGGCTGGGCGGCGCTGGCCAAGCTGGAGTACGTCGACCAGCTGATGGCCGAGCTGGCGGGACGGCAGCCGCTGGTGACGCTGGTGGACGACGATGAGGCGGTGGACACGCTCGAGTACACGGTGGACGAGTACTACGAGGAGGACGAGGACGAGGACGAGGACGAGGACGAGGACGAGGACGAGGACGAGGACGAGGGCGAGGGCGAGGACGAGGACGCGGACGCGGACGAGGGCGAGGGCGAGGACGCGTTGCCGGCCGGTGTGGATGGCAACCTGCGTGCCGTGTTCGAGGACGCTGGCAACCACGAGTCGGCGTCGCAGGCGGCCCGACTGCCCGCGGGCGGGCTGATCCGGCGCCTGGGCCCGGCCCTGATGGCCGACGTCTACCGCTGGACCGGCCACTTCCCGGAGCGCACTCGCGACCTGGTCGACCACCTGGCCGAGCGCGCCGACGCGCTGGCGCAGGTCTACCCCGCCGATGCCGAGACCCGTGCCGTCACCGCGGTGACCACGCTGGTCACCGCGCTGGCCATGAACCACGTCCTCAAGGGGCGCTATTCGCCCTAGTACGCGGGTTTTACGGAAGGACGGCCGCCGGGGCCGCGTATCGCCCGGCATGCGAAAGCTGCACCTGGTCTACTCTCTGGCGCTGGTCCTGTGGGCCGCCCTGACCCCCGCGGCCCACGCCTGCGGCAACGACGAAGATCACCAGCTGCCACCCCCGATGCCCGACCCCATCCGCGAGGTCATCAACGGCGAGGTCTACACGCATACCCGCGCCTGGGACGAGAACCGCATCGCCGAGATGCGCGCCGCCATCAACACGGTCAAGACGCTGGTGGCCTCGCACCCGGGTCAGAGCTGGATGTACTGGGACAACCTGGCGCTGTCGCTGATCCGCACCGGCCGGGCCGCCGAGGCGCTCGCCGTGCTCGACGACAAGGAGCGCTACCTCGCCAGCGTGCAGCTCGACGACAGCGCGCTGCGCATGGCCAGGGTGTGGAGCCACGGCAACCGCGGCACCGCCTGGCTGGCGCTGGGCGACGAGGAGAGCGCGCTGGCCTCGTTCCAGGCCGCCATCGCCGCCGACCCCGAGGCCCACGGCGGCCGCGAGTGGGCGCACATCCAGCTGATGCGCTACGAGCTCAACGTCGAGCGCTACCCTGCCCTGGCGTCGGCCGACTTCCTGGGCGTCAAGTACCGCGCCACCGGCGAGGGCCGCGTCACCGCCGCGCGCGAGCTGGCCGAGACGCTGGCCGACCTCATCAGCAACGGCAGCCGGCCCGAGGATGATCGCTGGATCTACTTCACGCTCGGGCGCGCGCTGGAGGCCGGCGAGCGCAAGGGGGACGCCTCGTTCGCCTACCGGCGCGCCGAGGTGCTGGGCCATCCCCACGCCGGCGCCGCGCTCGACGCGCTGGGTGCGGCCGGCTCGTCACGCGAGGTCGCCGACGGCTTCTGGGAGCGCGGTCAGCAGGAGGTCCGGCGCCGCCAGACCGTCGAGGTCGCCAGCCTGACCAAGGTGGCGGCCAGGTCCAAGCGCAGGAGGTAGGGGGCTACCCCCGCGCCGAGATCTCCGCCACGAACGCCCCCAGCAGGTTCTCCGCCACCCGGCGCCGGTAGCGCGCCGTCGAGCGGACGTCATCGATGGGCGCGATCTCCGCCGACAGGGTCGCCGTCGCCGCCGCCAGCGCGCCAGCCAGCTCGGCCAGGCTGAGACCGCGCAGCGCCGCCTCGGTCCTGGCGCACGGCAGCACCACCGGGGCCACACCGCCCAGCGCGATGCCCACATCGCTGAGCCGCCCCGCCGCCAGCGTCGCCACGCCCGCGAAGCACACCTTGGAGATGGCCTGGGCGCGTCGCGGCCCGACCTTGCGGTAGAAGTGCACCCGCCCCGCCCCGCGCGCGAGGCGCACCCGCGTGATCAGCTCGCCGGGCTGCATCACCGTGGTCTTGTACCCGGTGTGGAAGCTGCGATAGCGCACCCAGCGCCGGCCCGCGGCGGACGCCAGCTCGACCTCGGCGTCGTACGCCAGCAGGGCGGGCGGCGTGTCGGCCGCCGGTGACGCGTTGGCGATGTTGCCGCCGATGGTGCCGCGATTCTGGATCGCCGGGCCGCCGGTCTCGGCGCCGGCGCGCCCCAGCAGCGGCAGCTCGTCACGCAGCAGGGCGTGCTCCTGGACCTCGCTGAAGGTGGTCAGCGCGCCCAGGGTGACGCTGCCCGGCAGGACCTCGATGCCGCGCAGCTCGGCCAGGCCCCAGAGATCGATGAGGCGCTTCCAGGGCAGCTTGCCCGCCGCCAGCAGCACCATCACGTCGGTGCCGCCTGCCAGCGGACGCAGCCCGGGCTCCGCCGCCAGCCGCGCCAGCGCGTCGGCGAGATCGCGCGGCCGCACCAGCTCGAAGTCCTCCACCCGTGAGCGCATCAGGCCGGCCCTTCCAGGGCGCGCACCACGGCCTCGAAGATCTTCATGTAGCCGGTGCAGCGACACAGGTTGCCGGCCAGCGCGGCGCGCACGTCGGCCTCGCTCGGCCTTGACACCTTGTCAAGCAAAGCGGTGGCTGCCATCAGCATTCCCGGCGTGCAGATGCCGCACTGCGCGCCGCCATACTGGAGGAACGCCTGCTGCACCTTGGACAGCGTGGCGGCATCCGGGGCCAGCCCCTCCACGGTGCGCACCCGGGCGCCCGCGCACTGCCCCACCGGGACCAGACAGCTGACCACCAGGCGGCCATCGACCTCGACCGCGCAGGCGCCACACTCGCCCTCGCCGCAGCCCTCCTTGGCGCCGCTGAGGCCGAGGTCGTCGCGCACCACGTCGAGCAGCCGCTTCATCGGGTGCACCTCGACGCTGCAGGCGCGACCATTGACGGTGAACTCCAGCTTGCTCATGCGGCACCCGCCGCGCTGGCGCCGGAGCCGGCTCCGGCGCCGGTGCCGGAGCCTTCGATCGCGTCCATGATGACCTCGGGCGTGGCCGGGATGCGCCGGATGCTGACCCCGAGGGCGTCCTCGATGGCGTTCAGGATGGCCGGCGCCGGCCCGTCCATGGGCAGCTCGCCGATGCCCTTGGCGCCGAACGGCCCGTACGGATAGGGCGACTCGGCGAACAGCACGCGGATCGGCGGGATGTCCGCCGAGGTCGGCATGATGTAGTCGGTCATGCGGTTGTTCGACATCACGCCGTCCCGCCACACCACGTTCTCGTACAGCGCCCAGCCGATGCCCTGCGCCACGCCGCCCTCGATCTGGCCCGCCGCCAGCACGGGGTGGATCACGCGTCCGACCTCCTGCGCGGCCACGAAGTCGAGCACGCGCGCCTCGTAGGTCAGCATGTCGACCTCGACCTCGGCGACATAGACGCCCCACGAGTAGGCGCCATAGGCGTCACCGCGGAAGGCGACCTCGTCCCACTTCACGTAGGGCGGCGCCTCGTACTGCGCCAGCGCGCGCAGCGGGCCGACCGTGGCCAGGTGGCGCTGCACCGCCGCGCGCAGGTCGCCGCCGCCGTCGCCAGGCAGCAGGCCCGCGGCGACCAGCCGCGCGCGCAGGGTGTGCGCCGCGCTCTCGACCAGCTTGCCGACGATGGTGCAGGTGCGCGACGCCACCGTGGGTCCGCTGTTGGGCACGTCGCGGGTGTCGGGCGTCGCGACCTCGACGTCGGCCATGTCGACCCCGAGGGCATCGGCCGCGATCTGCGCGAACACCGTCTGGGTGCCCTGCCCGATCTCGGTGCTCGAGGCCAGCACGCGCACACGACCGTCGGACATGCCCTCGAGGCCGACCACCGAGGCCAGGTACTTCTCGCCCGAGCCGGTGAAGCCGGTGCCGTGCAGGAAGGTCGCCAGCCCCAGGCCACGCCGGCGCAGCGGCGCCCCGCTGCGCGCCCGCTCGGCCGCGATGTCGGTCCGCTTGCGCTCCCAGTCGGCCGCCGCCAGCGCGCTGCCCAGCAGCGCGCCGAGATCGATGTCGTCGCGCACCAGCTGCCCGGTGGCCAGCTCGCCACCCTTGGCCACGAAGTTCTTGCGCCGCAGCGCCTCGGGCGTGATGCCCAGCTTGTGCGCGACCTCGTCGAGGTGGCGCTCCAGCGCGAAGATGCTCTGCGGCGCGCCGAAGCCGCGAAATGCGCCGTGCGGCGGCGTGCTGGTGGCCATGGCGCGGCCGCGCACGCGCACGTTGGCGACGCTGTACGGCCCGGCGGCGTGGATGGTCCCGCGCGACAGCACGACCTGCGACAGCGTGGCGTAGGCGCCGCCGTCGAGCACGAAGTCGATGTCGAGCGCGGTCAGGGTGCCGTCGCGGCGCGCCGCGCTGCGCACCCGGGTGCGCGAGGGGTGGCGCTTGGTGGTCGCCGCCATGTCCTCGCCGCGGTCATAGAGGATGCGCACCGGGCGGCCCGCCTTGCGCGCCAGCAGCGCGACGTGGATGCCGAGGATGCTGGGGTACTCCTCCTTGCCGCCGAAGCCACCGCCGGTCTCGAGCTGCACCACGCGAGCGCGCTCGGGTCCGACGCCGAAGCACTTCATCAGGCCCTTCTGCACATAGTAGGGGCACTGCATCGAGCCCCACACGGTCACGACGTCGCCGTTCTCGATGGCGCCGATCATGCCGTTGTTCTCGATGTACAGCTGCTCCTGCGCGCCGGTCTCGTAGACGCCCTCGCTGACCACCTCGGCGGCGGCGAAGGCGGCGACGACGTCGCCCTTGTCGATGCCGTAGCTCTTGATCACGTTGTCTTCGCCGTAGACCACGGTGCGCGCCGCCAGCGCCTCGTCCAGCGTCAGCACCGCGGGTAGCGGCTCGACCTCCAGGCGAATCGCGCGCCGCGCTGGCTCCAGCGCGTGGGGGTCGGGGTGCGCCAGCAGGACCACCGGCTCCTCGCGGTGAGCGATGATGTCGCCGATGCCGACCAGGGCGGGCTGATCGTGGTCGACGATCAGCGCCACCGTGTTGACGCCCCCGGCAGCGACGATGTCGGCCGCAGTGACCACCACATACTCGTCCCAGCGCACCTCGGGGCCGAAGTGGATGGCGCGCAGCCGCCCCCGCGCCACCTGCGAGCGCACGGTGGCCCCGTGCAACATCCCCGGCATGGTGACGTCGCCGACATAGCGCGCCTGGCCGCGCAGCTTGGCGTCGGCCTCGCGACGCGGAACGCTGCGCCCAACGGCTTTTCCCGTCATGGCGCGCGAGGGTAGCATTGACGCCCTGAATCAGCTTCCGCATAATCGCCGACGGAGGGCGGGGCCAGCGCGCAGGTAGAGACACCCGAGGAGGAGCCCCTGGATCCACGCAGCGCAGCACCCCCGGCTCCACCCCGTGTCCTCGTGGTCACCGACCGCCCGGTCGTCCCGCCACATCCCCTGGCCGGGCTGCTGGCGCCCGCGGGCCTCGAGGGCGTCATGGTGCCGGACCCCAAGCGTCCGGGATCGATCGAGTCCTGGCTGGGGCACCAGATCACCCCGCGCGCGGTGGTCATCGAGATCATCATCGACAGCCAGGCGGCGGCCGCCTTCTCGGCCCGGGTGCGCGCCTTCAGCGCCGACATCCCCATGGTGATCGTGTCGCGCATGACGGCGGCCAGCCTGCAGAACCTGCGCGCCGACGTCTACCTGTCGCCGGAGCAGGCCCAGGCCACGCTGGCGCGCACGGTGCGGGACCTCATCGGCATGATGGCCCATGGTGGCGGCACCGGCTCGCCACGCGCCGCCAGCGTGCCGCCCTCGCAGCAGCAGGCGCCGCCCGTGCAGCAGGCGCCGCCCGCACGACCTCCGGCCCCCGGCCCCGCCCCCGCCGCGGCCGCGCCGGCACAGCGCGCAGCGTCGCTCGCGCCCGGGCCGACCGCCCAGCTGCGCCCCGGCTCGCTGCCCGTCAACCTGCGCCTCGACAGCTGGGACCAGTATGTCGTCCTCTACACCGGCAACCTGAGCCGCGGCGGCATGTTCGTGCGCATGGCCGAGCCGCCCCCGGTGGGCAGCCCGGTGCACCTGCGCATCGCGCTGCCGGGTGGTGTCATCGTCGAGCTGCCCGGCGAGGTCTCGCACGTGGTCAAGGCCGCTGGCGCAGCCACCGCCAGCGGCGGCCAGCGCCCCGGTATCGGCATCAAGCTCGACAGCTTCTCGCCCGAGCGCCAGGCGCAGCTCGACGGCTTCCTCGCGCGCGTGCACGCGCCGGCCGGACCGCTCTCCGCGGCGACCGGCACCGGCTCGCAGCAGGCCATGGGCCAGGCGGTGCCCGCGACGGTGGCGGCACACGGCTCGGGCGGCGCGCAGCAGGCGCCCGCCACCGCCACCAGCAGCGAGCTGGCACGCACGCTGGCCTCGCGCCTGGCCGAGCTGCGCCGCCAGGACGCCTTCACCGCGCTCGGGCTGCCGCGTGACGCCGACCTCGACGGGGTGCGCAAGACCTTCCTGACCATGGCCAAGATCTGGCACCCCAGCCGCTTCGCGCTGGAGCCCGACGAGGTGCGCGAGCTGGTCGCCGACATCTTCATCGCGCTACGCCGCGCGCACGACACCCTGTCCGACGAGGGCCGCATCGTGGCGTACCGCCAGCGCCTGGACAACCCCGGCAGCGCCTACGGCACGCGCAGCGGCGGTCAGACCGTGCCGCGCGCCCAGGCCACCCCGACCACGGCGCCGCCCAACCTGCCCCCGCGCACGGATGGCGGCGACCAGGGCCGCGCCCCGCTGCCCGGCCGGGGCGTCCACATCAGCGGGCCCGGTGGCGCTCCGCTGACGAATCCCCAGGGTCGGACCATCGCGCCGACCACCGGCACCCAGGGCCGGACGATCCCGCCGGCCAGCGGCGCACCAACCACCGGCACCCAGGGCCGGACGATCTCGCCGCCCACGGGCGCCCCGTCCCCGACGCCCAGCACCGGCGCACGCACCCAGGCCCCGGTGCCCACGCTCGACGAGGCCGATCTGTTCGCCGGCGTCGAGGTCGACCTCGACCTCGGCGGGGCCGGCGGCGCCAGCCCCAACCTGATGCCCGCCGATCGCGAGATCGCCGAGGGCATCGCGCTGCTCAAGGCGGGCAACAACGCCTCGGCGCGCGCCGCCTTCGAGCGCGGCCTGGCGCACGACGGCCAGAACCGCGAGCTGCGCGCCCTGCACGCGGTGGCGCGCGGGCGCGAGGCGGTGGCGGCCGGCCAGCTCGACCTGGCCACGCAGCTCCTGCAGAGCGCGGTGTCGATGTACCCGAGCTGCGTTCCGGCGCTGGAGAGTCTGCGCCAGCTGACCGACCTCAAGTCCAGGCAGAAGCGCAGCCTGCTCGAGCGGCTGCTCGATCGACGTGGTGGTGGAGGGGGCTCGTGAGCGCGCCGATCATTGGCATCGATCTCGGAACCACCAACTCGTGCGTCGCCATCCTGGAGAACGGCGTCGCCAAGGTGCTGACCAACGCGGTCGGGGATCGCACCACGCCCTCGATGCTGGCGCTACGCGAGGACGGCAAGCTGGTGGTCGGCGCGGTGGCCCGCCGCCAGGCGGTGTCGAACCCGACGCGCACGCTGTTCGGCGTCAAGCGCCTGATCGGCCGCCGCCACGACGCCCCCGAGGTCACCGAGCTGACCGGCGTGGTGCCCTTCCCCATCGTGCGCGGCCCCAACGGCGACGCCTGGGTGCGCCTGGGCGACAAGCTGCTCAGCCCGTCGGAGGTCTCGGCGCACGTGCTCGGCGATCTGCGCGCCACCGCCGAGACCTACCTGGGCCAGAAGGTCACCCAGGCCATCATCACGGTGCCGGCCTACTTCGACGACGCCCAGCGCCAGGCCACCCGCGACGCCGGGCGGATCGCCGGCCTCGAGGTGCGCGCCATCATCAACGAGCCGACCGCGGCGGCGCTGGCCTACGGCGTCCACAAGGAGGGCGCGCCCAGCCTGATCGCGGTGTTCGATCTCGGCGGCGGCACCTTCGACATCTCGATCCTGCGCATCGAGGACGGCGTCTTCGAGGTCCTGGCGACCAGCGGCGACACCCTGCTCGGCGGCGACGACTTCGATCGTGTGCTGGCGGTCGCGCTGCGCCAGGAGGCCGAGGCCGCTCACGGCGCGCCCATCACCGACCCGGTCGCGCTGCAGCGCCTGGTCGACGCCGCCGAGCGCGCCAAGCGCGAGCTGTCGGCGCTGGCCAGCACCGAGGTGCAGCTGCCGTTCCTGGCCACCGGCGGGGCCGCCGGAGCCTTGTCGTTCCAGCGCACCGTGACCCGGGCCTGGCTGGAGGAGCTGACCGCCGGGCTGCTGGAGCGGCTGGAGGCGCCGTGCATGCGTGCCCTGGCCGACTGCCGCATGGAGGCCGATCGCATCGATCACGTGGTGCTGGTCGGCGGCATGACGCGCATGCCGGCGGTCGAGGCGCGCGCCGCGGCCATCTTCGGCAAGCGCCCGGTCAAGGGCGTCAACCCCGACGAGATCGTCGCCATCGGCGCCGCCACGCAGAGCGCCATCATGCAGGGCCAGATGGGCGACGTGGTGCTGCTCGACGTGGCGTCGCACTCGATCGGGGTCAAGGTCGCGGGCGGGCGCTTCTCGACCATCATCGGGCGCAACTCGATGGTGCCCGCGCGCGAGACCAAGGTCTTCACCACCACCAGCGACGGCCAGGACTTCGTGTCGATCGAGGTCTACCAGGGCGAGGAGCCGATGGCGGCCAAGAACCGCCTGCTGGGCAAGTTCATCCTGGGTGATCTGCCGCACGCGCCGGCCGGCAAGGTCAAGGTCGAGGTGCAGTTCACGCTGGATTGTGACGGCATCGTGCGCGTCGAGGCGCGCGACCTCGCCAGCGGCAAGGCGACCTCGAAGAAGATCCTGGCCTCCTCGGGGCTGAGCCCGGACGAGGTCGATCGGTTGGCCAAGAGCTACGTGCTGGGGACCTAGTGGGAAGCATCGCGGCTCGGCGTATGTTCCCGATAGCGGTCACTTCCGACCGAGGCTAAACTGAGACCCCATGCATCTCCGCTCGCCGCGCGTAGGGCAGCTCTCCACCTTGCTTGTTCTGGCGCTCGGTAGCGCCGCTCTGGCTGCTCCGCCGGCTCCCAAGCCGGCGCCGCGGCCGGCGGCCGCCAAGGCCACACCCGAGAAGATGCCCGACGACATCTTCCCGCTGGCCAAGATCCGGCCCGGGATGAAGGGCTACGGCCTGACCGTCTTCAAGGGCACCAAGCCGGAGCGCTTCGACTTCGAGGTCATCGGCATCCTCAGCAAGTTCCTGCCTGATCAGGACGTCGTGCTGGTGCGCTCGGACGACCCCAAGCTGGCGCTGTCGGGCTTCGCGCAGGGCATGTCGGGCAGCCCGATGATGATCGAGGGCAAGAACGCCGGCGCCTTCGCCTACGCCTTTCGCTTCAGCAAGGAGTCGATCGGCGCCTTCACGCCCATCGAGACCATGATCAAGCAGGGCCGCACCCCGCCGCGCGGCCCCAACCTGACCGCGCTGGCGTCACGCGACGAGTGGAAGCAGCACGGCCTCGACAGCTTCATCGCCGGCCGCGATCGCGCCGCCAGCGCCGGCGAGCGCGATCAGGCCTGGGCGGTGCGCGCCCCGCTGCCCCCGGTGCCCACGGCGCCGCGCGGGCCCGATCAGCGCCTGGAGCGCGCCAGCGTGCCGCTCAGCGTGGCCGGCTTCTCGCCCAAGGCGCTGGCCGAGGCGACCCGGATGTTCTCGCCGCTGGGGCTGGAGCCGATGACCGGCGGCGGCGGCAGCGCGCCCGACGAGGGCCCGACCGCGTTCGAGGCCGGCGGGTCGATCGGCGTCCAGCTGGTGCGCGGCGACATGAGCGCGGTGGGCACCGGCACCGTGACCTATGTCGATGGCAAGAGCCGCGTGCTGGGCTTCGGCCACTCGATGTTCCAGATGGGCGAGATCTACGTGCCGGTGGTGACCGCAACCATCCACGCCTTCATGGCGTCGTCGATGATCTCCTTCAAGCTGTCGACCCCGAACCGCGAGGTCGGCACCCTGGTGCAGGATCGCCAGGCCATGATCGCGGCGCTGACCGACCGCAAGACCGACATGATCCCAGTCGATGTGCGCATCACCGGCGCCGGGCCGCAGCCGGTCGACTGGCACACCGAGGTGGTGCGCCATCGCTTCCTGACCCCGACCTTCGTGATGATGTCGGTGTTCTCGGCCATCGGCGTGCACGCCACCGACGTCGCCGCGCAGACCATCACCATGAAGTCGACGCTGGTGCTGGACGGCTTCGCGCCGCTGACGTTCACCGACTATGCCTTCGCGCCCGACGGCGTGTCGGGCGGCTCGATCGGCGCCGCGCGCGCGCTGCGCATCCTGACCCCGCTGCTGTTCAACCCCTACGCGCCGGTCACCATCAAGAGCGTCAAGGTCGACGTCGATGTCGCCTACAAGAGCGACTACATCGAGATCGACCAGATCAGGATCGACCAGGCCGAGGTCACCGCGGGCAAGCCCACGGTGGCGCGGGTCACCGTGCTGCCCTACGGCGGCGCGCGCTACGACATCCCGATCACCTTCACGGTGCCCAGGCGGCTGGCCGGCCAGATCGTCCGCATCGAGGTCGCCCAGGGTGACATCGTGCGCCCCGAGATGGCGCCGCCGGAGAACCTGCCCCAGCTCATCGAGGTCCTGCGCAAGGGCACCTACCCGGGCAACACCATGGTGCTGACGGTGTGGAACCCCGACGAGGGTGTGACCCTGAAGGGCAAGATCATCGGCGACCTGCCCGACTCGGTGATCGACAGCTTGAAGCCGGGCACCAGCACGCGCCGCGCCGAGCCGTTCCGCTCGGCGGCGCGGGTCGTGGTGCCGACCGGCAAGGTGATCGATGGGCGCATCGACCTCAGCGTGAAGGTCAAGCCGCTCGATTCTGACGAGGAGACCAAGTGAAGCGACTGGTGGGGTTTGTGGCTGGTGCGGCGGTGGCCGCGCTGGCGGTGCCGGCGTTCGCGGTGACGACCAAGACGTGGACGGTGACCAGCTTCCGCGACTTCGACGACGGCGAGGCCAAGGGTGTGCTGATCGGACCGCAGGGTGATGCCCAGGCGGGCATCGGGACCAAGCGGACGGACCTCGGCGCGCCGCTGGCGATGTCGAGCCTGGCCATCGGCAAGCGCGTCCTCCTCGGCAGCGGGGACGAGGGCGCGGTGCTGTCGTACGAGGCCGGCAAGGTCAAGCCGCTGGCCAAGCTGGACGGCGTCACCCTGGTGGCGACGCTGGCGCTGTCGCCCGACGGCAAGACGGTGTGGGCGGGCGGCACCCCGGGTGGCGGCGTGTTCGCCATCGAGCTGGCGACCGGCAAGCCGCGCAAGCTGGCGACGCTGGAGGGTGGCGACCACGTGTGGGCCATCGTGCCGTCGGCGGATGGCAAGACGCTGTGGGTCGGCACCGGC
>Ga0154020_10007831_pt1 | contig 12440 bp, 10 predicted proteins | sample Klosneuvirus_201_FD_109709 | JGI IMG/M metagenome (GOLD analysis project Ga0154020, IMG submission 109709) | Active sludge microbial communities from wastewater, Klosterneuburg, Austria - Klosneuvirus_20160825_MG | ecosystem: Engineered > WWTP > Aerobic digester > Activated sludge | place... | reverse complement strand
TGTGCGGAAAGACTCGAGCGGGAGATCGCAGGGCTTGATAAAAAGCCGCGTATCGAGTGTGGTGAATCCGGCCTCATCGCGGTCGCAACTCACGCGGAAGCAGATACCGTCGTGTCCGCAACTGTTGGTGCGGTTGGGTTTATTCCGACATTAAGAGCGATCGAAGCGGGAAAGCGAATTGCACTTGCGAACAAAGAAACGCTCGTGATGGCCGGCGAATTGATGACCAAAGCGGCAGCAAATTCCGGCGCCGAGATCGTCCCGGTTGACAGCGAACACAACGCGATCCATCAATGCCTTCGCGGCGAACGAAAGTCGGAAGTTCGGCGTCTAATTTTGACAGCTTCGGGCGGGCCTTTCCGCACCTGGCGAGAGGAGAAAATACTCTCGGCAACACGCGCACAGGCGTTGGATCACCCGAACTGGAAGATGGGCGAGAAGATCACGATCGATTCTGCAACCCTTATGAACAAAGGGCTTGAGGTGATCGAGGCACGCTGGCTCTTTGGTTTTGATGCGGACGAGATCTCGGTGATCGTGCATCCGCAATCGGTCGTTCATTCGATGGTCGAACTCGTAGATGGCTCGATAATGGCGCAGCTTGGCGTCCCTGATATGAAGCATGCCATCCAGTACGCACTGACCTTTCCCGACCGCCATGACGCGGCGTGTGAAAGGCTCGATCTTGCGAAAATGAACAAGCTCGAATTCGAGGATCCTGACCTAGCTCGATTCCCGTGCCTCGCCCTCGCTTTCGAGGCGTTGAATTCGGGCGGCACGATGACGGCGGTCTTGAACGCGGCGAACGAGATCAGCGTTCAGGCGTTTTTGGACGGCAAGATCGGTTTTGGCGAGATCGCGGAAACGAATGCACGCGTTATGCGCGAGCACGTTCCGACGGCCGCGGACACGCTCGACGCCGTCCTCGATGCGGACTCTTGGGCGCGCCGACGCGCTATAATGGCAATTGGCCCGGCCGCGGCTGTTTTTAGCGGCAATAACTGATGTTGAACATTCTTATAGCAATTTTAGCGATCATCTTCGTCCTCGGCGTCGCGATCAATATCCACGAATTCGGGCATTTCATCGTCGCGAAGCTCTTCGGGATGCGTGTCGAGGCGTATTCGCTATTCGGCCTCGGGCCGCGGCTTTTCGGCGTAAAGATCGGGCACACGGACTATCGCATCTCTGCGATCCCGCTAGGAGCTTATGTGAAGCTTTACGGAGACGAATCGAATTCGGGGCTTGAAGCAGCGGACGATACCTCCGAACCCGTACCCGAAAGCGAACTTTACGAACTTCGCCCACGCTGGCAGAAGTTCTTCGTGATGCTCGGCGGGCCTTTTATGAACTTTGTGCTCGCGCTCGCGATACCGCTCGGCATTGCGCTCTGGCTCGGCGTTCCCGCAAATCCGGCGCCGATAGTCGGCTTTGTAAAGCCCGACGGAGCCGCCGCACAAGCAGGCATAAAGGCCGGCGACCGCATCGTCGCTTTTCAGGGCGAAGAGAATCCGTCGTGGACGCGGATCGAGGACGACGCACTTCTCATCCCGGAGAAGCCGGTCGCGATCGGCATCGAGCGTGACGGCCAACGTCTCGATCTTACGATCACTCCGACGAGATTGACTCAGTCCGGCCAGTCTGCGGGAATTCTCGATATGGATCCTGACACGGGCACAGAACCGGTTGTCGTGAGCAGTCTCGATACGTCGCTTCCCGCGGCAAAGGACGGGCTTCAGATCGGCGATTGGATCAAAGCTGTGAACGGCGTGAATATCACGAATATCCGCCGAATGCAGTCGATCGTCACGGAGTCAAAAGGCCAGCCGCTCGCCCTTTCCATCGACCGTAAAGGCGAGAAACTCACCGTTACCACGCACGCCGAGCAGAAGGATGACCGCTGGCTTATCGGCATCGGATTCGATCCGAGTTTGCTCTCAAAACGCGATTCGGTCGGCCTCGGCGGCGCGGCAGCTTTCGCGGTCGATCAGAATATGCGCATCCTGCGGCTCACGGGCGTCGCACTTGGCCAGGTCGGTACCGGCGAGCGTTCTGCACGCGACACTTTGTCGGGCCCGATCGGCATCGGACAGGCGATCGTGAATCAGGTCTTTGCGGCCGGCTTCTTCGGCCTTCTGCCGCTCTTGATGGCGATCAGCCTGACGCTCGGCGTGATGAATCTGCTCCCGATACCGATGCTCGACGGAGGCCAGATAATGGTGCTCGGCATCGAGAAAGTGCTCTCCTGGTTCGGCAAAACGCTCTCGCTCGTCGCACGCGAACGCATACAGCTGACCGGCCTCGCCATCGTGCTCCTGCTGATGATGACGACCGTATTCTTCGATGTCTCAAGACTGATCGGGAAGTAGGGAATTGGTGGTGAATTGATAATGGTGAATGGTTCTCAGTTTCTCAAATCTGAGAATTTGAAATCTGAAAGTTGAAATTTGAAAGGAGCGATACGAAGCACCAGATGAAATACTCCACATTCGAAGAGTTGCCTGTGTGGAATAAAGCCATCGAATTTGCACTCACCGTTTTCAAATTCACCGCAAAGGCAGATCTTCGAGGCCTCGGTGATACGAAGAATCAGCTCGAACGCGCAGCCTTATCAGTTTCAAATAATATAGCCGAAGGATTTGAACGCGGCTCGACCACCGAGCTAGTACATTTTTTATACATTGCGAGAGGTTCTGCCGGAGAATCGCGTTCGACGCTAAGGATGTGCGAGGGACTCGAACGCTTTTCAGATCTCAGATCTGAAATTTCAAATTTGACAGGAATGGCGGTGAATATTTCAAAGCAGCTGCACGGCTGGCTTGAATCGCTGAAGAATTCTGAGATCAAGGGCGTGAAGTTCTTGACTGAGAAGGAGCAGGCCCGCTATCAGAAGAAGAAAGCCGAGGAAACAGAATTTGAGGACTTCGACCAGTATATGGCCGAATTCAAAGTGCGTCATGAGGATTGGCTGCGGCGACGTGATACGGATCCAAAGGCTGTACTCGATCCGGGAACTTTCCGGCCGCGTAAGGGTTAGAGCGCCAATTAGCTCCGAGCTCTGTTCGGTTTCAAATTTCAGATCCGAAATTTGAGATCTGAAACTGCTGCGGAGAGTGCAAGAAATCTGTGGACTTTTGAGTCTAGTTGGCGAGATGAGTGTGGGTGAACGGCCGGCTGATGATAAACTTGAGGTTTGTTAGGCAGTTTGTAAAATGGCGAGAGTTACTAGAGCGGTAAAAGTGCGTGATATACAGATCGGCGGCGGTGCGCCGGTGGTCGTTCAGTCAATGACGAAGACGGACACGACCGATGTTGACGGCACGTTGAAGCAGATCGACGAAATGGTCGCGGCAGGCTGCGAGATCGTTCGCATTGCGGTGCCGGATGATGCCGCGGCAGATGCACTAAAGGACATACGCAAACGCACGGAAGTGCCGCTTGTCGCCGACATTCATTTTCATTACAAGCTCGCGTTGAAAGCGCTTGATGCGGGCATCGACAAGCTACGCATCAATCCGGGAAACATCGGGAAGATCGAGCGCGTACGCGAGGTCGTGCGTGCTGCCGAAGCTCAGAAAGTGCCCATCCGCATCGGCGTCAACGGCGGCTCGCTAGAGAAGGATCTGCTTAAGAAATACGGAACCGCGACGGCTGAGGCGATGGTCGAGAGCGGAATGCGGCACGTTCGCATTCTCGAAGACCTCGGCTTCGCCGATACGATAATCTCGCTCAAGGCCTCTGATGTGAATCGAATGGTCGCCGCGTATCGTCTGATGGCCGAGAAGGTGGATTATCCGCTGCATCTCGGCGTTACGGAGGCCGGTACACCGTTCGGCGGAACGATAAAATCCGCGATCGGCCTCGGCATCCTTTTGAATGACGGCATCGGCGACACGATTCGCGTTTCGCTTGCCGCCGAACCGCACGAAGAGGTGCGTGTCGCGTGGGAAATTCTGAAATCTCTCGAACTCCGCAAACGCGGCGTAACTGTCGTTGCTTGTCCGACGTGCGGGCGGCTCGATATAGATAATTTCGTCGAGATCGTAACAGAGGTCGAGCGGCGGCTTGCGCACGTCGAGGAACCGCTGCATCTTTCGATAATGGGCTGCGCGGTAAATGGCCCGGGCGAGGCGCACGATTCGCAGCTTGGCATCACGTTCGGGCGAAATGTCGGGATGATATTCAAGAACGGAGTGCCGATGCGTAAGGTCGCGGGCGAGAATATCGTCGAGGAATTCGTCAAAGAGGTCGAACTTCTCCGAACCGAAGGCCCGTCGATCTCGCCGCTCGAGGCCGCGAAAAAACTCGTAAAATTAGGCTAGGGATAGAGGATCGTGAGCGGCCACGCAGGGATATTCCTCAACACTCCGAAGACAAAGAGGACGGCAAAGAATCCGTAAATGAACTTCGGGTTCGTCGGCCACATCGGAAGGCCTTTCTTCCTGATCCCGACCAGCAGAAGCGAGACGAAGATCCACGCAAAAGCGACGGCCCACACGGGAACAAGCAAGTTAAAATCCAACGCTGTAACTATGTCGCCATGAAAGAGAGCGTGGAACGCACGCGTCAATCCGCAGCCCGGACAGGCGATGCCCGTTAACGCGAGCAGCGGACAGACTGGGAAGAAATGCGCCTTCGACGGGTCGAACACGGCGACCATCAACGAACCGACGCCGAGCGCACCTGCACCGGCAAGGGCCGAAATCCTCGTCAATTTCGATGGATCTTCCAACGCAAGTACGTTCATACCAACTATAACTTAATTACCGCTTTCCGCCCGCCATTGTCAAAAACATCGCGTCGGTCGCGGCCTTTCGGTTGATGTTCACCGCGAGGTTCCGGCGAAGGATCTCGATCTCGCCGAGCCATTTTGCGAACAGTGCGGGTTCAGATCGTCCCGCGAGTTTCTGATAGCCTTCTGCCATCTCAGGATCCAGTATCTTTGATGCATCGACGCCGCATGCAAGCCGCCAAACATCCCGCACGACCGCTTCAAGGATGTCGAGATTTGCCTCGAAATCATCCTTGTTCTTCGCGTCGTTCAGCTCCTCGGAGACCTTCAGCAAGGCGGCAGTGTCGCTGTCGACGAGAGCCGAACGCAAAACGCGGGCGGCACGGTCGCGCATATCGCGATATTTGGCAACGTCGATCTCGACGGCGCGTCCGATGCTGCCGTGTGCGACGCCTGCGGCAAGACGCGCTTCGTCATGCGAGAATGCACGCGTCTGTATGAGATATTCCTCGATCGCCCGTCGTTCGATCGGCGCAAAATGGATCGTCTGGCAGCGTGAACGGATCGTCGGAAGCAGAACGTCAGGCCGCGAGGTAACGAGGATGATATGCGTCGTCTCGGGCGGCTCTTCGAGCGTTTTTAGAAGAGCGTTCGCGGCTGCGTCCTTCATCAGATCGGCATCGTCGATGATGAACACACGTGCCTCGGCCTCGTACGGATTGAAGTTCGCCTCGCGTTCGAGATCGCGTATCGCGCCGATGCGGACGTTCCGTTTGTACGGCAGGATCAGCCCGACATCCGGATGCTCGGTGAAAACGATGCGGTCGTGTTCGTCGGGCTTGTCGGACGCCGGCGGTGCGAACTTGCCCACGCGTGTGCAGCTCGAGCAGGTGCCGCAGGCTTCGCCGTCCGTCCGTTCACGGCAGGCAAGAGCACGCGCCGTCTCGATCGCGAACTGCTTCTTCCCCGTGCCTTCGGGTCCGACAAAAAGAAGCGAATTCGGCAGCCTATTCTGATGTATCAGCCGTCGAAGCGTAAGTTTTGTAACATCGTTACCGATGAGCTTGCTAAACACCTTTCAAGTGCTCCGTTACGATATTGAGCGTTTCCTCGGCGATCTCATCAACGCCGCGGTCGGCATCGATGACGCGGAAACGTGCGGGTTCGGCGGCGGCGATCCTCAAGTAGGCCTCGCGGACGCGTGTATAGAATTCCAGGGATTCGAGATCCATCCGATTCATCTTATGCTCGCCGCGAAACGCCATTCGATCGACCGCACTCTGCGGATCGATATCGAAGAAGAGCGTCAGGTCGGGTTTCAGACCGCCGGTCGCGATCGCGATCACGCTCTTGATCAATTCAAGGTCGAAGCCGCGTCCTGCTCCCTGATATGCGGTGGTCGCATCGGCGTAACGGTCTGAGATAACGATGCGCCCGGCCGCGAGTGCCGGGAGGATCAGATGCTGGACATGCTGAGCACGGTCGGCCGCAAAAAGGAGCAGTTCGGCGAGCGGTTCAACATCCTGTTTCGTTTCGAGAAAGGCCTTGCGGATCTCGCGCCCAAGCGGCGTGCCGCCCGGTTCACACGTCACAAGAACATCACGGCCAACGCGCCGCAAAGTTTCGGCGAGCCTATTCAACTGTGTCGTCTTGCCGCTGCCGTCAATGCCCTCAAAGGTTATAAAACTGCCTTTCAAGCGTGCTCTTGCTCGGCCGGTGCCGGCGAATGCGAAGCCGGCCGACGCTCCTGCGTAATGGAAGATATCGCGTGTTTGAAGATCAGCACGTCGGGGCCGCCGACGTCAAGGAGAAGGGAGAATTTGTCAAAACTTTTTATTCGGCCCGTAAGCGTTGCTCCCTGGAGCAAGTGTACGACGACATTCAGCCTCTCACGCCTGGCTGAATTTAGGAACGCGTCCTGAATATTCTGAGCAGCCTGCTTCTCCATCTTTTCTCCTCTCGATCAGCAATAAATGTAACGGCCAAGACCTAGTGTCGCGATTATAGCAGAATTCCGCTTATATCCGAATTTGCCCTGTTTATACGCTATTCAGCCAATTTTGTTCACATATTCGAGCACTTTCGCCTCGATCTCGGCGTCGCTGCCAAAACCCTCGAACCACGCCGCACCACTCTCTTTACGGAACCAGGTGAGCTGGCGTTTCGCATAATTTCGTACATCCTGCTGCGACCTTTCGACGGCATTTTCGAGGGAACGCTCGCCGCGGAGGTATTCGCAGACACGCCGATAAGCGTGTGCGCCGAGGGCATTTCCATTCTCGCGGACACCGGCGGCGAGGAGCCGCTTTACCTCATCGACAAGCCCGACCTCGAAATGCCCGAGAGTGCGGGCGTTGATCTTCTCGTAAAGAATGTCACGCGGCGGCGAAAGCACGACGAGCGAGATGCGCCGGGCGAGTTCGGGCGGTTCGGGGCGTTCGGGCTGGAGCCGCGAGATCTTTTCACCCGTCTGCTCTATGACCTCAAGCGCCCTGATCACGCGGATGTGATCGCGGACAGGCAGCTTTTCGGCCGCTTCCGGATCGAGTCGAGCGAGCATCGCGTGGAGATATTCGGCTCCGTGCTCGGCGTGAAGCTGACGATATCTTTCACGAAGTGCGGGGTCTGTTTTTGGACTCTCAAAGAGCGGCCGGCAAAGCGTGCGAAGATAAAATCCCGTGCCTCCGACGAGCACGACGCGCTTATTGCGGGATTCGATCTCGCGGATCGCACTTTCAGCGTCCGTCGCCCAGTCGGCGGCAGTGTAGTCAATGTTCGGATCGACGTAATCGATCAGATGATGCGGGATGCCGCGCCGCTCTTCGGCGGTCGGTTTTGCGGTCGCGATCTCGATACCGCGGTAGATCTGGACCGAATCGAAATTCACGATCTCGGCATCGAGACGCTCGGCGAGAAAGACCGCGAGCGCAGTCTTGCCCGAAGCGGTCGGGCCGGCGACGGCGATTATCGGCTTTTTGTCGGTTGGTGTCGGCATCGCTCGGGACGCTTCTTCTAAAGCATCCGCACCAATGACCATATCAAAATGATCGCGAGAATGATGAGCGAGCCGACGATCTGGCGGGGAGAGAATCTCATTTTGCGTTAAAAAGCTCGACGGGGTTGATCTTGAATTGCAGCATTTTTGCCGTCTCGCGGCCGGCGTCGCCGCCTTTTCGCTGCATCGTGACGCGGCCGATCTTGAGGTTGCCGCCGCGTGTGAGCGCAACATCGCCTTCGCCGTAGAATTCGATTGTCCTTTGTGAACTTCGAAGCACCCATTCCGTCTTTTCCGCTGGCTTGAACGCGACCATTACCCAACCCGCACTGTGCTCGCCGTCGCCCGCGAAAAGGTCTGAGACGATCGCGGCTTTGTTCTCGGTGAAGAATTTTATGACCGCATCTTTTAGTTTTGGGTCGATCTCGTCGAGGAACATTCGCACCGTCGAGCGGCCGGGTCTTGTCGGCGGTGTCTCGCCCACAAAAAGTTTCAACGCCGCGACGACATCCGCAGGCATATTCCACATCTTTGCATAATGCTCAAGCCAGCGTTTGTCGATCTGATTGAAGCCCTGGTTGCTCGAAACCAACTTGATCGAAATGCCCTCGCGACACTCGAGGGTTGTCGCCGGTGCCCCGGTCGCTATCGCTCCCGGTTCTGACTCCGCGTCTCCGCGTCTCTGCGGTGAATTCAAGAGTCTTATTCGCACCTCGACATCGGCCTTCTCGCCGTGCGGCTTTGTTGCGGCAAGCGAGACGATCTTCGACGGATCGTAACCCATCGCACGCAGCCACGCCTGCGCATCCTCATCCGTCTTGTACGCGTTGAACTTATCACGGATCGCGTCCTCATTCCGAAACCCGCCCTTCGCCGTCTCCGACCCAACCCTCGCCGCCGCCGTCTGCCCAAAGCCAGCGAAAGACATCGCGAGCACGACGAGAGCAAGACCAAAGATCTTTCGTATCAGGAATAATTTCGTGCGCGGGAGATTTCGGGGCATAAATGTTATTGATGTTACGCATTTTCGACGGTATTATCAACGAGATATTGGGTCAGTGGTAAGGAGAGACAGCATGTCGTACAATGGTTCGTCTTCTCTTCGTGGTAAATTGAAGCGTCGTAAAGATCGCATTTGCTTAGATCTCACAAAGCTATGCTCAAATTTCATCTGATTTTCTGTATTGCCGGCTTGATACTTTCTTCTTCCATAAACGGTTTCCCTAAAGTTTCCAATAACACAAAGGGTTTCGTCATTGGACGAATTACCGAGCGCACGAGCGGTCAGCCGATTGCGGGGGCGCGAGTCGCTATTAAAAACAAGGCTGAAACGACCAGCGACGCGGACGGGAATTTTAGACTTGAAGTTGAATCGGGTGTTTATGACGTGGAAATCAATGCAAGTGGTTTTGCACCCGTTATCAAAAATCAGATCGGCGTAACGGGCAATCGAAACACTTTGGTCGATGTCAAGCTCGATTTAACCGTTAGCGAAACAGTCGAAATCGGAAGCGCCATTTTTGCCGAGAATGTTGAGCAGACGGTCAGCAACATTTCGCTTAACCGCGAAGAAATCCGGCAAACGCCCGGCAGCGGAGGCGACCCGTTGCGAGTGATAAATTCGCTTCCGGCGGTCACCGCGGCGTCGGGAGAATTTGCCGATTTAATAGTGCGCGGTGGCACGGCGGACGAGAATCTCACTTATATTGATCATATTCCGGTGCAGGATTTTACATATTTCACGGACCGTTTCGACGGAAATCGCGGTGGACGTGCGTCGATCCTCGCTCCTGACATTTTTGAAACGGTGGAATTTTCGGCGGGTGGTTTTGGCGTCCGCTACGGCGATAAAATGTCTTCCGCACTCGATATAACTTTGCGCGAAGCCAATCGGAAACGTATTCAAGGCGTGATTTTCGCCGATTCGGGAACGGCGGGCGGAAGCGTTGACGTTCCTTTGGGCAAGCGCGGAAGTTGGCTTTTTTCAGCCAGACGCAGTTATATTGATGTCGCTTTGGACGTTGCCGGAATCGCCGAACAAGGCATTATCGGTTATCCACGAACGCTCGATTTTACCAACAAATTTATTTACGAGTTTACGCCGCTCCACAAGCTTTCCGTTTCAGTTTTGAATTTCTTTGAAGATTTCGACCAAACAGACGAGCAGGCATTTAACATTGACCGCCGAACGGACAGATTTCGTTTGAGGCGGACTTCGCGTCGTTTGATCACGGGAGCGACTCTAAGTTCGGCTTTCGGCACGAAAACTCTTGCACAATCAACAGTTTGGGTGACGAGCACACACAACGACGGGACATTTTTTCTGCCTGCCTCCGACTTCTTGCAGCGTTCGCGTGATTTGCGCGATTCGCAATTCGGGATCAAGGAGGAAGTGACTTCCGCCGTCTCAAACAATCTACAAATAGGTTTCGGCGGCGGCGTTTATTTTGACCAAGCCGAGTATTCGACGTTTGAAAATTCGGGCAGATTCTACAGTCCTCTGGAAGAAGAATTTAACGCCGGACAACGCTCGAACCGCTTAAATCTCGATACAAAAACTTCGGCTTATGTCTACGCGCAGACGACTTGGCACATCACGCCGCAAATTTCAATTACGCCCGGGATTCGGCTCGACCGTAACGGGATCACGCGCGAGACTCTATTGAGTCCGCGCCTTTCGGCGAGGTTTCAAGTTACACCGAAAATCGCCTTGACATTTGCGACCGGCATCTATCGCCAACCGCCAAGTCTTTTCGTGCTTTCGCTCACGCCTCAAAATCAAAACTTAAAAACGCAAACTGCGACGCATTTTATCGGCGGAATCGACTGGCTCTTGCGCGAAGATTTGCGCATCCGTATTGAGGCTTATCAAAAAAACTACGACAAGTTGATCGTCCAGCCATTGCTTCCGACACAATATTTTTCGGTGGACGGCACTTATTTCAACACCGGTAGCGGCTCGGCGAAGGGTTTAGAAATCTCCGTGCTAAAGGCTCTTACCGGATTTTTTTCGGGACAGGCTTCGTATAGCTTTACCCGTTCGCGCCGCAAGTTCACCGAAAACGGTGTCGAATTTCCGTCAAACTTCGAGCGTCCGCATCAGATAACATTAATTGGCATCACTCGCTTTTACGGTTTTAGTGTCGCGGCAAAATATCGCCTCGCCAGCGGTTTGCCTTATACACGCCGCACGCCGCTTGAAATTTTTCCGAACTCGTTCCTTTACATTCAGCGCATCGTGCAGCAATCGGACATCAACGCGCTTCGTTTATCGCGCTTTGCAAGTCTGGATGTGCGGGCGGAAAAGCGTTTCAACTTCAAAAGATGGTCCCTCGCTCCGTACATCGACTATTTCAACATCACGAATCACAATAGCGTTGTGCAGCCGAATTACGAATTTTATCAGCCGACTCCGCAGTTCCTCAGCGAAAATCAACGGCTGCCGATCTTTGGCTTGAGGATTGAATTTTAACTGAACGTTTCTAATGAAAAATGCCGCGGTAGAATCATCACACGCCGAACAATTCCGTTATTCATTAAGCAATCAAGTACCGAGTTTGACTGACCGCCCGGGCAACGGAGAAGAAAATAGCCGAACGGATTGCGCTGTCGCAAGTGCCTGTGCTTAATACGCTTCTGTCAGGGCGACGCCGGTGTAGTAGTGTTTGATGATCTCGTCGTATTTGACGCCCATTTTAGCGAGGCCGTAGGCGCCGTATTGGCACATTCCGACGCCGTGGCCCCAGCCGCGGCCCGTGAAGGTGTAGGTCGCAACCTGAGCTCCGTTGTAGCGTTTATTCATCACGAAAAGCTGTTCGGGAAGGCGAAGTGCGGAGCGGATCTTGCCGCCTGAGAGAGTCTTGATGCCGTTAGAGCCGACGATCTCGATCTCGATCGGGCGGCGTGAATAACCGACCTTCTTGACGTTCACATCGATCAAGGTCCCGATGTCGCGGACGTATCTTGAGAGCCGCGATTTCAACGCACTCGCAGAGACCGTCTTATTCCAATTCGTGAATGGCGACATATTCTCGGCTGCGGTCGGCGTGCGTGTCGGCTCGACCTCGAGATAGATCACCGCTCCCGTCGCGTCTGTTTGATACGCTATGTTCTCGCCGCCGACGAGTGCGGCTTCACGCACGGGATACAGCGTGCCGCCGAATTCGCGAAACAGAAATACATCAGGGCGAACGACGAGCGTTCGTGCACTGCGGCCCGAACCGATCACGAGTTTGCCGTCGGTCGTAGGCTTAGCGGTTCCTTTTGAGAGGTCGGGCATCCAATTCTTCTTCGTGTAGATCTGTCCGATCAACGAGAGGAATTCCGCACGCGTGAAAGGCTTTGCGGGCTTGAGCGTGAGGTCCGGATGCAGTCGGAACAATCCGTCGCGAAGCAGTGCCGCGAGATCCGCACGCTTCTCCTTCGGCACCTCGGCCGCGTCGTCGAATGTGAGTTGGTAGAAGACATCGGAATCCGAAAGCAGCGTGTCATTCACACGCGGTTCGTAGAACATCTTCGCGAGGATCCCGGATAATTCGAGCGGCCTGGCGGTCTCGCGCGTCACGTTCGGGAAAGGCTTGCCGAGTTTCGTCGCGATCTGATTGAGCCAGTTCGACATCTCGTTCTCAGTCGGCACAGCGTCGAACCACTCAACGGTCATTTCTGCGGTCGATAGGTAAAAGCCGTTCGATGCAAGACGCGACATAAAGCGTG
>Ga0154020_10007830_pt1 | contig 12440 bp, 6 predicted proteins | sample Klosneuvirus_201_FD_109709 | JGI IMG/M metagenome (GOLD analysis project Ga0154020, IMG submission 109709) | Active sludge microbial communities from wastewater, Klosterneuburg, Austria - Klosneuvirus_20160825_MG | ecosystem: Engineered > WWTP > Aerobic digester > Activated sludge | place... | reverse complement strand
GCTTGCTGTTGCAGCGAAGCAGGTCCGACCACTTCAACGACCAGAAACTCGCGTGATCGTCGGTGAGCAGCAGTCGATCAATCACAGCGGCCCGCTTGCTCGGCGACTCGTCAGCATGGAATTGCTGAGATTCTTCAAGGCTCGGCAAACGACCGGTCAAATCCAGCGTGGCGCGACGAAGGAAATCCGTGTCGCTGCAAAGTTCGGACGGCTGAATCTGCAACTGCCGGAGCTTGTTGAAAACAAGCTGGTCGATCTTCGTGTCTTCCGGCGGATTGGGCCACTGGAAGTCGGGGCGTTCGGTCAGAAACGTGAGTTGTGTCGTCGAGACTTTATCCAGATAACGAGCCAGGACTGTCACCTCGCCACGACCCTGATGCGAAACAACACCGGATGCGGAAATCACGCCAATGCTTTCGTCGGACGAATCGAACGCGGCCAGCGCTGTGATGTCACGAGCGGTTCCGTCACTGAAGTATCCGTTGACAATCAACTGCTGCCGGTCCGAACCGTCACGGAGGACGCGCGGTGCGGGCAGCAGTTCGATTCTTTCAAGGGAGGCAGATCCTTCGGGATCGATCTTCATTCCTTCGGCGATCCATTGTCGCAGAACAGAATGGCTTGGATCTCCGTGGTTCAAACGCCGACTGCCGCCATGCGCGACTTCCATTAGCGGTTTGCGCAGCATCAGACTCTCATCCGGATTCAGCACATTCGTGCGACGATTGAAGTATTCGCCTCGCAGCGTCACCAGGTCCACGGTCGAATCGTAGCCTCGCAGTGACAACCGAAAGCCGCCTTTCCCCGATGGTGAACCGTGACACGCTCCCATGTTACAGCCGGACTTGGTAAGCGCCGCGAGAATCTCATTGTTGAAGGAAACGGGGGAGGGCGTTTCGAAATCCATGACCGTGACTTTGGCAGTGGCGTCCTGTCCGCCGCGCGTCACGTGGATCGTCGTCGAGCCGTTACCTTTGGCTTTGACGATGCCATTTTCGATCACCGCGACAGCTGCGTCATCGGATTTATATTCGGCGACATTGGTAACATCGTGGATCGTTGCCGCTTCGGCGTTTGCCGTCACGATCAACTGCTGGACACCTCGCGGGCCGTGCAGAGTGATCTCAGCGGGCTGGATTTGAAGCGATGTCGTTGGCAATTCGGCGGCGAATGTCGCAGACGCAGAGAGGAGGACAACTGCGAACAGGCAGGTAAGACGAATCATGGCAGAACCTTCGAATTCTGTTTTGGATGTTCGAATTCAGGGAGGTGGGATAGTCGTCGTTCGCTCCGCGAACGAATCGAGAACACGATGCGCTCACCATTTCGTTCGCGGAGCGAACGACGACTATGAACTACTTCGGTGTCACTTCAACATTGATTGCAGGAACAGGAAGAACGGGTTCGGCTTTGTCCTTTTTGGACTTGCCCTGGAGGAATATAGAAAATGGACCGACTGCTGCGTCGGCGGCAGCAGCGATTGTTACGGCAAGCTCACCGGCCGCCATCGAGCCACCGGTGATGGTGATGCCGGGAGGCAGTTGATCGGCAGGCGTTGCCAGAGCAATTTCAATCGGGACTGTCCATTCCGCCGTGCGGGTCGATTTGATTGTCAGAGTCGCGGTCGCTCCCTGAGCCAGCGTCACAGTCACGGGATCTGCTGTCAGTGAAAATTGCGCAGCAGGCTGAACGGCGACAAAAATGTCCGACCGCACTCGAGCGCTTCGAAACGCTTCGGCATCCGTTTTTTTGGGTGGTGGAGGAGTCAGTTGCAACTCCGCCGGTGGAATCATCGAACCGTCCGGAGCGGAGACTCGGAAGCTCACCGGTCCCCAGTCAGCATCGGAACTCGTCGCCGCTGGATCAGTTGCTGTCAGCACGACTGGCGCTGTACTCTGTTTGGCACCCAGCCAGAATGGAGCCATCTGAATCGCCGCAGGCAAACCAATCGCTTCGACCCTGAGCGGACCGTCGTACTGAATGCGGCGAACTGTGAGCGGAATCGCCGTACTGCCGCCGCGAAACACGTTGATTCGATCCGTCGGGGCGGTGACACGCAGGGCAGGGCGATTGCGGTATACATCCAGAGCATACGTCCATTCAGCGCCGCCACGACCTGCGATCTCTGAGACCTTCAGAAAGAAATCACCAGCCTCCGGAAGTTGAAATGACAATTCCGCGTCGCGAGGTCCAGCATCGTCGTTCTCCGCGAGCTTGCCACCGTCAGCTTTATAGAGTTCAAGTATGACATCCGTCGGGCTGCCGACTTCGCGAGTCCGCGCGGTGACGAGAAGAGGCGTCGCTTCCGTCACTGTGAATTTGAACCAGTCGATGTCGCCTTCTTTCTGCAGCGTCCCGGTGAGCATCTGGGTCTCGGGAGCGACAGTCATGGCAGTCGGGCGATCGTCGTTCGGCTCTGTTTCCGGCTGAGTCGCGGTGCCGGTCAGCGATGCATTGTGGTCAGCCCGAGCGACTCGAGGCGACGTGGTGCTCGCCAGCGAAAACTTTCCCAGGCGCAGATGAAAGAAATGACGAGCCCCGCCGGAGTAGCGGACATCACGAACTTCGATGCGATATTCTGCGTCGGTGGCTGCGGTGAACTGTAACTGTGTGTCCCCTTCGGCTCCGGGCATGTCGTCTCGATACGCCACTTCGCGACCGTCCGGTCCAGAAACAATCAGCACCGGATCCAGGTCAGATCCAAGTCGGCGCGCCAGGATTTCAACGCTCACGGCCTGGCCAGGGGTCAGCGCCACTCGAAAGAATCTCGAACGCACCGGATTCAGCTGCCCGTTAATGCAACAGGGCAATGTCAGCAACTGCCCCGTTTTGCGGTCTTCGCTTTCGGGAGTTACAGCGATTGACGGAAGATCATCGATGACAACAAATGCCGCCTCGGAACAGCCATGGTTGGTCACCATTCGAGTCGGATAAATACCCGGAATCGCGTCTGCCGCGATGTTGCCCTCGAACACAACCGGTTGATCTTTCGCCAAATCCTGTCCCTCTTTTGGCTGTAGGACTCCAACTGCCGTCCAAAGACCCATCGCTCCGACCAACTGCTTACCGCTGACCACGACCGATGCTGCCTGCCCCGGCCGCAGATCAGTGGCATCGATTCGGTTAATCACAGGATCCTGTGATCGGGCCTCGGAGGCCAGCGAGATCGCCAGGATCAACGCTGTCAGCGTCGAAAGGACGAAGCTTCGGAATGAAAAGTTCAGAGTGCTGTAAACAGCCATTGCGGTAGGTTTTTCTGAAGAACACATGGCTGGGAAGGCGCGTAGGAAGGAACGTCAGTCTAAACCGGGGCCGGGGTGTCGTCAAAGTGAAACGCCGATTTGAATCCAGGTTGCCCGGATCGTCGCAGAAAATTCTGGTCCCGTCGAAACGAATTCGAATGCGAAGGTGGTGCCGGGGCTGCGCGGCGATATACTCTTTTCACGCCTTCGATCGTGGAAACTGCGATTTTTGGTGATCTCTAACTGCCGTCCTGGTCGCATCACTCGTCGTTAATGCTCGTCCTGATTCCTCGGAGAATTCTCCATGTTCGTTCATCGACTGCTCATCACGTCCATCCTGCTCGCGGCCTTTGTCGCGACGACTTCCGTTGCCAGCGCGACGTTGCCACCGGAGACGAAGAAAGAACTCACGGATTTGATGAAAGAACTGAGAGAGGTGAGCAGTCTTATCAGAAAAAAGGAAGTTGATAAGGCGAAGGAAATCATCAAGAAGGCAGAAGACCGCCTCACCGAACTGGCAATCCCGGAGGATGAAAGGGACCGCACACTCAGTACATTCAAGAGCGCCCTTGAAAAATCCAAAGGACTGATCCCCGTCAGCTTCGAACGCGAAGTTGCTCCGATCCTGAAAGACAAGTGCATAGAATGCCACGGCGAAACCAAAGCCAGTGCCAAGCTGCGAATGGATACCTTCAACGGGATTGTCAGAGGTGGACAGAACGGTGTGCCTGTGGCTCCGGGGCAGCCTCAGCGCAGCATGCTGGCGCTGCGACTGGTCGCGCCGGACGATCAGCAGCGCATGCCCAAGGGGGGCGCGAAACTGCCGGACGCGGACATTATGACCGTGGCGCGCTGGATCGAACAGGGTGCTGCGTTCGATGGCACAGATCGAGATGCTCCAATCGGGGAATCAACAGTCGAAAAGGTCGAGCCGCCCAAGCCGGTGACAGTTGTCATGGCCGACGGGTCTGAAACGGTGTCGTTTAAGGACGATGTCGCTCCCTGGATGGTGAATATCTGCATGGGATGTCATTCTGGAAACAACCCGCGTGGAAAATTTGGATTCACCACATTCGAACAATTGCTGCAGGGTGGCCCAACCGGCAACACGATCGTGCCCGGCAAGCCGGATGATAGCTACATGGTCGATTTGGTACTCCGGCAGGAACCATTAAAAATGCCGGCCGGTCAGGCGCAGCTGAAGAAGTCACAGGCCCTCGCGCTTGAAAAGTGGATTGCCGAAGGCGCGCACTTTGATGGGAAAGATCCCAAAGCTCCGCTCCGCAGTATCGTCCCCACGGAGGCCGAGCTTCAGGCGGCAGCGATGGCAAAAATGTCTGACGAAGAATTCGCGGAGCGACGCAAGACGGAATCTGCGGCGATGTGGAAACGTGTGTCACCCAGAACAGAAGGTGCCTCAGCGACGTCCGCGAATTTTTACTTTTACGGGACCGTTTCTGAAGATCGCCTGAAGCATCTAAGCGAAGTGGCTGAGGCTCATCTTGCGGATCTTGCGAAACGTTATCCGCTGTCGGGAGGCGGGCAGGCATTCCGAGGACGGCTGGCGGTGTTCGTCACGAAAGATCGGTTCGACTACGAAGAATTCAATACGGTGCTGATGAGTCGCCGGACTCCCAAGTCAGTCTCCGGACATTCTGTGATCAACGCGAACTTTGAAACGGCCTACATCGCGATGCACGATGTGGGCGATACGGAGTCGGCCAGTTCTCTGACGACCGAGCAACTCATGAATTCGCTGATCAGCCAGTCGTTTCTGGCCCGCGATGGTTCAAATCTGCCGGACTGGCTGAAACAGGGCTTTGGCATGATGGAATCGGGGCTGACACCGGATTCCGTCTATGTGAAGGCTATTCCCGGTCGCGCCGCTCAGGCGGTTTCAACCATCACGGATGCCGCCAAACTGTTCGACGACGGCACACTGGCCCCGGAAGAAGTCGGAGAAGTCGGCTACCTGCTTGTGAAGTTTCTGCAGACTCAGGGGGGCGCGGCGAGATTCCAGCAACTTGTTGCGGCGCTTCGCAACAAAGTGAGTCCCGCTCAGGCCGTGCAGCAGGTCTACAACACGCCGCCCGCTCAACTGGGTCAGTTGTTCCTGAGCAGCGGAAAGTAGAGACAGGTTCGCGAGGATAATCCCATGTCCACGATCGTTGAAAAAATCACAGCCAGCGAATTGGCAGAGCGTCCGCAGGCGGGACGCTGCGAATTGATTCGAGGAGAGATCAGAACCATGTCACCCGCTGGCGCAGAACATGGCTGGATTATTGCCAGGTTGACAGTGAAACTTGGTCAGTTTGTAGAAGAACAGTCTCTGGGTTTTGTTTTTGGAGCAGAGACCGGATTCGTGCTGGAACGCAACCCGGACACCGTTCGTGCTCCCGATGTTTCCTTTGTGAGAATGGACCGAATCGTCACTCGTCCAACCCGGAAGTTTCTTCCGTTCGCTCCTGATTTGGCCGTTGAAGTCATTTCTCCGGGAGATACCGCATCGGAAGTCAGTCAGAAAGCGGAGCAATGGCTTCGCAGCGGAAGCGCCATTGTCTGGCTGGTTGACCCTTCCCGAGACTCCGCGGCGATTTGCCTACTGGAAGACGACGCCTTTGTTTCACGATCGGTGACGGAGCTGACGGCACCTGACCTGTTACCGGGCTTTTCACTGTCTGTGAAAAGTCTGTTCGCCTGAATCCTCCTCATCCGACCTTCGGCCACCTTCTCCCCCGAGAGATCGCGGCGGAGAAGGGCGAGACGGAAGTCTTCAGCCCAGTGCGGCTCGGATGCGATCGACCAGTTTGTTGTCGGTCGCACCTGAGCCTTTCAGGTTGTACGTGCTGGCAGCCATGTAGCGGCTGCGAAGGGCAGGGGAGATCTTGTAATAGTCTTCCAGCGCCGCCGTGCTGAACTTGTAATCGTGCGCGTCGGTGCCTTTCAGGAAGATCAGACGCCGGGCGGCATTCATCAGCGTTTCCGCATCCTGGTCGGAAGCCAAAAATGTCATGACCTGCTGAGCCGCAAGCTGCGGCTGTTTTCCAATCGAACCAAAGATCGCATCGACCGAAACAGGTTCTTTTGATTCCACGCCGGTCAGTTCATCGATCTTTGAATCGCCGATCTGTCCACGAGCCTTCATGGCTGCCCGGAACAGTGGCAGGAACGACGCATTCTGAAGCAGCAGCAGTTTGCGAGTCTGCGGCGAACCGACGTTGTCGAACAAAAATCGCAGCGCGTTGGTTGTCGTCATCGCATGCAGCGGGACGATCCCGGCCTGACGCATCACCAGTTCACCTGCGGCCAGATGCAGTGCATCCCACAACGATTGCGGAGACACGCCAGCGTTCAACTGTTCGACAACGCTGGCGGCGGACTCATCCGCAGTACCCGCCCGCAGCACTGTCAGCAATTCTGTCGTCGCGGCACTATCCAACTGACCGCCTTCCCAGCCATCCCGAATTTTCAGTGACAACTGTTGATTCGTTTTCCATGCACGATCCGGTGCAAGATCACTGGTCGCCGGGTTCGGTTCACCGTTGTGATTCAGCATGGCATACGCCAGCGAACGCAGGACGGGCTCTGCGTGTTCCCAGCCGATCGTCTGCAGTGTCCGCCAGGCATTCGCGAGGTAAATGGCTTTGTGTCCAATGCTGCGAAAATCGCGAGCGGCATATCCAGCGAACAATTCCAGAACCTCGGTCGCTCCCAGGAATCTCGCTGCGCCTGCGGCCGCAACGTCCGCCTGAGCCACATCCCATTGTTGCATCGACTGGTGAAACGCATCGCGAAGCTTTTCAGGGGCCGGAATTCCAGCTTCATCAACCGGAGCCATCGTCCAGTTGCCTTCCTTCACATCCTTCGCCTGGGAACTCTTGAATTCATCCAGCGCCCAGAGGATCGGCAGCCAGCGATCGGCGCTCGGTGACGCCAAGCTGGCGACGTGCGCCGCGTTGACCACAAGAACGGCGTGAAATTTGAAACCCACTGCGGGATACGGTTCGATATTTCGCACGCCAGCCAGCAGCAGCGCCGCCAGGATTTCGCGATAGCTCAGTCCGTTTTGAATCCGACTGCCGATTTCTTCGAGCAGGCGCTGACGCGGCGACTCTTCAATCAATCGCACGAGTGGTTCAATTTCTGGCCGCAGCTGAACGATGCCGCTCGTCGCCCGAGCCTGCTCGTCGCTTACTGGATTCAGACCGGCAATCAGATTTCGCGCTGAGAGCATTGAAATGCCCGCTGAAGCACTGGATAGAAAACACCGACGTGAAGTTTGTGGCTTCATGAGAATCTCATCCTGTACGAAGATTGGATGTTATGTTACTTGTTGTCGGGTGCAGGCACAACTCCTGGTGCTGCTGCCGTGCCTGACGCCGCTTTGCGTTCGGCGAACTGACGCAGTTTTTGCAGTTCTTCAGCCTCTTTGATTTTTTTCTCGCTACCGTAAAAGGCCGTCAGCGAATCTTTCATGGCCTCACACAGCTTCTGTATCTTGCGTTTCACACTTGAGTTGTTCTGCAAGTCGGCTTTCTTAGTTGCGGGCGTCTCAATTGCGTTGAGTTTCGACAGGAACGCCTTCTCCCCTGGTAACGCATCGAGCTGCTGAATCAGCTTGTCAACATCGTCCGGCTTTCCTTCATCAGACGCTTTTTTTGCCAGACTCATCAAAACCGCCTTCTGGGCGACGGTGTCAACGAGAGCGTCACGAAACAAATACAATTCGCCCTCCACGCCCAGTCTCAGACCATCGTCAGGCAGCTTGATTGTATCCTCGGGGATCAGTCCCGGAGCGTACGGCACACGGGCCAGGAGCGAGCTGCCGCTGTAAACGTACAACCAAAATGTCGGATTCTCGGGGTCGACTTCGATCTCGATTTCCCCGTCGCGATCACTCAGCATACGCACACTGTCGGCTTCATTAACATCGGTCTGCCGCAGTTTTGTGACCTTGTCCACACGATGGCAGATCAGCGGTCGATCGGGCCGCGCCTGCAAAACCAGCCTGATACGACTCTTTGTCGAAGCCGGACGCTGTCGGAGCGCAAGCTGCTGGACGCTTCGTCCCGCACCACCGTAAGGAACCGGACCATGGGAGATCAGGACACCACGAACATGCCCGGTGTCGTGATATACAGCGGAGTCATCCCGCGTAATGCCTTCCACAAGGACTTTTTTGTCTTCGGGAGATGCTGGCGTATCCGCGCGCAGCTCATCGTTGAATCCGGTGACTCTGACGTAACACAGAGCCAGCGGCTGGAGTAACTTCAGCTTATCGGGATTCCGGCGATCCATTTGCCTCAGGTATGTCCGAAACACATCGCCACCCTGAATAAATGCCGCCGAAGGATCGGGAACCTGCAAGTCTCCCGCCTGCAACAGGAATTCCAGTTCCATACCATCGACCGTCGGTTTTGCGAACAGCAGCACGGGGCGAAACGAATCACGAGCCAGACGACACGCGACATTGGCCACATCCGTCAACTCACCGGTTTGTTCCATCAGCACGGGTGCCAGTTCCTGAACTCGCGTGTCATATTCACGACAGCAGATCTGATACAGCCCGGCGGATTCTTCAATGCTGATGAAAAGCACTTTATGAGCTGACGTTTCGGGATAACGGATCAGCAGTTCTTCCGCGTTAAGTCGATTCAATCGTTCCTTATCGGCTGGAATCAGCCATTCGCTTTCCACAACGTCCGCATTCCATGCGTCTCCGTACATTCGGTCCAGACCCTTGCGGATCTGATCGACGAGTTGTTGCCTCAGAGCGGGTCGCTGAGTTGCCGAACCCGCAAATCCGACTTCGACGATCACACGGTAGGGCTCCCGAGCAAACGGAATCACAACCTTTGGAGCAATCTTTGCGGACTTTGGAGCAGCGGCGGATTTCTGCTCCGTCGGCGCATCTGCAGACGCCTGCGTCGTTGCCGCTTCTACCGCCTTCGCCGCTTCTGCAGTTGTCGCCGTTTCGACTGCTTTGCTGTCCGCCGCCACAGGGGCTTGTGGATGGGCGGCAGTGATTGGACCGGAGACACAGATCACGCCAAGGGCGATCAGAGCGATCAAACGCCAGAGTGCAATCTGTGGGAAACCAGGTATCGACTGACTCATGGGCGCACGATCCAGCGTTCGACGTTTTGATAGGGTGATATCGGACGTTCGGGTGTTCCGATGGTCGACTTCCGCCACACGGCAAACTCATCGACTTCCCAAAGCGGAATAATAAAGGCCTGAGCTGCCATGTGGCGATGAATTGTGAACAGTCGATCCTGAGCATCTGAAAAGCTTGCCGCATAGTCCAGATTTACTAATTCCTGACGCATCCAGTCGGGAAACAACCTCAGCCGATTCATGTCAAAATTGGCGTCGTTGGTGAGCAGCGACCAGAGTTCGAGCAGAGGTTCTTCCATGCGAACGCGGCGATAACAAAGATCCCAGTCCTCGTCCTGCAGCTTTTCACCCGGAGCACTGCCCTCGATCAGATCGATCTCGAAACCGATCTTCGTCCAGTACACGATCATGCGTTTAGCGGCCTCCACAACGGTGGGGTCCGGATCGACCACCAGTCGCAGACGTGGCAGCTTGATGTAATCGACGTTGGTGACGCTGCGAAACTGTTCGCTGTCAAATTTCTCACCGGCCTCTTTGGCTTTGACTTTGGCGACCGCTTCCAGTTTGGTCAGTTCGGCCAACTGCAACTGACGTTCCCCCGCGTAGCGCAGCGCGTATGCCAGTCGCAGGTTGAACTCAGGGGGCTCTTCCAGCGGATTGCTGGCGTAACTTTGCAAATGCCATGGGGCACTGCTGAGGCGGCCGTAACGCATCGACTGGTCGCGCAGGATAATCGACTTCAGGATGGCTTCGCGGTTCAGAGCAAACGAAAGAGCACGCCGCATCTGGGCGCTGGTGATGCGTTCCGACAGCGGATTAAACGTAATAACATGGGTCAGTGGCAGCGCATACTTGCGCGTGTCAAATGTGGTCGAGCCGCTGAACGCATCGACTTCCCAGGGCAACACACGGGGCAGATAATCGATCTCGCCGCGAATCACCGCCTTCAGCAAGCTTTCACGATCCGGAAAACGAAGCTCTCGAATCTCCGCAACATGATACCTCCTCGCATCAAGTCCATCCGGTTCCGGTCGAACTCGCAAATAGGATCTGCCCGCCGCATCGTCCCGCGTTAGTCGAAAACGTGTGGAGAGAAGTGTCACACCGCCATCAGCCGTTGCATTGGGCTCCGCAGATTCCTCAGCGGTGCCTGAAGTCTTAGTCGCCTCGGCAGTTTCAGCAGAGTCAGAAGTCTCCGTTTCGGTGATTGGCGGCGCGGCAACAATCGGGAAACGCAGCAGCGATTCAATACTTAACGGAACCCGCGAAAAGCGAATTTTCATTTCAGCAGGCGAACGTACAGACACTTCCCGCACAAACGACGCCAGTCGCGAATTAAACAACGGGCTGGTTGGATCCATCCGACGTCCCAGAGCATCCGCAATCTGATTGGCGGTCAGCAGTGGTTGCGATTGCCATGTGGGACGCGTTTCACGCAGCGTGAAGACGACTTCCCGACCAAGGTCAGTGGGATCCCAGACTTCGAAAAAGCTGGACCGGAAGTACGTCAACTCATCCGCCGTTGTTGGTTCAAATAATGGGACTTCGAGCAACTCCTGTCGACGTTCGTCCGATTCAAGCGGGGAAGGATAAACGATGTTCGACGAATCGGTGTCGTCAATCGCGACACGCAGGACCTGGTGCCGAGACACTATCTGAGTAAACAGCGCCCGAGCGTTTCCGGAGGACGGCCAGACGTGTTCCGCCTTCCATGCCAGTTCGGCAGCTGCCGCAAATTCTCGCTCACTGGTCTTTTGCTTCGCCTCCGACAGCAGTTTGTCCGCCATCTCTTTTAAACGCTTCTTCCAGGCCTCCGCAGTTTCGTGGCCGGGGAACACTTTTTCGATACGAGAGATAAGGTAGCGGGCCTTACCAAAATCCTCATCCGCGACCGACGTCTCAATCATCGGGGCGACAAGTTCACCGTAACGCAGACGCAGGTCAGGATTATTGATATTGCGATTTGCAAGTTCATCCAGCAGCGCCAGAGCGGCATAGATATCCCCATCCCGAGCCCGCAATCCGGATTCAACCAGCAGCAGGTTCTCGTATCTCGGTTTGGAAAGTTCCCAGGACGGGTATTCCTTTTCGACACGCAACAGCAGTTCATACGCCTTGCGAATGTCGCCCTCCTTCAAGAGCTCATCCACCCGCTGAAGCATCAGTTCTTCAAACAGAACAATATGATCGATGTTGATGATCGGCAACGCATATTCAGCGACCGCGTTCCCTGGCAGTTTAACGATCAGCAGCTTCAGATTCTTAAGGCGTTGCGTTCGTTCCTCTCGTTCTTCCGGTGTCTTTGGTTTTGACGCCTCCACTTTGGTATACGTCTCGGCCATTTTCTTCAGCGTGTCGGGCCGCACTTCCAGAGGGCTGACGACCAGCACAGTCCGGTCTGCTTCGACGGGAGCCTTGAGAACAATCCAGTCAAACGCCTTGCCGTTTGCGTCATCAGCCCGCAGCAGTTCATCAGCCGTCGGCAACTGCATGTCAGTCAGTTTGGGCAGTACCGTTTTGTCAACTTTTTCATCAGCCATCGAACTGCGGCCGGTGCCAAGCAGGGCAACAGTCAACGCGACAACCGCCAGCCGTGCCCAAAGCAGCGATGCATTGGGGGCAGTTGACCTGCGGGCAATTAAGTTGTCGGACGTGAAACTGAATTTCATTTTGATGCCGAAAAGATCGTTTACAAAATATGAATAGGGCGAGGCCGCATTACTCGCCCACATCCGCGTCCAGTTGATACAGACTGCCATCGACAGCGACCACCAGGATCTGACCATTGATATCGAGCGGCCCCTGCTGAATGGCCTGGCCAAGGTACACGCCGGAATCCGAAATTGTGCCGTCGGCCGTCATGCGTATAAATTTGCCGTCCGTCCGTGCAATCAGATAACCATTGTCGGGCAACTTCATCGGATTGCCCGCCAATCCATATCCGTCCAGCGGAAACGATGCCACTGCAGGCAGGCCGTCCGCGATGCGGAAGATGCGAACTTCCTTATTCGCCAGTTCCACGAAGACGAATTCACCGGCAACCTTCGGTGTGGCACTGGGAATCATTCCGAGATCGATTTC